>Ga0210031_1002123_pt1 | contig 11988 bp, 16 predicted proteins | sample CryGeyCG2014_080_FD_185455 | JGI IMG/M metagenome (GOLD analysis project Ga0210031, IMG submission 185455) | Groundwater microbial communities from aquifer - Crystal Geyser CG03_land_8/20/14_0.80 (SPAdes) (version 2) | ecosystem: Environmental > Aquatic > Deep subsurface > Groundwater | place... | reverse complement strand
GAATTCTGCTGGCGTTTAGATTTAATATACTGCAGAGCAGGAATATAAAAAGTATTTTTAAATGTTTCTCTGTCATACGTTATTGTAATTTCCTGTAATATTATAAAAATTAATTTTTATTAAATCAAAAAACATGCCCGGGGAATTTTTCAAAGCTCTGACCTTAGAGTCGGGGGAATTTGTCCATCGGACAGGTATTTCTTTTATACTGAATCTGCACTTTTTTGCAATATACAATATTTCAACATCAAAAGAAAAACCGTCTAATCTTTGTTTATTGAATATTCTTTTTGCAATATCTCCCCTGAAAAGTTTAAATCCACACTGTGTATCGTTTATGCCTCTGACAGTCAGCAGCCTGACAATCCTGTTAAACACTTTACCCATAAACTCTCTATAGAAAGGCTGCCTGATTAAAATCTTTGACTCTTTTAATCCCCTGGAACCAATAACTAGGTCATACCCCTCAGCCATAATCTTCAACATTTTGCTTAATTCATCTATCGGCGTTGAAAGGTCTGCATCGGAAAACAAAACATATTCTCCCTGTGAATTCAACATGCCTTTCCTGACAGAAAACCCCTTACCTCTATTTGTCTCATTGGTTAATAGTTTAACAGGATATGTATCCATTAGATTCCTTATGACATCAGCTGTACTATCTGAACTACCATCATTGACAATTATTATTTCCCAGATATACTTTTGGTGCTCTAAATAATTTATTATGCCTTTTAATGAATCCCTGATTCTTTTTGATTCATTATATGCCGGAATTACTACCGATAGAAACATATATTCTCATTCTTGGTCAACGTTTTTCTGACCAACCCCCATGTCAGTTATGCGAAGCAAAACTATGGGGGGGGTGCCGGTTGTCCCTTTAATAATGTATAACCGCTACATCTACGAATGACCTGGCTATGGACCGCCTCCGAGAGTTTTTGAAATAACGACTGCTTGGTTATGACATATACGTTACTCGTGTTACTCGCATGATTTAATTCGTTTTTGATACGCTCAAGGTCATTTTTACTGCATGCTATCATTTTTTTTCTTGTATAGAATAGTATGCTCGGTTGACATACATCATAACCTATTAATTTGTCTCCGTCTCCTGATTCAGCTCTGACAATATTTGAAAAATGATACAAACAGCCCTGCATATATTTCCAGGCGGAAGGCATAATATATGTCATAAACATAAAGTTAAAGATTACCATCAGCACTACAAAAACACCAAAGACAGCCCTTATATTTTTATACCGTAAAAAGAAATATAATACTGCACTGCTAACTAACAGAATAGCTGCTAATATCAGCGGGGCCAGGCCAAAATCTATAAACTGATTAAGATAGGGAGCGTCTTCAAGAAAGTTAGCTTTTGCTTTATCAATTAAAAAACCATTCATCGCAAATACTAAACTCATCAACAGAACTAAAACAAAAAATATGGACCAGCAAATTTTTGATTCAGTATTGAATTTGTATCCTTCTCCTTTGGAGAAGGAAAATTTTTTATCAAAATACACACCTCCAATCAGTGCGAAGGCAGGAAATACCGGTATTATGTAACTGGGTAATTTCGTCTGTGAAATGGAAAATAACGCTGTCGGGACAACAACCCACATCAGCAGGAACAGATGGACAGGTCCCCTCTGTTTAATTGAATTTCTTATGGAACCCGGCAAAAATGCACTCCATGGAAATAAACCAATTAATATAACCGGTATATAGTAAAGAATTGAACCTGAATGTCCTGTGAACGGTTGACTGAATCTTTGAATATTGTGATGGATGAAAAAGTCATTGAAAAAACTCCCTTTACTTATAACAGTTACAACGATATACCATGGCAGGCTTATTAAAAGGAAAATTGCAATTCCAGGCACTAATTTTATTTCTCTTATGTTTTGCTTCCTCACTAAAATAAACCAAACCACTACAGCTGCCGGAATCACTATTCCGACGATTCCCTTTGTCATAACAGCAAGCGCACTGCTAATATAAAATCCCCGGTAAAAACTTTTATTTCCGGTAATATATCCCGCCAGAAAACAATACAGTGAGCTGGAAATAAAAAGCGTCAATAAACCATCCATAATAGCTGCTTTTGAAATTATAATTATTCCGGTGTTGGTCGTAAGTATAATAGCCGCCAGCATACCCGCCCTCTTATTAATCAGAATCTTACCAAAATAATACGTCAGGAAAACAAGTATAATACAACTGACTGAAGATACGACGCGTGTAGAAAATTCATTTATGCCAAAAATCCTGTATGAAATACATGTTAACCAGTAGAATAATATCGGTTTCTCATAAAATGGCATGTAGTTATATCTTGGATTGATAAAGTCACCGGTTTCAAGCATTTCCCTGCTTGTTTCAGCATATACCGCTTCATCAAAATCAAACAGTCCGAAACCACCTATCCTGTATAAGAAGAAAGTACTGACAAAAACGACTCCGATTAAACATATCAAATACTTTTTCATACTATTTACAGACCTATCCTGTCCAGACTACGATATTGTATAGCCTCGGCAATATCCGGGGAAATTATGTTCTCATGGCCTTCCATATCTGCTATTGTTCTGGACACTTTTAGTATTTTATCATATGCGCGTGCTGACAGACCGAGTTTTTCTACGGCATTTTTAAGAAGTGTCTTTGATTGTTCGTCTATCTGGCAAAACTTTTTTATATGTTTTGACCTCATCTGGGCATTGTTATGAATGTTCTTGTATTCCCTGAACCGTTCTTTCTGTATTTTACGTGCGGAATTGACTCGTTTTCGTATAACTTCCGAGGTCTCACCTCTATCTTGTTCCATTAATTCTGTAAATTTTACTGATGGAATTTCAATTTGTATGTCAATCCTGTCCAGAAGTGGTCCGGAAATTTTTGATATATACTTATGTATTACATAAGGAGTGCAACTACATTCTCTGTTCGGGTCGCCATAAAACCCGCACGGACAGGGGTTCATTGCTGCAACTAACATAAATGAGGATGGGAAATGGACATTCCCGGAAGCACGTGCTATTGATATTGTGTGTTCTTCAAGAGGCTGTCTCAATGCTTCCAGAACATCCCTGTGAAATTCTGGTAACTCATCCATAAACAGCACTCCGTTGTGTGCCAGGCTTACTTCACCCGGGTGCAGGTTATTCCCACCCCCAATCAGAGCTGCATCAGACACTGAGTGGTGCGGAGACCTGAAGGGACGTATTACAATAAGTGCCGACAGTAAACTGACAAAACCTGCAACACTGTGTATCTTTGTAGTTTCAATTGCCTCCTCTACAGTAAGCTCGGGTAATATTGTTGATAACCTTCTTGCAAGCATTGTTTTACCACAACCCGGTGGCCCTATCATAAGAACGTTGTGCCCGCCGCTGGCAGCCACTTCCAATGATCTCTTGGCAAACTGTTGACCTTTAACCTCAAGAAAATCTATGTCATAATCAGATAATTTATCAAAAAGTTCCTGAAGATTTAATGTCCAAGGCAATATATCAATCTCGCCGTTGAGAAACTCAACAACTTCTTTAAGGGTTTTTATAGGTATAACCTTGATACCTTCAACTACTCCTGCTTCATACCTGTTATCAAAAGGTAACACTACACCTTCAAAATTTTTCTCTTTTGCAGACAGGACAATGGGCAGGACACCCTTAACAATTCGTACCGAACCGTCTAATGAAAGTTCACCTATAAGCAGGTAATCTTTAAGTTTATCGGGCTTGAGTTGTTCTGTTGCTACAAGGATACCTACTGCTATGGGCAGGTCAAAGGCCGAACCCTCTTTTTTTATTCCTGCAGGTGCAAGGTTCACCGTGATTCGTTTTATTGGAAAATCAAAACCTGAATTGCGGATTGCAGCAGTGACTCTGTTTTTGGATTCCTGCACGGATTTATCAGGCAGACCTACAATTGAAAAAGAGGGCAGTCCGCTGGCTATGTCTATTTCAACCTTTACTATATATCCGTCAATACCTTTAACCGCACTTGAAATGATTGTCGCTAACATTTATAAAGTGTCCTTTTGAATTATTGTCATTACGAGGATTCCCGATTTTAATCGGGGACGAAGAATCTCTATTTATTATTATAATATAAGATTATAAACAAATAGTCAAATAAAATCAAGGTTTCGGGAAAAACTTTGTCGGAAGGTTGTGCCATTATAAATTTTCTTTAGAGCAAGTTCTACACAATCCTGAAGGATATCTTCTCCATCACATTTTAGTATCGGTGGACAAAGAGTAGTTCTGATTATGAACAGGAAAAATCCAACTTCAACAATTCTTCTTTTGCTGTGGTATTACCTTTTTTGGCAAGTGTTATAAGTTTTCTCTCATATACAAGTGAAGGCTTTTGATACTGTTTTGCTACTTCTTCATACAGTTCAAACAAGATTTTTATCCTGTCTATTGCTCACAAATTCAGCTAATGGCACCGAGAGTCTATTTGGTCTTTTACGGTTTCTGATAAGGTTCTTAATTCATATGATGGCAATATATTATTACGCTGATTGGATTGTTTTCAACAGTCTTTTGAGAAAACCCGCTGTTTCCTGCTCGTCTTTCCAGGCAAGTCTTCTCCCGGTCATTTGTTCCCATGTTTTTCTGGTATCGCCGTTTCTTACGTTGATTATAAAATCGCTTACTCTTTCAGAAATATGATCCTTAAGCCGTGCTTTTTCACAGCATTTAATAAATTGCTTGATGTTTATTTCTCCTCTTTTATCCATTAAAAGAGAAACAATATCAGTAATATCCTTGTCCCTACCTTTTGTCATTAATTTCAGGAGTAGAAGTTCTTCGAGTGATATTATTTTAATTGATACGTTTAAATTTTTGTTTTCTTCATAATAGCCATTTATCTTTTTAGTTCTCGCATTCTTAAGGGTTTCTTCCGAAATTGGATAGGAACTGTCTGTAGAAACATCATAGACCTTATCTATACTTATGTGGAGATCTATGAAGTTTTTGTCTACTTTTTTAACGCCGGTTATGCCGAATTGGGATTTGTGAGGATGATAACCAATCTCTTTTAACAAAGGGATAAGCTTACTCAAGCCGGTTTTGAGAGTAACGAAATCAATATCTTTTGTAAACCTGTAACCTTCGGTATATCCTTCAATGGCATATCCTCCAATAACTATGATTGGTAGGTTTATCTTTCTGGCAGTTTTTGCCATCCTTTGCAAGTCCATCAAACTTATTCTTTCAGTTACTTTTTCATCTCTCATTTTTATCTGATTAAATCTTCAATTACTTTAGTAATTAATGCCCTTGATATAACTACATCTATGTTCCATTTTTTTCCAATGTCCTGGTATGGAATTTCTTCTTTTTTACTAAATAAATCCTTTCTTATTATTCTTACATGCAGTTCTTTTCTGGGCTTTGAACTTTGTTGTTCTATTTTCTGTATAAGTTGTTTACTAAATATTCTTTTCTTTATTTCTGTATTTACGATTTCCAATAATAGCCCGACTTCCTCAAGCAGATTACTTTCTTTTGCCAGATTCACCAGTTTTCTCCAGTTTATTTTCTTTGTCAACAACAAAGACAGACAGTCAGTTAGTCCAAACGCGTCTTTTCTTTTTAGAAGACTTATTGTAAGTCTTTCAATCTGTTCTAATGAAAGTCCTTCCTGCCGTATTCTGTCTTTAAATCTTTCTTCAGTAAGGTCAGTAAAGATATGAATGACATTCCTTCCTTCAGCCAGCATATCATCAACAGCAATTGCTATGTTTTTGCTTTTCAGGTAAGCAATAGAGGTTTCAACGTCATTTTTGAAAACCGAGATTTCAATTTTGGCGGGGTTTGCGTATTTAGTGTATAGATATGAAGCATAGTTTCCGGTTAATACATAAGGTATGGTTGTTGTTTTAAGTTTTTCTATGGGGTCATTTGATTCGGTTCCCTCCCCATATACTTCAATGACTTTTTCAATCGGAATGAGTCTATAAAATCTCTTTCTTTTGTCTATCTCGTTTCTTTTTGAAATGAGAAATCCCCTGTCTTCCAGTTCATTAAGAATTTTTGTGACAGACTTCTTGCTTTTATTCAATATAGACATGGCAGTATCAAAATCAAATTTTTCTGTTTTATGTTTATTGTACAATTTTGAATAAGCTTCCGCAAGCCACGGGGCTAACCAACGCATTTTAATAACCTCCCAAATTGGTAGTCTATTTTAATTAGACTACCTATTCAGTAGTATATAAATTTTTCGCTTTTTTGTCAAATGTAATCTTATCAGCGACAGGGCTTGAATTACGATAATATTATGGCAAAAAAACAGGGGCGGAAGAAAAACTATAAAGATTTTGATTTCTCAAGGTTTTCGATAAGTTCAAACTCAAGTGAGTGTGTCCTTGGATATGTTGCATTGCGCCCACAACATAAGAACGTTATGCCCGCCGCTGGCAGCAATTTCCAATGACCTCTTGGCAAACTGCTGACCTTTAACCTCAAGAAAATCTATGTCATAATCAGATAATTTATCAAAAAGTTCCTGAAGATTTAATGTCCAAGGCAATATGACACCTTCAAAATTCTTCTCTTTCGCAGACAGAACAATGGGCAGGACACCTTTGACAATTCTAACCGAACCGTCTAATGAAAGTTCGCCTATAAGCAGGTAATCTTTAACTCTGTCCGGTTTGAGTTGTTCTGTTGCCACAAGGATACCTACTGCTATGGGCAGGTCAAAGGCCGAACCCTCTTTTTTTATTCCTGCAGGGGCAAGGTTCACCGTGATTCGCTTTAGCGGGAAATCAAACCCGGAATTGCGGATAGCAGCAGTGACTCTGTTTTTGGATTCCTGGACGGATTTATCAGGCAGACCTACTATTGAAAAAGATGGGAGTCCATTGGCTATATCAATTTCAACATTGATTAAATATGCGTCAATACCCTGTACTGCTGCAGAAATAACTCCTGAAAGCATAACTCGTATCTTTCTTTATATTGCTTTATATCGCAAAGATTCTTTTATCTTTTATTATGACTTAGAATTAAATCCGAATACGAAGAAGGCTCCGCCTCTCTTGTTTTAATTCCTAATAATTTTACAACTTTATTGAACTCCCTAAGCCCCTCATTATTTGATATACCCTTCAGAACAGTTTCGAGTTCCAAATAATCACCCAAGCCATAAACACTATCCAAATGGATTCTTGTATTTCTATACATCCAAAGTTGACGTATTTTGTTTACGATGCAAAGAGGATGTTTCCGTTTGAGAAGATCATTTTTTTGTTTAAAAGATATTCTTTTAATAGTATAATCTGAATCTTTTATTCCCTTTTTCTCTGCTCTTCGGTAAATGATATACTCTACTATCTTTTTGTTAATTTCTCTGATTTTTTCTTTATTCTCACCAATTCTTAAATAATAATCTAACTGATTCATTTTGTCTTGATAAGTAGCTCCCATTCTATTAATTCTTGTAAGAATCTTGGTGCGATCCGGTATTTTTGTTTTTAACTCAAGGTTATGCATTTTTATTTTTTCTTAAAAATTCTATCCCTTTTGCTGCTCCTTCAAAAAACATTTTGCCGGTGTTCCTGACTTTTTCTTCCAAATGTGTCATAAGTGCGGGATTTTCTACTTTAATGAATTTATTACCTTTCGGCATCCATGCCGGCTCAACTTCCTCAATATTCAACTTCAAATCCCCGGACTCTTTTTTAGACAAAAGTGCATCATCAAATTCTTTGAGATATAAAGGGCCGGAATAATATCCAAAAACATAAGGATTGGTCAAATCAATAATTTTGTCTATTTCATGACTATGAATATTCGGAATCAATGGCCTTATAGCAACCATTGAATTAATACCCGCCTCGGAAACTCTTTTCAAAGTATTAACTCTCTTTTCTACGTTTGGAACTTTCGGTTCCCATTTTTTGCTGGATTCACAACAAGGAATAGATACTGAAAACACGATAAAATTATATCGTTTGCTCATTTCGTTTGAAATTTCTTTCAACTCTTTAATGAAATTATCATTTAAACTTAATTTTGTAATTATTGAAACATCCTTACCCAAAGTAGAAAGCTCTTTTAAAACCCTGACTGCCTCATCTTTATTATGAAGAAATTCAGTATCACACCCGAGCATTATTGTTTTTATTTCTTCCGGTAGGTTCTTCAGCAAAGAAAATTTTTTTTCTGATAAATAAACCTCTTCTTCGCTTATGAATCTCATCTGTGGTCCTATTTGCTGGTTTATAGACAGAACTGGTTAGCAACCCACTGATTTACTGAGATTCATCTGTACTTTCCGAAAATCTTGAGGCGAGAGAACTCCTGATTTGCGGATTATCATACTATCCTTTATGGTTCGAATAATTCCAGTGACCAAAGAAGGATATAACAATCCCGACGAACTCCATTGTTCTATCTTGGTATCACCAAAGAGTACTCTTTTTATATTACTTGTAATAGCCATAACGATTACTTCTTGACGGCTTTGGTGGTAACTATCACCACTTATTATTAAGACGGGCCTCTTTTTTGAGCCTGACTCATCAGAAAAGCCAAAATCTACTAAAACTATATCCTGCCGTTTATAATTTGTCATAAGCAGCATCCTTTTTATTATCCCATAATTTTTTCAAAATAGGATCTTTCTCTAAACGAGTACTGAGGACTGATAATTCTTTTTCTTCTGACTCTTGGCGTAATCGCTCCCGGACACTTTCAAGGATATAGTCGCGAATTGTCTTGCCATGGAGAGTAGCGTATACTTTTATTTGCCTATGTTCCGTAGGAAGCACATCAATACTTAACCTTTCTCGTTCTATCTGTTGTTTTGCCATGTTTATCACCTCTACTTTAATTATACCACATTTCCTTAAATGTGTCAAGAGAAGAAATCTCTTTGGTAGAAGGCAAAAAACCTGCCCTGCCTGTTGCCAGGACAAAGTACAGGGGATACGAAAGTTATTAAGATTTCTTAATAATCTGGAATTCATGGCACAGGACTTTTGGTCCCGGGAAGTGCCCCCGGATATAAAAAAAGAGTCCTGTTTTCAGGACCCCTTATTCGTGTGTTTTTTTTACCCATTTTTATAGAATCCAAATTTAATAGTTAAAACAATTAACTCAATTTTATATATTTAACGTTTTTCTTGTAGAAATTGCAAATTAGAACTAAGAAGTTTTTTATCTCAAAATTTTGAAGTGAGCGAAAACCGGTAGGTATTGCCTAACTCCCCATAAGGAACGAAGGAATAATCTGTCTGGACACCGAGAATCCTTATTCCTAAACCCATCCCTAATCCATTGCTTTCTAACTTTTTCCAGGGAAATTTTTGTTTATTAAAAATTAAATTAATCTCCGTTTCTTTTCCTTCTATATCTCTGAAATAACGCAGTTCAATGTTCCTGCCTTTAGTATCTTCTTCATAATGCACCCATTTAAGCAGATGCAACGCCACCATGTTTTCAAAACGTCGTGGCATATCCTGAACCAAAGACCAATCAAAATGATAATGCTTCTGCTCTTTTTTAACAGCCCGTATTTTAACCATATGTCAAATTTACACTGTTGTATTTTTGACTAGGGGGTGGGAGTGAGAATCATTCTTTTTTCTACAGAAACCTACTTCTGGCAGTAAAGGCTTAAGTTTTAATACGAGGTCGTTATAGGAAATATAATTAATACCATAAATACCAATCTCACCTGCAGCATCTGAATATTTTTTTATGTCATCAATATATACACATTCGTCGGGTCTGCAATTCATTTTTTTTAGTGCATCAAGATATATTTCCTTTGCAGGTTTCATATGTCTCACTTTAAAAGAAAGCGTGACACTGTCAAATAATTTATAAACCCCTGTGGGTTTTATTCCGTATTCAAAGTCCCACTCGCTTGTATTAGAAAGCAATCCAATTTTGTAATGTTTTTTTAACTTCTTTATCAAATCAAAAGTTGTTTCTATAGGCGTAAATATACCAGTATAATATTTAATAAAATCTTCTTTCGTAATTCTTAAATTCCCTCTTTTTTTAACTATCTCATAGAACTCATCAGAAGAAATTATGCCTGATTCATACTGTCTCTCTAAACTATTTTCAGAACCGTATATTAAATCCTTGATTTGATTAAATGATTTATCCGCAGGATTATCTAATTTATCCGCAGGATTATCTAATTTATCGGAATGTTCTGCAAATCTCTTTAAAAATATATTATTGTCAAATTTACAAATTACATTTCCAAAATCAAATATAATTGCTTTTATCATGCCAGCTTACCCTAATTAAATGGGATGTGTCCCTATTATTTCTACAGAGTGTATCTGTCAGTAGAGGAAAAAGCATTTTTTATTAGTTCACAGGTTGTGGGCGTCAACGCTAAAACATCAAATCTAATATCCCCAGTCTTGATATTCCTCTGTTTAATATATAAGAGTGCAAGTTTTATAAGTCTGTTTTGTTTACGGGTATCAACTGATAACTGCGGTAAGCCGAAGGACAGGTTACTGCGGGTTTTTACTTCAATAAACACCAGAACATTATCGTCTTTTGCAATAATGTCTATCTCACCTAATCCTGTATGGAAATTTCTTTCAAGTATCCTGTATCCATTCTTCTTAAGAATTTTTACTGCCCTGTCTTCGCCGTCCTTACCAAGTTTTATTCTGTCATTCATAGAAATCGCATCACCACGAAAAACTCTTCCTGTGAATTTCCGTCAATCCATACAATTTTATCGCTCCCTTGTGTTCTTTTGTAGGGTATCCTTTATTCCGACAAAAACAATACCTGGGATATTTTCTATCTAATTTATACATAACCCTATCCCTGGTAACTTTTGCAATGATAGACGCACAGGCAATCGCTGCACTCTGACTATCTCCGGCAATTATGGCTTTTTGAGGGACATTCAGGTTTGGAATTTCAAAAGGACCATCCACAAGAATAAGGTCAGGCTTAATATTTAATTTCCCGATAGCAATTCTCATAGCTTTAAATGTCGCTCTTAGTATATTTATCCTGTCAATTACGCGTTCACTAACCGCACCTATACCGATACATAACGCCCTGTTTGAAATCTGTTGATAAAACTTTTCTCTTTGTATTTCGGTGAGTTTTTTACTATCGGCGAGGTTTTTTAACCTGAAACCTGCGGGAAGTATTACAGCAGCAGCGACGACAGGACCTGCCAGGGGACCCCTGCCTGCTTCATCAACACCGGCAATATACTGGGTTCCATCAGACCTCTGGTAAAACTTTTTATCAAATCTAAATAACCTGAACATCACTTACTTTTTTATCCGCAGGATTATCTTTTTTATCCGCAGGATTATCTTTTTTATCCGATTCTTCAATACGCGCTGATTTACCGGATAATTTTCTCAAGTAGTATAACTTTGCTCGTCTGACTTTACCGCTTTTGATAAGTTGGATTTTCTCAACATTAGGCGATTGGACAAGGAAGATGCGCTCAACGCCTACACCAAACGAGATTTTTCTCACGGTGAATGTTTCGTTCAGTCCGCTGCCACGACGACCTATAACAGTGCCTTCAAACGGCTGTACTCGTTCACTGTCCCCTTCATGAATCTTCACCATAACACATACTGTATCACCCGGACGGAACTCATTGACCTTTTTATGTTCTGTTAACGCTTCGGTAATATTTTTGTCCATAATATTCTGCTCCTATCCTTTATTTAGTTATATAAAACAGTTCGTCCCAATATCATGCCGTAGGTAGACCCGCCTAAGGCGGGAATTGGGACGCTACATTTTTGTTTTTTTTAAAAGTCCGGGACGCTTATTATACGTATTTCTTAATGCTTCCTTCAACCTCCAGAGACGTATCTTTTCGTGATTACCTGAAAGAAGCGCTTCCGGAACTTTCATCTTACGGAATACTCTCGGTCTGGTATAATGTGGATAATCAAGTAAACCTGAATAGAACGAATCCTGAATAACGGACTCCTTTTCT
>Ga0210031_1002109_pt1 | contig 12045 bp, 10 predicted proteins | sample CryGeyCG2014_080_FD_185455 | JGI IMG/M metagenome (GOLD analysis project Ga0210031, IMG submission 185455) | Groundwater microbial communities from aquifer - Crystal Geyser CG03_land_8/20/14_0.80 (SPAdes) (version 2) | ecosystem: Environmental > Aquatic > Deep subsurface > Groundwater | place... | reverse complement strand
AGAGACCGGGTCTCTGTAATTTTTGTTTCTTGAAATTCTTTGAAATTTTGGGTATAATGTTTTTTATGGTTGAGAATGTAATAAAAATCAGGGGAGCAAGGGTTCACAACCTTAAAAATATTGATTTAGATATTCCGAAAAGTAAATTGGTTGTTATTACTGGAATTTCGGGTTCTGGGAAATCTTCTTTGGCTTTTGATACTCTTTATGCTGAAGGTCAAAGAAGATACGTTGAGAGTTTAAGTGCTTATGCCAGGCAATTTTTGGGAGTGATGCAAAAACCCGATGTTGATAAAATTGAAGGGATTTCACCGGCTATTTCAATTGATCAAAGAAAAGCAGCTCACAATCCTCGTTCGACAGTCGGGACAATTACGGAGATATACGATTATCTCCGCCTTTTATTTGCCAGAGTCGGTATCCCTCATTGCCCCAAATGTGGAAGAAAAATTTCCAGACAGACAATTGATCAAATAACAGAACAGGTTCTGAAATTACCAAAAAAGACCGAGATCACAATTTTGGGCCCGGTAATTAGAGGAAAAAAGGGTGAGCATCAGGGAGTTTTAGAAGAAATTCAAAGGTCAGGTTTTGTTAGAGTTAGAATTGATAGCAGATTATATCGTCTTGAGGAAGCCCTAGAACTAAAATTAAGCCGGTATAAAAAACACAATATTGAGGTGGTAGTTGACAGATTGATTTTGGATAAAAATTTAGATAAATCGAGATTGGTTGATTCTTTGGAAATAGGGTTGAAACTAGGAAAAGGAGTCGTAATTGTTAACTATAAACCTTATACTCTAAACCTTAAACAAGAAAAGAAGAAGTCTAAAGTTTATGGTTTAAAGTCTAAAGTTGAAGACGTAGTCTTCAGTGAGCATTTTGCCTGTGAAAAGTGCGGCATTTCTTTGCCGGAATTGGAGCCTCGGCTTTTTTCTTTCAATTCTCCTTACGGAGCCTGTCCTAGTTGTCAGGGATTGGGTGAAAAATTGGAGGTCGACCCAAAATTAGTAATACCAAATCCCAATTTATCAATTGCCGAGGGAGCAATTTTCCCTTGGGCTCACGCCTCGCACAAAGTTGGCCGACAAGGCTTTTTTTGGTGGCAATTGGAAAAATTGGCTGAGGCAGAAAATATTGATTTATATACCCCGATTAGAAATTTATCAAAAGAAAAAATCAGTTTGATTTTACATGGCTCGGGAAAGTCGAAGAAGATTCCTTCTTCTCCATCTTCGCTTTCGCCGAGCGAAAGCTCGATCTTTGAAGGAGTAATTCCTTGGTTAGAAAGAAGATATCATGAGACTGAATCAGATGCCACCCGAGAAGAGATTGAAAAATATATGATTGAAAAAAAATGTGAGGAATGCCAGGGAAAGAGATTGAAACCAGAAGCCCTGGCCGTGAAAGTGATTGAAAAATCAATTGCTGAAATTGTTGAAACACCGGTTTCCAAATTAAAAAAATTTTTTGAAAACCTATTGAATCCTAAACTTCCTCTTTTAACCTCTAATGAATTAAAAATCGCCCACCTTATTCTTAAAGAAATTATAAAAAGATTACAATTTCTGATCGATGTTGGTTTGGATTATCTTACTTTAGATCGCAAAGCCGACACTTTATCAGCTGGCGAAGAGCAAAGAATTCGACTGGCCACTCAATTGGGTTCCCAATTAACCGGAGTTTTGTACATTTTAGATGAACCCTCAGTTGGTTTACATCCCAGAGATCAATCCCGACTGATTGAAGCCCTAAAAAAATTAAGAGATCTGGGGAATACAGTAATAGTAGTCGAACATAGTAAACACGCAATTAAGTCAGCAGATTGGGTAATTGATATTGGGCCCGGAGCCGGGAAACGAGGAGGACGCATCATTTTTGAAGGAACACCAAAAGAATTACTAAAATCAAAAACTCTCACAGGCGAATATCTTTCTGGAAGAAAAAAAGTTGAGATAGCAAAATGTTTAACACCTGGTGTTAAACAAGGACAAAAATATTTAATTATAAAAGGAGCTAACGAACACAATCTCAAAAATATCGATGTTAAAATTCCTTTGGGGAAATTCGTTTGCATTACCGGAGTTTCTGGATCTGGCAAAAGTTCTTTAATGAATGATATTTTAGCTCGGGCCCTGTTTAAAAAATTTTATCAGGCCAAAGAGGAACCAGGAAAATTTGAAAAATTAATTGGAATTGAATTTTTGGATAAAGTTGTTTTAGTTGATCAATCGCCAATTGGTAGGACTCCAAGATCAAATCCCGCCACTTATACTGGCGTTTTCTCTTATATCCGGGATTTATTTTCCCAAACCAAAGAAGCCAAAATTAGAGGTTATCGACCAGGCAGATTTTCTTTCAATGTTAAAGGTGGAAGATGCGAGCTTTGTCAGGGTCAGGGACAAATTAAAATTGAAATGTACTTTTTGCCTGACATCTATATTGAATGCCAAGAATGCAAAGGGGAAAGATTTAATAAAGAAACCCTCGGTATTGAATATAAAGGGAAAAATATTGCCGAGGTCCTAGAAATGACAATTGAAGAGACTTTAAGTTTTTTCAAAAATATTCCGGGATTATATCAAAAATTAAAAACCTTATATGAGGTGGGTTTAAATTATATTGAATTAGGTCAACCCGCCCCCTCGCTTTCTGGAGGGGAAGCCCAGAGAGTAAAATTGGCTACCGAATTATCAAAAAAAGCAACCGGTAATACATTATATATTTTAGACGAACCAACCACCGGACTTCATCCCGACGATATAAAAAAGTTAATCTCTGTTTTAAGAGAATTAGTTAATCGAGGTAATACTGTGGTGTGTATAGAACATGAATTAGACGTAATAAAAAATACAGATTATGTAATAGATTTAGGTCCAGAGGGAGGGGAGGAAGGAGGAGAAATTGTTGCCGAAGGAACGCCCTTTGAAATTTCCAGAAACAAAAAAAGTTATACCGGGAAATATTTAAAAAGCGTTTTGAGGGCTTGACAAGAATCCCCTGGTTTTTAAAATCAAGATATAGAGGATTAGTAACCCAAAGTCTTGTTTGCTAAACCAAATCGATACCAATATACTAATGAATACTAATTATACTAATATTCGTATCATTAGTATGAATTCGTATATTAGTATCGCAATGTATGAAAATAAAACCACTCTCTGATCACATTTTAATTGAACCAATCAAAGAAGAAGAGAAAACTAAAACCGGAATTTTGCTTCCCGAAACGGCTGAAAAAGAAAAACCTGAACAAGGCAGAATAATTGCCGTTGGTCCGGGGAAAAGGACAAAAGATGGGAAATATATTCCTTTGGAAGTTAAACCGGGCCAAAAAGTTTTATTTACAAAATACGGTCCAAACGAAATCAAAATCAATAATAAAGAGTATTTAATTGCCAAAGAAGAAGACATCCTGGCAATAATAGAATAATCGCTCGGCAACTGCCTCGGGGAGCACGGCATCGGCTAAAAGTAGTAATACAAATTTTGTCACCAGCCGTGCCTATTTCTCGCCAAGCCTTAAAAATGCTTGATTAAAAGCAAATCAATTCTCGGGCTTGGCTGCGAAATGCTCCACCTCAGCAGTTTGCCTCGCTCTTATGCCAAAACAAATTTTATTTAATGAAGTTGCCAGAAAAAAACTAAAATCTGGCATTGATAAATTGACTAATGTCATCAAGGTTACCCTAGGACCAAAAGCCAGGCATGTTGTTTTAGACAAAGGTTTTGGGACTCCGGAAATTTCTGATGACGGAGTTTCGATTGCCAAAGAAATTGAATTGGAAAATAAGATTGAGAATTTGGGAGTGGAAATTATGAAAGAGGTGGCTGAAAAAACCTCGGAAGCAGCTGGCGATGGAACAACCACCGCTATGCTTTTGACTCAGGCTATTGCTTCCGAAGGACTGAAAAACGTGACTGCCGGCGCCCATCCCTTGACAATAAAACGGGGAATTCAAAAAGGAGTAAAAGAAATTATTAAATATTTAAAAGAAATCTCAAAACCAATTTCAAAAAAGGAAGAAATTGCTCAGGTGGCAGCCGTTGCCGCCTTGGATTCAGAAATTGGAAATATGATTGCCGATACCATTTCCGAGGTTGGGAAGGATGGGGTAATAACAGTTGAAGAATCGAAAAAATTTGGCTTGGAAAGGGAGATTGTCAAAGGACTTCAATTTGACCGGGGATATATTTCTCCTTATATGATTACTGATTTAGAAAGGATGGAATCAGTTTTGGAAGATCCTTATATTTTAATTACCGATAAAAAAATTTCTGCCTTAACTGAAATTTTACCAGCGATGGAAAAAGTAGCCCAGACCGGAAAAAAGGATTTAGTAATTATTGCTGAAGAAGTTGAGGGGGATGCTTTGGCAACCTTAGTGGTAAATAAATTGAGAGGAGTTTTTAATACCTTGGCTGTCAAAGCACCGGGTTTTGGCGATAGGAAAAAAGAAATGTTACAAGATATTGCTACAGTTTGTGGAGCCCAATTGATTTCAGAGGAATTGGGATTGAAATTGGAAAATATTGAACTGAAACAATTTGGTCGGGCAAGGAAAGTGGTGGCTGAAAAAGAAAAGACGACAATTATTGAAGGGAAGGGGAAGAAGGAAGAGATTGATGCCAGAATTAAACAAATCAAAAATGAGTTAAAGAGAACGGAATCAGAATTTGATAAAGAGAAACTCCAAGAAAGATTGGCAAAATTGGCTGGTGGCGTGGCAGTAATTAAAGTAGGAGCGGCTACCGAAGTCGAGCAAAAGGTAAAACAGAAAAAAACCGAAAATGCCTTAAATGCTACCAGAGCAGCAGTTGAAGAAGGAATTTTGGCTGGAGGCGGAGTGGCTTTGTTGAGATCGGTTAAAGTTTTAGAAAAATTGGAGAAAGAATTAGAAGAGGATGAAAAAACCGGTGTTAGAATTTTGAAAAAAGCCCTTGAGATTCCTATTCGTCAAATTGCTGAAAATTCGGGAATGGATGGAGCGATTGTGGTTGAAGAAGTCAGAAAACACGAGGGGTCATTTGGTTTTAATGCCCAAACTCAAAAATTTGAAGATCTTTTCACCGTCGGTGTAATCGACCCAACAAAGGTTGTTAGAACAGCTTTAGAAAATGCTGCTTCAGCTGCCGGAATGTTTTTAACCACCGAGGCGGTAGTGGCGGAAATTGAAACTGAGAAGGAAAAGAAAATACCTTCAATGCCCGAAGAATATTAAATTCCAGAAATTACTTCCAAGTTTTCAAAGTGCCTCCCGGGAGGCACTTTTTCTTGCCCGAATTTTGATTTTAAACTATAATAAAAATATGAAACCCTCTAAACATAAAATTACTGATCCGGTTTCAATTGTCGCTCATCAATTGAAATCGCCCCTGGCAGTCATCAAGGAATATCTCGAAGCCCTATTTTCTGGTGAATGTGGTAGGATAAATCCTCTCCAGAAAGAATATCTTTCTGACGCCTTAGAAAATGTCAAAAGAATGAAGCAAAATATCGACGATCTTTTGATGGTAAAAAGTGCCGAGGAGGGCAAATTCAAAATATCCTTAAAACCTATTTCTTTGGAAGAAATAACTGAAAATGTGATTAATAATTTTTCTATTTGGGCAAAAGCACTCAATTGTCAAATTTCATTTAAAAAACCAGAAAAATTACCTCCAGTCCTTGGCGATGCCCGGGCGATTAGAATGGTCATTGAGAATTTAATTTCCAATGCCATAAAATATAATCGAGGGAAAGGAAAAGTTGAAGTTTCTATTACTCCGGAAGACAAAGTGCTGATTTTTTCCTGCCGGGATAATGGAGTTGGAATTCCTCAAAAGGATTTTAAGAAAGTTTTTACTAAATTTTATCGTTCAGAAAAAGCAATGGAGTTAGATCCCTCTGGTGCCGGTCTCGGCCTTTATATAAACAAAATAATTATCGAATCAGCCGGGGGCAAAATCTGGTTTTCAAAAAATAAAATGTCAGGAATGACTTTTTATTTTAGTTTACCCATAGCAAAATAAGATTCTGTCTCCCAAAAATGTCTTTCAAAAAACAAAAAATCCTAATGATTGATGAAGACCGATTTTTAAGAAAAATCTACAAAAATAAATTTCTAAATAGTGGTTTTGAATTTTCGGAAGCAACCAACGGGATAGAGGGTCTCAATAAGATTTTTTCTGAAAAACCCGATTTAGTTTTATTAGACATCATTTTACCAAGAAAAAATGGTTTCGATGTTTTAATTGAAACAAGAAGAAATACCGCCACCAAAAGAATTCCGTTCATCATCATTTCCAATTTAGGTCAAGAATCTGATATAAAAAGAGGTATTTCTCTCGGGGCAAAAGATTATTTAGTCAAAACAGATGTTAGCCACTCCGAGGTAGTAGAAAAAGTAAAAGAATGTCTATTAAAAAAGAGTGTTTAATCTGGAATTATTAACCAATTCGGTAATTCTCTCGGCAAGCTGGATTTCAGGGAATTATCTTCGGGTAGGTTGCCTCGATGAAGATTCGCTCGGCACCTTGCCTCAGGGAGCACGCAGTCGGCTAAAGGTTCAAAGATAAGGTTTATTTCCAGCCGCTGCTATTGCTCGCCAAGCCTTACTTTTATCCTTAAAGAAAATTCAAGTCATTTTCGGGGCTTGGCTGCGCAATGTTCCCTTCGGCAAGGATGCCTCGCTCATCTTATTGGCTGCGAAGCGAAGTCCCGTAGTGAAGCGAAGCTTCTACTACAGGGATGTCCCCCTCGGCAACTGCCCGCAGACCCTGAAACCACTTGCCTCGCTTTACTTATTCGTAAATTCGTAAATATTCGTAATTCGTAGGGATTATGAAAATAACTGAGGAAATCTTAAAGAAGCTTTTGGTTGATTCGGAGATCATCTCTCAAAAAGATTTTGATTTGGCAAAAAAGGAGGCAAAAGAAAAAAATATTTCTCTCCAGGAAGCCCTTATTCAAAAAGGACTCATTTTAGACGAAGAACTGGGCGAACTCATTGCCGATGAAATAGAATTTCCCTTCATTAATTTGAGAAAAATAAAAATAAAAAGAGAAATTTTAGAAATTGTCCCGGAGATTGTTGCCAAGAAACAAAAAATAATCGTCTTTGAAAGAACTAAAGAAGGATTAAAAGTTGCCCTTGCCCAGCCAGAAGATTTGGAAACTCGAGAATTTATTGAAAGAAAAACCGGCGAGAAAGTTATTCCTTACTATGCGACAGAAAGGGACATTATTTCGGCTTTAAAATATTATAAAAAAGAAATCAAAGAAGAATTCGAAGAGATTATTGGCAAAACCTTAGAAGAATTCAAAGAAATTAAAATCAAAGCCCCCCAGGTTTTGCCGATTATAAAAATTGGGGAACTGATTTTAAATTATGGTTACGAAAATCGGGCCTCCGACATTCACCTTGAACCCTATGCCGATAAAACAATCTTGAGATATAGAATTGACGGGGTCTTGCACGATGTTTTGACTTTGCCAAGAGAGATTCATGATTTTTTAGTTTCCAGAATCAAAATCTTAGCCAGATTAAGAACTGATGAACACGAAGCCGCCCAGGATGGCCATTTTTCCTTTCGGGTTCCGGAAGAAAAATTTGATATCAGAGTTTCGATAGTTCCAATTGAAGAAGGAGAAAAGGTGGTAATGAGATTGTTGGCTGAAAGAACCAAGAGATTTGAATTGGAAGACCTGGGTTTAAATGAGGAAAATCTGGAAAAAATCAAAAAAAATTTAAAAAAATCTTTCGGAATGATTTTAGCCACTGGCCCCACCGGCTGTGGAAAAACCACCACCCTGTATGCGATGCTGAAAATTTTAAATACTCGAGAAGTTAATATTATGACGATTGAAGACCCGATCGAGTATGACATTGAAGGAATTAATCAAATTCAAGTCAATCCGAAAACAAATTTGACTTTTTCTCAGGGTTTGAAAGCAATCATTAGACAAGACCCCAATATCATTATGGTGGGGGAGATTAGAGACGAAGAAACAGCCAAATTGGCAATTAACGCCGCTATGACCGGTCATTTAGTTTTATCAACTTTCCACGCCATCGACGCCCCCACTGTTTTGACTCGACTTTTAGATATGGGAATTGAACCTTTTTTAATTGCTTCAACCATTAATATTGCCATTGCCCAAAGATTGGTCAGGAAAATTTGTTCCAGTTGTATCGAGAGTTACGAAGTTTCTTTTCCTGAACTTGAAAAAGTTTTGGGCAAAGCTCTTGCTTCAAAACTACCACTGACTGAAGAAGGGAAAATAAGACTTTTTCGAGGCCGGGGCTGTCCTCTTTGCCAGAATACCGGTTATTTGGGGAGAATAGGAATTTTCGAAATTTTAGAAATGCAAGATTCAATTAAAAATTTGGTTTTAGAAAAAGCTCCGGCCGGTAAAATAAAAGAAGAGACAATAAAATTGGAAGGTATGAAGACAATGATTGATGATGGATTAAAGAAAGTTGAAATGGGAATTACGACCTTAGAAGAAATTTTAAAAGCCGCAAAATAAAAATGGTTTCTTCAAAAGAAAAAATTTTTTTTGCCGAACATCTTTCTCTATTGATAAAAGGTGGGATACCGCTGAGCGAGGCGATAGAAACCTTAGAAAGCGAGGCAAAATCTCGAGTTTTTCGAGGGTCTTTGGCCGAGATTTCAAAAAAGATTTTAGAAGGCCAGAGGTTAAGCAAGGCGCTTCAAACTTATCCCGGAATTTTTGATAATTTTTTTTGCAATGTTGTCAGGGTTGGCGAAGAAAGCGGAACCTTGGAAGAAAACCTTAAATATTTGGCTCAACAACTTAAATCAGATTATGAGATAAAAAAGAAAGTAAGCGGGGCTTTAATTTATCCAATCATCGTTGTTATCTTAGCCCTGGTCGTTGCTTTCTCAATAACTTTTTTTGTTTTACCGAAAATAACCGGGCTCTTTCAAATCTTAGAAATTGAATTGCCCTTAGCAACCAGAATTTTAATAAATACCGCCTCCTTTTTGAAAAAAAACCTTCTTCTTTTAATTATCGGAATAATTTTTTTAATTTTAATCTTTAAAATTCTTCAAAGATTTAAGTTTTTTAAATTTTATTTCGATTCGATTTTACTTTCTTTACCGTTTTTTAATCAAATTTTTGGCAATCTTAATTTAGCTCGATTTTCTCGAACATTCTACACCCTTTTAAAAAGTGGAATGCCAATTTTGGAGGCCCTGGATATTTGCATTGCAACTCACTCTAATGAGGTTTTCAAAAAAAACTTAACTTTTGTTAAATTAAGGGTTGAAAGAGGAGAAAGAATGAGCCAGGGCTTAAAAGAGTTCCCGAAGATTTTCCCTTCGGTTTTTTCCCAGATGGTAGCCGTTGGAGAGAAATCCGGTACTTTAGAAGAGAGTTTTTTGTATTTAGCCAATTTTTATGAGGGGGAGATCGATTCAACATTAAAAAATCTTTCGGGAATTTTAGAACCGATTTTATTAATTTTGGTTGGAGCTTTTGTTGCTTTTGTCGCCTTAGCAATTATTATTCCGATTTATCGTTTCGTTGGAGCCCTGCGCTTTCGCTAAAATGACCCCCCACCACTTTATGTATTATGTTTATTTACTCAAAAGCAAGAAAGATAATAAATTGTATATTGGTCTAACTAATGATTTAAAAAAACGACTTATTGAGCATAATCAAGGGCTGAATAAATCAACTAAATATCGAAGACCTCTAGTTTTAATTTACTACGAAGCATACTCTTCATTAGAAGATGCTCAAATTAGAGAGAGGAAATTAAAAAAGTTTAAAAATAGTTATACGGAACTTAAAAAAAGGATCATTAATAGTCTTCGAGAAAATAAAAGTGGTGGGGGGTTTACTCTCATTGAAATTTTAGTCGTTATTTCTTTAATTTCGATTTTCGCATTTTTTTTCGTTTCTGTCGGTCTAAATTTTTATAAAAGTCAGCAATTGGAAAGTCAGAGTCAGACAATTTTGCAAACCTTGAGGAGGGCCCAATTGAAGGCGATGTCGGTTGAATTAGATTCTTCCTTCGGAGTTTATTTAACAAATGACAGTTATGTTTTATTCAAGGGAAGTTCTTACGTTGCTCGTGACCCCCAATACGATGAAGTCTTTGAATTACCAAAAATCATTAATGTTAGCGGTATTTCAGAAATTGTTTTTTCAAAATTTGAAGGAAAACCCAGTGTTATTGGAAATATTATTTTGGCTACAAATAGTCAGCAAAAAATAATTAATATTAATGAAATCGGTAGGATTAATCTCAAATGAAGGGCCAATCTCTTATAGAGTTAATTATAGCCGTTGGGATTTTTGTTTTCCTTATTTTGGCTTTGAGCCTTCTTGTTCTGGATAGCTATGTCTCTGGAAGATTAGCTTCGGAAATAACTAAAGCCAACTTTTTGGCCGAAGAAGGCTTAGAAGCTGCAAGAGCCATTAGGGATAACTCCTGGTCAGATTTAATTGCAGGTTCTCATGGCTTAGTTATTTCTGGCGGCCATTGGATTTTTCAAGGAACCTCAGAAGATATCAGTAGCCAACTTAGAGGAGGAGCGAGAATTATCACAATTGAAAATATCGACTCTAATAGAAAAAAGATTACTTCCAAAATTAATTGGCAGTTCAGCGAAGGGAGAACCGAAGAAATTAAATTAATTACCTATTTAACTAATTGGCAGAAAATTCCCATCGGTTATTGTACAGGTATCTGTACTCCCTGTGAAAATTTCGTAGATAGAACAACCTGTAATGCTCAAGCTGGATGTAGCTGGAGTGCTAAATTTAAATTGAAAAAATGTACTGGAGTTTGTACTCCTTGCGAAACCTTCACTGACCAACCTTCTTGTGAAGCTCAATTAGGATGTTATTGGGCTTGGGAGTAAATGAGAAACTTAAAAATTATGGAAAACCAAGGCTTTACCTTAATTGAATTTTTAATTTATGTAGGGATTGTGGCTACGATTTTAATCGTAACGAGTGGATTTTTGTGGAATATTATTTTTGGCAATATTAAAGAAACATCTTACCAAGAGGTCCAACAAAATGCTAGATTTACCATAACAAAGATAAGCCAGGAAATAAAAAAGGCAATAGGAATAAATAGTCCTCCAGCCGCTGGCTCCGCTAATTCTCTTTCATTAGCTATGGCCGATGTTTCTTTGAATCCTACAATTTTTGATGTAGTGGATGGAAAGTTACGGATTACTCAAGGCACAAAAGGTCCTTATGAATTAACTAGCGATCAGGTGATAGTGAGCAATCTTTTGTTTACCAATCTCTCTTATGAAAATACTCCGGGAACTGTTCGGATAGAAATGACTATCGATCAGGCTAATCCCGGAAATCGAGTTGAATATCAGGCCTCAATTAATTTAAACTCAACTTTTTCTTTGGTTCCAGGTGGTGCATCTGCTCCACCTCCCACCGGTTATTGTGCGGGTACTTGTACTCCCTGTGAAAATTTCGTAGACAGAACAACCTGTAATGCTCAAGCTGGATGTAGCTGGAGTGCTAAATTGAAAAAATGTACTGGAGTTTGTACCCCCTGTGAAACTTTCACTGACCAACCTTCTTGTGAAGCTCAAGATGGGTGTTATTGGGTTCCAGGATAAATGAAAAATTATAATTTTTGAAAAATGAAAACCGAAACCTCCTCAGGTTTTATTGCTTTGGTGACAGTTTTGATAATCTTTGCTATCGCTTTATTAATTGGCTTAAGCGTTAGTTTGCTTAGTATTGGCGAGGCAACTATGGGGTTGGAGAAAACCCAATCTTCTCAGGCCTATTTTTTAGCCAATTTATGCGCTGAACAGGCCTTGATGAAATTAAAAGAGAATATTAATTATTCTGGTGGTGAAATCATTGATAGTGAGGGAGGAAATTGTCAAATTTTTTCGATTGAGGGAAACTGGGTAATAAAAGTTCTCGGTAATTTTCAAAACCAAATAAAGAAAATTAAAATAGTAGTAAGTCAAGTTAATCCCCAAATGATAATTTCTTCCTGGCAGGAAGTAGCTGATTTTTAAATAAAAATGCTTCAAGAAATA
>Ga0210031_1002098_pt1 | contig 12080 bp, 7 predicted proteins | sample CryGeyCG2014_080_FD_185455 | JGI IMG/M metagenome (GOLD analysis project Ga0210031, IMG submission 185455) | Groundwater microbial communities from aquifer - Crystal Geyser CG03_land_8/20/14_0.80 (SPAdes) (version 2) | ecosystem: Environmental > Aquatic > Deep subsurface > Groundwater | place... | reverse complement strand
TGGAACCAAAAACGTTATTTCGTCGCCAGTAATCTTTCTCACCTCTCTAAGTTCGTCAGGATAGGTAGCCCCAACGACCAAAAGGCAGTTTTTATTTTTATTCCACTTATGGCTAACTTGATAGGCGACGTATTGATACAACTTAATGTCATTCCGAGCGAACAAAGTGAGCCGAGGAATCTTTTTAAAAGATCCCTCCACTTCGGTCGGGATGACATGAAGGTTTTGAAACTCGCCTGCCCCCTTGTTGGAAGTACGACATAAAATAATAATTCCTTTATCTTTGTAGTCTAAAAATGGTCTTATAGCCTCTTCTCCAAGGTATGGTTGAACCGTTACGGCATCGGCGCCGAGGTATGTAAAAATAAATTGAACATATCCGCTGTTTGTACTGCCAATATCCCCCCGCTTGGCATCTATGATGATGGGAATTTCCGGATATTTTTTCTTTAAGTAGTCACAGGTCTTTTTTAACTCTTCAACTCCCTTATATCCTATAGCTTCATAGAAGGCAGTGTTCAACTTGTATGAACAAACCAAGTCATGAGTGGCTTCGATGATAGGTTTATTGAACAAAAACTATTTTAAAATTAATAATTTTTCCAGCTTTGCCTCTGTCATTAGTTTTTTCTCAAGAATAATCTGTTTTAAAGTTTTACCCGTTAAAAGAGCCTCTTTGACGATTTTGGAAATCGTATCGTAGCCCAAAACAGGTGTTAATAGCGTCGAATAAGCCGTGGATTTTCCCAAAAGCTCAAAACACCTTTTTTTGTTGGCAACAATCTTTCTTATCCCTCGATCAGCAAAAAGACGAAGACCAGACTCGACAATTTTCAACATCGTTATTAACGAATCGGCAATCGCCGGAAGCATGATGCCTAGCTCGAGATGCGAACTTTCAGCAGCATGATAAATCGTAGTATTTCTTCCGTCCACTTGGAAATAAATCTGGTTCATGGTCTCGCAAATGATCGGATTGACCTTCCCGGGCATGATCGACGACCCCTGCTGCATTTCAATAAAAGATATCTCTCCTATTCCCCCTCGCGGACCGCTTGACATAAATCTTAAGTCGGTGGCAATCTTACTCATATCAAGACATAGGATGTTGACTGCCGATGAAATATAACAAAAGTCAGTATTACTAGAAGTCCCTGACATTAAATTATTCATTGGTTTTAATTCTTTAATTTTTGTGATATTGCGAAGTTCTTCATAGACATTTTCTATGTAAATTTTTGAGGCATTAATACTGTTACCAATTGCCGTCCCGCCCAGATTCAGCTCCAACAGATATTTTTCTGACTCTTTAATCCGTTCCATGTCTCTTTTCAAAGTATCAGCGTAAGAATGAAACTCTGCTCCCAAAGTCGTCGGCACCGCATCCTGAATATGGGTCCTTGCCAGCTTTTTTATGTCTTTAAACTCCTCTGCCCTTTTTTCCATCACTTTAATTAAATAAAGTAGACTGTCTAAAAGTTTTTTTGTTAATTTAATTGAAATGATTTTCAAGGCCGAAGGATTGACATCATTGGTTGACTGACTGGCATTGACGTCGTCATTTGAATGAGTGCCTGATATGGTAGCAATCACTTCGTTAACATTCATATTAACTGAAGTTCCGGCTCCGCCGTGAAGACCTTTGATAACAAACTGATCATTATATCTTCCTTGCAAAACTTCATCACAGGCAGCAATAATTTTTTTGGCTTTTTTCTCATCAATTTTTCCGGCTTTCAGATTAGCCTTTGCCGCGGCTTTTTTTACCAACACTATCGCATAGATAAATTCCAAATGAGTCAACGGATAATCAAACGGAAAGTTTTCCATGGCCGCCTTTGTCTGCAAGCCATAAAGAATTTTTTTGTTCATAATGTTTATTAATGATTAATCCATTTACCTTTTGCTTTACCGATAATCTTACCATTTTCGTAAATTTTTTCGCCTCGCAAAAATGTCATGATCGGTCGGCCTAATAATTTCATTCCTTCATATGCCGACCAGCAACATTTGGAAAAGAGGTCTTTTTTTTGAACCTGCCAATAATTTTTTGTATCAATTATTACCAAATCAGCATCATTTCCAACTTTAATTCCGCCTTTTCCTTTAAATCCAAAAATTTTACCTGGATTTTCTGAGGTACAAAAAGCAATTCTCATCAAACCTTCTTCTAATCTATCTTTGCTAAACTTTTTTACCCAACCAGTGATGGTCGCCGGCAATGTTTCCTGCACCCCCGGAGTGCCAGACTGGGCTTTCCAACAATCAGGCTGGTTTTTCAATTCCCATTCATGAGGCGTATGCTCAGAACATAAAACATCGACTTGACCTCCGCGAAATAACTGCCAAAGAATTTTTTGATCTTTAGGAGTCCTTATTGCCGGAGATACTTTTATTTTATTGCCATATTTTTTGTAGTCATCAGTATTAAAAACCAGTTGATATCCAACCAACTCTCCATAAATATCCATTCCTTGTTTTTTGGCAACCACCAGTAATGCATATTCTTCAGGAGTGGAAAGATGAAGCAAATATAATTTGAAATTAGGATATTTTGATGCTAAAGCAATTATTCTGGCAGCCGCTGTGGCAACAACAGAGGTGGGCCGAATTTCTGACCATAAAGCCGCATCGGTTCGACCAGTTTTTTTAAATTCACTGTTATAATAATTAATCAACCATTGATCTTCTGCATGAACTGCCAATAAAATTTTTCTTTTAGCCAATATCTCAATAACTTTTCCCAGAGTAAGATCATCAGGAATTGTGGTTGGCGTGGTTTCATGACCAGCCATAAATAATTTTACGCCGGCAATATCTTTGGGATTAACTTTTTTTAGTTCATCTAATTTATCAGAAGCCACTCCCATAAAAAAGGCATAGTCAGTATATGATCGACCAGGATAGATCTTATGGATTTTTTCTTGTAATAAATCAACAGTCACAGTCGGAGGTTTGGTGTTGGGCATGTCAATTATCGTTGTCACTCCACCAGCCAGGGCAGCTTGAGTACCAGTACAAACATCTTCCTTATGAGAAAGTCCCGGCTCCCTCATATGCCCATGAACTTCAATTAGACCGGGAAGAATATACTTGCCTTTTGCATCAATAATTTGTAAAGACGCAGATATCAAATTTTTTGCGGTTTTTTGTTTTCCGTCAAAAAATTTCGGTATCAAGTCTTTGACTATTCCATTCTCAATTAAAATATCTCCATCAATAATTTTTTCCGAAGTGACAATTTTTCCGTTCTTAATTAATTTTTTCATTTTACTAATTTTATCACCTCGTCGATAGGTATTCCCCGCGGACAACTTTTTGAAATCCGTCTGCCAATTTCTTCAGAATAATATTTTACTCCAAGTTCTTTTGCTATTGGTTTTCTATTTAACCCATCGCGCGGATCAGTCAGATAACGAGCAATTTTAACTAATGACATCGGATCCAAACAACCTTTTGAAGTTTTTGTTATTTCCATACCGGCGATACAGCAACCGCATTCAATGCATTTTCTATAAGGCTTTGATTTATTGGCGATATCTTTAGTAATAATTTTTTTCTTAATTTTTTCAATATATGGCTTTATCTTTAAATACTTTTTAAGGAGAGGTTTCAAATTAACTACGAGATCTTTTTCCACCGGAAAATTGGCCAACGGCTCAATGATATTTTTTTTGATCTTTGGGTTAATCTGAGTTGAACATGATAATACCGGCTTTCTATTTAACATCACTCCACAAGTGCCGCAGATTCCCTGCCGGCATTCATAACGGAAAGCCAAGGTTGAATCCAGGTGTTTATAGATAAATAAAATCGCGTCTAAGACGGTCATACCCTGATGATATGGAATAGTAAAACTATCATATTTTGGTCTTGACTGATAAGCTGAATTGTAGCGGTAAACGGAAACCTTTATCTTCATAGTTTTATTTGACGACGAGAATAACTTTAGTAACAATTTTTTCACCTTCTTTTTTCACCATGATATTTTTTTCCCATTCGTCTTTCATCTCCGGGAAATCAGTCCGACTGTGGGCGCCTCGGCTCTCTTTTCGAAGTAAGGCGGCCTCAATTACCACTTGAGCCGTCTGCAACATATTATTAACTTCTAAACAATCCTGAAGATCACGGTTTCTTTGCCGAATATTAGTTCGCGCTCTCATATTTTTTGCTTCTCTAAGAAGTTTACTGACAATAATTTTTGCTTCTTTTAGTCTTTTTTCATCTCTAAAGATGCCGACTTTATTCCACATGACTTTTTTTAATTGATCTTCGATTTCTTGCGGAGGAATTCCTTTTGTATTTTTTATATATTGATTAATACGAGCGATTTCTTTTTGAATATTTTCTCTTGACAATGTCGAATATTTTATTTTTTTTACATATTTAGTAGCATCCATTCCCGCCCTTCTCCCAAAAACCTGGCCTTCGGCAATCGAGTTGCCTCCCAAGCGGTTAGCACCGTGTATTCCTGATGCTACTTCACAACAGGCATAAAGGCCTTGAATATTACTCTGTGCCCATTGGTTAATTTTTATCCCGCCCATGATGTGATGCATTGATGGATAAACTTCCATTGGTTCTTTTGAAATATCAACACCAACATTTATATACTGTTCGTAAACGTCAGGAATAATCTCTAAAATCTTTTCCTTGGACCAGTGATTAACATGAAGATAAACGGCATGATTTTTAGTTCCTAGTCCGGCGGCTACTTCTTGAAATATTGATCGGCTAACCTCATCACGCTTGGCAACTTCCATTTCAATTGGATAGTACTTACTCATAAATCTTTCTCCTTTTTGGTTGCGCAAAATTCCACCGTGAGATCTGGTCTTTTCGGTCACTAAAACTCCTCGGCTTGAAGGAGGATAAGCCATACCGGTCGGATGGAACTGAACCATCTCCATATCAATAAGTTCCGCGCCAACATCAAGCGCCATCGCGTAGCCATCTCCGGTATTTGAAGCAGCATTGGTGGTCACCTCATACATCCGTCCGGCTCCACCGGTGGCTAAGATAATCGCTTTGGTTTGAAAAACAACAAAGTCACTGGTTTTTAGATTTATTCCGATAGCGCCAATAATACAATTATCTTTTTTCAGAAGTCTACTGATAAAAAACTCGTCAGAATATTTAATGCCTATTTTTCTTGCCTGATCAACTAATCCCTGCATCATTTCCCGGCCAGTATAATCACCTACACAAATATTTAAAGGATATTTTTGTTTTGGCCCGGCCCAGGTATAAAACTCACCGCTGTCAACCCGATCAAAGATTACCCCATAATTTTCCAAATCATGAATTCTTGCCGGGATTTCTTCAGTAAAAATATTTACTAATTTGTAATTATTGATAAAGTAGCCGCCTTCAAGGGTGATTTTGGCATGAAATCCAGGCGTCGCCGGAAGCACCATCGCCGCATTCATTCCTCCCATCGCCATTCCTGTGTGAGCACAGCCCAAAACCTCTTTACCTAAAAGAATTATTTCTAACCCGCTTTTTTTCGCCTCAATCGCCGCACGAAGACCCGCTCCTCCGGCGCCAATTACCAATATTTCAGTTTTTATCGTTCGATATCTCATATTTTTAATAAATATTATATTATTTTTTTAGATACTCCTTCCAACTTTTAACCTGTAAATCTTTAAGTTGATATCTCACTAGTGCATTAACAAAGAATCTGACTAAGTTAAAATCGGTCAGTAAAGAAATATTGTTGTCAATGGCCGCCCTTCTTATCATAAACCCATCGGTAATTACCTTTTTAAACACTCTTTCTTTTTCTTCGTGATCGCTGATATTAACTACCAGAGCCACCCTATTATTTTTTATAATGTCAACCACGGTTGGCGTTTTCTTCTCGTAGACTTTATAAACCAACTCTGTCTCCACGCCTTTATCTTTAAAAAACCGATGTGTCTTTTCCGTGGCATAAAGCTTAAAACCAAGATTTTTTAACCGCCAGATTGACTCGGCGATTTTCAGCTTATTTTCTTCTCCGCCGACCGTAATCAAAGCGGTTTTATTTTTTAAAGAAAAACCAGTCGAAATTAAGGCTTTATAATAAGCTTCCTCTGCTGTTTCGCCAAAACAGGCCACCTCGCCGGTTGACGCCATCTCCACTCTTAAAACCGGATCCGCTCCCTCAAGCCGGGCAAAAGAAAACTGGGGCGTTTTCACGCCAATGAACTTCGGTTGACTGAGACTATAAGTTTTTGCCTTGCCAAAAAAACTGTCAACTAAAACCTCAGCAAAGTTAATCCCAATCACCTTGGAAATAAAGGGAAATGTCCGCGAGGCGCGTAGATTCATCTCAATCACAGAAACCTGATTATTTTTTGCCATAAACTGAATATTAAAAGGCCCGGTAATCTCCAAAAGCTTCGCCAGTTTCTCGGCAACTTCAATTATCCTTTTTCCGGTCAGATAGGTGACCTTTTCTGCCGGATAGACAATGGTCGCGTCGCCAGAGTGAACGCCAGCATGCTCAATATGATTAGCCAGAGCATAGATTTTTAACTCTCCATCTTGCGCCACTCCGTCAAACTCAATCTCGCGGGCATTGGTGATAAATTTGGAAATGGTCACCGGATATTCGCGGCTGATTAAGGTCGCTTTTTTTATAAAAAACATTAACTCTGATGCTGAATAACAGAGGCTCATGGCGCTCCCAGACAAGACATATGACGGCCTGATTAGGACCGGATAACCGACTTTTTCGCAAAATCTTAAGCCTGAGTTAATAGTGGTAAAGCTATCCCAGGCCGGTTGATTAATAGCTAAGCTGTCTAAGAGATGGGAAAATTTTTTCCGGTCTTCAGCTTTATCAATACTTTTTGCATTTGTTCCATAAATCTTTATGCCATAACTATCAACTTTCTTGGCAATATTATTGGGAGTCTGGCCGCCGACCGATAAAATCAAACCTTCTGATCTTTCAAACTCAAAGATATCAGCCACTCTTTCAAAAGAAAGCTCTTCAAAGTACAGTCGATTGGAAATATCGTAGTCAGTCGAAACCGTTTCTGGATTGCAGTTGATGATAATTGATTTTTTCTGATGTTTTTTTAGCTTTAAGGCGGTATTGACACAGGTCCAGTCAAACTCGACCGATGAACCAATTCGGTAAGGTCCAGAGCCTAAAACTATCACCGCTGATCTACCGAGTGGTTGAACATCGTGATGAGAACCGTTATAGGTAGTATATAAATAGTTAGTCTTGACGGGAAACTCGGCTGCCAAAGTGTCGATTTTGAAAACTGAAGGAGTAATTTTCAGTTTTTTTCTTAACCTCCTAACCTCTAACTCCCTAACACCTAACAGATTTCCTATCTTCTTATCAGAAAAACCTAATTTTTTAAAATTGAGTAAATTTTTTTCCGTTAATTTTTTATCTTTTTTAAATCCCTCTTCTGTCTCAACAATATTTTTTATTCTTGATAAAAACCAAGGATCAATTCCAGACAACTGGTATATCTCTTTAATCGTCACTCCCATCCGCAAAGCGGCGCTGATAAAAAAAATTCTCTTAGAATTGGCAACTTCAATATTTTTTAAAACTTCCTTTTTTGAGAGACCGATTCCATTGTCAGTCACTCCCTCAACGCCAATGTCAAGCATTCTCACTCCTTTTTGAATCGCCTCCTCAAAGGTCCGACCTATAGCCATCACCTCGCCGACCGACTTCATCGAACTGCCGATTCTTTCCGTCACACCTTTAAACTTCGCCAGGTCCCAGCGGGGAATCTTGGCAACAATATAGTCTAAGGCCGGCTCAAAACAGGACTGCGTCACTTGAGTCACCTGATTTTTTATTTTTGTTAACTTTTTGCCTAAAGTCAGTTTGGCAGCCACATAAGCCAAAGGGTAACCAGTGGCTTTAGAAGCTAAGGCGGATGAACGGGAAAGACGAGCGTTAAGCTCAATGACATAGTATTCGATTGAATAAGCATCAAATCCTAAATTACAAGCTCCAAATAAATCAGAATTTTCAAATTCTAAACGTTTGGGATTTTGGATTTGAGATTTTGAATTTATTTGTGATTTGTGATTTATAATTTGGGATTTCGGATTTGGGTTTAGGGCAAACTGGACATTGCACTCACCAACAATATTAAAACTCCTGACAATCTTTATCCCTGCCTGGCGTAAGTAATGATACTCAAAGTTCGTCAAAGTCTGGCTTGGAGCGACGACAATCGACTCGCCGGTATGAATTCCCATCGGATCAAAGTTCTCCATATTACAAACAGCAATACAGTTGTCATCCTGGTCACGAACAATTTCATACTCAACTTCTTTATAGTGCTTCAGGTATTTTTCAATCAAGACTTGAGGAGTAAACTTTAAGGCGGTGCCAACGATTGCCTCTAACTTTTTCTCGTTATAAGCTACTCCTGATTTTTGTCCGCCTAAGGCATAAGCCGCTCTCACCATCACCGGGTAACCAACAATCTTGGCTTTTTTTTTCGCTTGAGAAATCGTTTCTACGGCAAAACTTGGAGCAATCGGTTGACCTATTTTTGTCAGATGATTGGCAAACAAGGCGCGGTCTTCAGTGAGGATAATCGACCTAACTGGTGTTCCTAAAACTTCCAGCTGATATTTTTTCAAGACACCGCTTTTGTAAAGAGCCACGCCGCAGTTTAAGGCTGTCTGGCCGCCAAACGACAGTAAAATTCCACTTGGTTTTTCTTTTTTAATCACCTGCTCGACAAAATAGGGATTGATCGGTAAAAAGTAGACTTCATCAGCTAAAAATTCCGAGGTTTGGATGGTGGCAATATTAGGATTGATAAGAATGGTTTTAATCCCTTCTTCTTTTAAGGCTTTAATTGCTTGAGAGCCGGAATAATCAAACTCTCCAGCCTCGCCGATTTTGAGAGCGCCTGAACCGAGAATAAGAACTTTTTTCATATTTTTCTTAATTAAAAAGCTTGATACCATTTTTCTCGCTTAAGTGGGAACCCTTTCTATAGAAAATTCTTAGCTCCCAAAAAAGCTCGAAAAAGGTATCTTCGCTTTTTATTTAATGACGAGGCAAAGGCAATTTTTTTCACTTTCGAGAGGGGCCCCGCCTTTAAGCGAGGGAAAGACTCTCGTGTGATAAAAAATTGTTTTGCCGAGTCATGCTAAATATTGGTTAAAAATTTGTCAAATATCCATTCCGTATCCACTGGTCCTGGACATGCTTCCGGATGAAACTGAATCGACATAAACGGATATTTTTCATGAATAATTCCTTCATTAGTGTTATCGTTGGCATTAACAAACCAAGCCTTAAAACCTTTGGGGATCTTACCAACGGCAAAGCCGTGATTTTGAGTAGTGATATAACAACGACTGCTACCAACCAGCAAACAAGGCTGGTTTTGACTCCGATGACCGAATTTCAGTTTATAAGTATCGCCTCCAGCGGCCAAGGCTAAAATCTGATTACCCAGACAGATTCCTAAAATGGGGATTTTCTTAGTTAAAATTTTTTTAACGGTTTCAATAGTTTTGTCCGCCATCTTCGGATCTCCCGGACCGTTGGAAACGACGACGCCATTAATTTTTTCTTTTAAAGAAAAGATGTCGTAATCCCAAGGAACTGTTATCAGTCTAATGTTACGGTGTAACAAACTTCTTTTAATGTTTTTTTTCACTCCGCAGTCAATTAAAACGATTGTTTTTGAACCAGTTCCTTGAATTTTTACCCTGCGGTCGGAAACTTGGTCGACTAAGTTATCTTTATTTGGGTCATAGAATTCAATGTCTTTATTAAAAACAACTTTTGCCAACTGGGCGCCTTCGTCTCTTAACTTTTCCGCCAACATTCTTGTATCCGCTATCTCCAGCCCCGGCACCTTTTCTTTTTTCAGCCACTGAGCCAAACTCATCTGGCTTTGAAAGTGAGAAGGAGTGTTAATATATTGAGAAACGATAAGAGCGGAAACATGAATTTTAGTTGACTCCCAAAATTTTTTCTCAGGCACGCCATAGTTGCCAACAATTGGATAGGTCAAGACTAAAATCTGACCTTCATAAGAAGGATCGGTCAAAGATTCTGGATAACCAACCATGCCGGTGGAAAAAACCAATTCGCCAGAGCAAGCTTTTTCATAACCGAAACTGTTTCCTGTTAATGTTGTACCGTCTTTAAGAATCAATTTGCCAAACATAGAGAATTTTTAATTTGAAATTTTCAATGAATTTTCAATATTTAATTTTAATGAAAATTTAAAATTAAAAAAATTCAAAATTAGTTTGAATAGTGCCATTCTTATATACATTCCATTTTTCGCTTCTGTTGTCAAATAAACGGCCCGCGGATCCGAATCAACGCTAGTTTCAATCTCTCCAACCCGTGGTAAGGGATGCATCAATAAAGTTTTCTCACTGCCTTTTTCCTCTACCAGTTTCTTTGTTAAAATAAAACTTAATTTTAATTTTTCATAAATTTTTTTGTTGCTAAATCGTTCCTTCTGCACTCTGGTCCAGTACCAGAAATGACAGTCCGGCGGAATTTCTTTTAAAGAATTTATTTCTATCAATTTTATTCCCATTTTTGTATAATGCTCAAATTCTTCTTTTGATAAACGAAGTTGATTGGGTGATAAAAGATAAATTGTGTTTCCAGGAAAAATCGATAAACCGCGAATAAGCGAATGAACAGTTCGGCCATTCAACATGTCACCAACCATCAAACCATTTAAATGATCTAAATGTCTATGTTTTTCATAAATGGTAAACATATCTAAAAGCGCCTGGGTGGGATGCTCACCGATGCCATCGCCAGCATTAATAACTGGGATACTGACAACTTCGGACACCTTACTTAAAGTTCCTTTAATAGGATGACGAATGACTAAAATATCACAATATTGTTCCATTATCTTCGCCGTATCTTCTACTGTTTCTCCTTTGACAACCGATGAAGTCTGCAACGGATTTTGATGTTCAACCGTTTGACCACCTAGCCTTTTGAAAGCAGCTGAGTTTGAAGAAAATGTCCGCGTTGACGGTTCGAAAAAAAGTAATCCGGCTACTTTTCCTCGGAGAATTTTTAATAATTTTTTTGGGTTAGTTTTTTTTATTTTGGCAGTTTGTTTAAACAAAATTTTTATCGACTTTTGGTCAAATTGATTAAGAGAAACTATATCTTTGTTTTTGAAGTTCCCCTTTATTGGAACTAGCATAGGTTTAAAAAAAACCGCCTTAACGGCGGATTAATTTATTTATTTTTGTTGCAAAAAAAATCTCAGAGTTTTTCATAGCTTCTGAGAATAATATTTTATACATTTTAAAAAAAAATTCAAGGGCAAAATGTTAAGTTATTGATATAATAAAAGAATATTATCGCCGCGGTGCTGGAACTGGCAGACAGGCAGGTCTCAAAAACCTGTGGTATGAAAATACCGTGTGGGTTCAACTCCCTCCCGCGGCACTTACTCCCACTCCATCGTCCCTGGAGGTTTTGTCGTAATATCGTAGACGACACGACAGACTTCAAAAACTTCAGTGACAATTCTTTCTGATATCCTTGCCAAAACAGAATAAGGCAGTTTCACCCAGTCAGCCGTCATCGTATCTTTGGACTCAATTGCCCGGATGGCAATCGTCTCGCCGTACTTTCTTTCATCGCCGGTCACCCCAGTGGTTTTGATACCGGTAAAAATCGCGAACGCCATCCAGATTCCTTCATATAATCCGGCTTTTTTAATTTCTTCAATCACGATTGAGTCGGCTTTTTTTAATATTTTTAGTTTTTTCTCAGTCACCTCGCCAATAATCCGCACTGCCAATCCAGGACCGGGAAAAACATGCCTGACGATCATCTCTTGAGGGAATTTCAGTTCTCTAGCAATCTGTCTCACCTCATCTTTGTAAAGCATTCGCAAAGGCTCAACGATTTTAAAACCATGTTTTTCCGGAAGACCGGCAACATTGTGATGAGTCTTAATCTTCTCTGCATGTCTTGTTCCTTTACTTTCAATCACGTCTGGATAGATTGTCCCTTGAATAAGAATTTTCGCTCCTATTTTTTTCGCCTCTCTTTCAAACACTCTGATAAACATCTCGCCAATCACTTTTCT
>Ga0210031_1002089_pt1 | contig 12107 bp, 10 predicted proteins | sample CryGeyCG2014_080_FD_185455 | JGI IMG/M metagenome (GOLD analysis project Ga0210031, IMG submission 185455) | Groundwater microbial communities from aquifer - Crystal Geyser CG03_land_8/20/14_0.80 (SPAdes) (version 2) | ecosystem: Environmental > Aquatic > Deep subsurface > Groundwater | place... | reverse complement strand
ACCACTCTGCGTCATCAAGCACGAGCCCATTTCAGCTACAATTGGCGCTTTACAAAACTGCACCCCGATTATGTTGACCGGTAGTCTTGTCGCACTCGTCACCCCCATGCTGCCCGACGGCAGGCTAGACCTGCCCCGTTTCCGGGCGCTCATCGACTGGCACATCGAACAGGGCACGGATGGCCTGGTCATTGTCGGCACCACGGGCGAATCGCCCACCGTCGATGCCGAGGAACACTGCCTGTTGATCCGAACCGCCATGGAACAGGCCGCCGGCCGGATCCCGGTGATCGCCGGGACCGGAGCCAATTCCACCGCCGAGGCCATCGAATTGACCCGCTGCGCCAAGAAAGCAGGCGCCGTGGCCGGCCTGTCGGTGGCGCCGTATTACAACAAGCCGACCCAGGAAGGTTTGTATCGCCACTTCAAGGCCATCGCCGAAGCGGTCGACCTGCCGGTCATCCTGTACAACGTGCCCGGCCGGACGGCGTCGGACATCGGCAACGAAACCGTATTGCGCCTGGCGCAAATACCGGGCATCGTCGGCATCAAGGACGCCACCGGCAACATCGAGCGCGGCAGCGCACTGCTCAAAGCGGCGCCGGCTGACTTCGCCGTCTACAGCGGCGATGATGCCAGCGCCGCAGCGCTGATGCTGCTGGGCGCCAAGGGCGTCATCTCGGTGACCGCCAACGTCGCGCCGAGGCTGATGCATGAGCTGTGCGTCGCCGCCCTGGCGGACGCTGTGGCCAAGGCCAGGGAGATCAATTTCCGGCTCCTGGCGCTGCACCAGAAACTGTTCGTCGAAGCCAACCCCATTCCGGTGAAATGGTGCGTGGCCGAGATAGGTCTGATCGACAGCGGTATCCGTTTGCCCCTCACCCCCCTTTCCACTCAGCACCACGATACGTTACGCACCGCTCTGCGCGAAGCGGGCGCCATCCAGGAGTAGACCTATGCGTAAGATCGCCACGCTGATTGTGCTCGCCCTAGCGCTAGAGGGCTGCGCCGTCCTTGATAACAAAAAAATCGACTACAAGAGCGCGGGCAGCCTACCGCCGCTAGAGGCGCCGCCCGACCTGGTCATGCCGGCGTCCGACAGTCACTATGCCCTGGCCAATGCCCCGGCCAACGGCCCGACCTCCTACTCGGCCTACCGCCAGGAACGGGTGACGCAACCGGCGGCGACCGGCAATGCCGTCTTGCCCCAGGTGGATAAGGCGCGGATCGAGCGCGGCGGCAGCGAACGCTGGCTGGTGGTAAACGCCCCCGCCAAGGACATCTGGCCGGTGGTGAAGGATTTTTGGCAAGGGCTGGGCTTCATCGTTAACGAAGAACGGCCTGAGGCCGGGGTGATGGAGACCGACTGGGCCGAGAACCGGGCCAAGATTCCCCAGGACGCCCTACGCAACCTTCTGGGCAAGGTGATCGATTCGGTCTATTCGACCGACGAGCGGGACAAATTCCGCACCCGTCTGGAGCCGACGCCGGATGGCCAGGGCACCGAGATTTACATCAGTCATCGCGGCATGTACCAGGTATTCGAAGGCACTCAGGGCGGCGGCGACAAGGGCGACGGCCGCACCATATGGCAACCCAGGCCCGCCGACCCCGGCCTTGAGGCCGAGATGCTGCGTCGCCTGATGGTTCGCTTCGGCGTCGAGGAAGGCAAGGCCAAGACCATGCTGGCCGAGCCGGCGACGCCTCACGCCAATCTGGTCAAGACGGCCAATGGCGCGCCCGGCGTCGTCCTGCCAGACGCCTTCGACCGGGCCTGGCGGCGCGTCGGCCTGGCCCTCGACCGGATCGGTTTCCTGGTGGAAGACCGAGATCGTGCCACCGGCATGTATTTCGTCCGCTACACCGACGCCGATGCCCGGACCAACAAGGAAAAGACCGGTTTCCTGTCCAAGCTGGCGTTCTGGCGGGGCAAGGACAATGCCGCCAAGGGCGAAAAATACCGGGTCAACTTGACCGGCGTCGGCGACAACACCGAGGTCGGCATCTATCGAGAGGATGGCAGCCCGGCCGCCAACGAAACCGGCGACCGTATCGCCAAGCTGCTCTACGAACAACTCAAATAGACATCGGATGCGTTTCGCCTGTCTGGGCAGCGGCAGCAAGGGCAATGCCTGGCTGGTGGAGCGCGGCGCGACACGAGTCCTGCTGGACTGCGGCTTCGGGCTTCGAGAGATGGCCGCGCGCCTGATCCGTCTGGGTATCGAGCCGGTCGCCGTGACGGCGCTCCTGATTACCCACGAACACAGCGACCATGCCCGTGGTGCGGTGCGCTTCGCCGCCCAATATGGTTGCGATGTCTGGCTGACCCCAGGCAGCGGCATGGTGCTGGAAAGTAAAGGTGGCTTGCCAGACCGAACCAGGTGGGTAAGATAGCCACACGGCCTTTCGGTCGGCGAGCTGGAGTTCAAACCTTTCCCCGTGCCGCACGATGCCCGTGAACCGGTGCAATATGTGGTATCCGATGGCGCTCGGCGTTGGGGTCTGTTGACCGATGCCGGCCATGTCACCGAGCACATGGTCGCCATGCTAAGCGATTGCGACGCGCTGGCACTGGAATGCAATCACGACGTGGACAGGTTGGCCCGAGGCGGCTACCCTGCCAGCCTGAAGGCCAGAATACTGGGCCGCTACGGCCATCTGGATAATCGGCAGGCGGCCGAATTGCTCGGCCGCCTGCCGACCACCAGGCTGCAACATGTCGTGGCGGCGCACCTGTCCGAGGAAAACAACACCCCCGAGCTGGCGCGCGGCGCACTGGCGGGCGCCATGGGCTGCGAGCCCGATTGGATAGGCGTGGCCAGTCAGTCCGAGGGGCTTGGCTGGCGCACCATTATTTAAGCGAATGAATATCTGATGACCGAATTTTCTGCCCTGGAGGCAGCCAACACCTTCGAGGAACTCAACCTCGCCCCGGAACTGCTTTCGGCCGTTCTGGCGCTCGGTTATACGGTGCCGACGCCGATCCAGAAAGAGGCCATCCCGCTAGTCCTGGCCGGTCGCGATCTGATGGCCCAAGCCCAGACCGGCACCGGCAAGACGGCGGCCTTCGCGCTGCCGCTGCTGCACCAGATCAAGCCCCACGCCAACGCCAGCACCTCGCCGGCCCGACATCCGGTGCGCGCCCTGGTCCTGACGCCAACCCGCGAGCTGGCGATCCAGGTCCATGAGAGCGTAGTCGCCTATGCCAAGAATCTGCCGCTACGCAGTACGGTGGTATACGGCGGCGTCAACATGAAGGAACAAGAGGCCGATCTACGCGCCGGGGTGGAGGTCGTGGTCGCCACGCCAGGCCGTCTGCTGGACCATGCCGGTAGCAAGACCACGCTCTTGAACCGGGTCCAGTTTCTGGTCATCGACGAGGCCGACCGGATGCTGGACATGGGTTTCCTACCCGACCTCAAGCGCATCCTCGACTTGCTGCCGGCGAAACGGCAAACCCTGCTGTTCTCCGCCACCTTCAACGATGAAATTACCCGCTTGGCCAAGAGCTTTCTGAAAGACCCAATCAAGGTCGAGGTGGCGCGCAAGAATTCCGCTACCGAGTTGGTCGAACAGGTGGCGCATAAGGTCGCCGAGGACGACAAGATGGATGCCCTGCTGCGCATCGTGCAGATGCGCGAGATCAGTCAGGCGCTGGTCTTTACCCGGACCAAGCTGTCCGCCGACAAGCTCGGCCGCCGCCTACAGCGACGCGGCGTCGAGGTGGCGGTGATCCACGGTGACAAGGCCCAGGTAGACCGCATACTGGTCCTGGAGGGTTTCAAGCAAGGCAAGATCAAGCTGCTGGTGGCGACCGACATCGCGGCCAGAGGGTTGGACATTGTCGATCTACCCTGCGTATTCAATTTTGAATTACCCTATTCGCCGGAAGACTATGTTCACCGGATCGGTCGCACCGGTCGGGCCGGTATGTCCGGCCTGGCGGTCTCGCTGGTCGCGCCGGCGGAAGAGAAGTTGCTGGCCGGGGTGGAGCGGTTCATCGACAAACGACTGGAAATCTCACCGCTGCCTACATTGCCCGCACCGACCCATGTGGCGGCGCCGGTCAAGCAGGCTGAAACAGCGGCGGTTGAACAGCCCGACTCGGCGCCGGTCGCCTACCGTCGCCGTGCGCAGGAGCCGGTCTGCGCCTTGTTCCTGCCGCCGGTACCGCCTGCCAAACCGGAAGCGCCTGCGACTGAATGACCTGGGAGATGGCCCTGACGGCGGCCCTGGTCCTGGCCGGCTGGCTGTGGTGGGATGGACTGAACAAGCGCGAGTTGGCCATACGGGCGGCGCGCGCAGTCAGCCAGAAGGCCGGTGTCCAACTGCTCGATGCAACGGTGGCCTTGAAGCGTATCGGCGCAGCGCGGGACGACAATCAGCGGCTGCGTATCCAGCGCCAATACGGCTTCGAATATTCCGATACCGGCGACAACCGTCTACCCGGTTATGTCTATCTTCTGGGCGATCGGGTGGTCGATGTGAACCTGTTTATACCATCCGATCGGGAGTCCTGAATGAACAAGCGTCTTGCCCTGCTGTTGCTGTTATGGCCCGGCCACGCCTTGGCTGAGTTCAGCTTCGATTACGATTTCGATGCCCATCAGAAGACCTGGCAGGAGCTACAGGCCCAGTTGCCGGCCGCGCCAAAGGTGGCAAACCTGATCCCGTTCGAGGTCGGTCCGGCCGCGCCGCACCGTTATTTTCTCGACCGCTCGGCGATCTCTGCCGGCACCGATGGCGTGGTACGCTATACGGTGGTGGTCCGCACGGCGGGCGGCGCGGAGAATGTCAGTTACGAGGGGATGCGTTGCGCCTCGGCGGAGCAGAAGATATACGCCTTCGGTCGGCCGAATGGCGATTGGGCGCGCAACAAATATGCCGGTTGGCAGCCGATAGCCTTGCGTCAGGCCAGCAGCTATCAGCGTGAACTATTTGAGTATTGGTTTTGCACCCAGGACGGCCCGGCGGATATGAAGGCCATCCAGCGGGCCGTGGCCAGCGGCGGCATCCGCCGCGACTAGCAAGAAACAACCCGCTATAGGGCGGGCCATGCCCGCCGCGACGGCCGCCGCTATCAAGCCTTGGCGACCAACCGGGTCGTGACCAGCCGCTGGGCGATCCAGCCCAGGGCCAGATAGAACGCGGTCGTCATCAGATAGGGCGGCAAATACTTGACCACGGCCGAGGCATAAGCGGTTGCCGTCATCTGGCCGAAGTAGCCGGAGAAGGCCCAGAAGGCCAGGTTCGAGATCAGGAAATGGGCCACGACCGCCAGCAAACCCACGGTAGCCAAGCGCAGCACCGGCAACTCCGGCAACTTGGCCAACCCCCGGCCGAACAACCAGACCACCCCGTAAGCCGCCACCAGGCCACCGTAAGCGGGAGTCAAACACCAACCCGCCTCGATCGCCGTCTTGGCCAGCAAGACATCAATGCCGAAGGCCACAATCGCATAGGTCGCGAAACAACGCAGGCCGCCCAGCCACAAACCGCCCATCAGGAATACCGCCAGCGAGGCATCCGGCAGACTGATGGCCGAGCCGAAATGGCCGAACCGGGTAACGGCCAACAGGGCCAGCAAGGCAAGGAATACGGCAGGGCGCGATATGGCGGTCATGTATAGCTCCGGGTCAATGCGGCGGGTAAGTTCGGCCGCTGAATAAATTGCGTCCCGGCATTGTACCCGGCCGCCAGTTCCGGAAAAAGCAAAGCCTTGGTCGCTTTACCTTAAGTGACCGAGAAATAATCGGAGCTGCTCCGGCAGGATGGCAGCAAGGCGCCGGTTGTGCCGCGTGGTTCTTCGCCTCGGTATATCAGGTATTGCCGGCCATCAGACCAGCGAAAAAGAGGTCGATCAGCGGCCCGGCCTGCTTGGCCAGGGAATAGGCCTCCGGCTCCAGGCCCCAATCGTGAATCAGGCCGTCGATGAAGGCCAGCAGGGCGTTGGCGGCAAGCGGACAATCCAGGTCGGCACGCACTTGACCGCGCTGGCGAGCGTTTTCCAGGGCCAGCCGGAATACCTCGCGGGCACCCTTGTGGCATTCCTGGCGGCGCTGGACGTTGGGCGCCAGGTCATCGACGTATTCGCACTTCAGGGTCAGGATTTCGAACACCCGACGACAGCGGCCGTCTTGTTCCACCATGGCCAGGGCCTGGACGCTGGCCCGCCGCAGCAGGCCAAGCGGGTCGGGCTGGTCGGGGTCGGTCATATTTTCCAGCAAGGCCTCCAGCGGCAAGGTGGCGCGGTCGCACATGGCGTTGAACAGGTCGGCCTTATTCTCAAAATGCCAGTAGATGGCTCCCCGGGTGACGCCGGCTTGCTGGGCGATCGCGGCCAGCGAGGTGCGCGATACGCCCTTTTCCCGGAATACGCCTTCGGCGGTATCGAGGATCAGGGAACGGGTCTCCTGCGCTTCTGCCTTGGTGCGACGAGCCATAAGAAAATTAACCTGTTAGTGACAGGACCATAGTTTACATACATTCTCGTATGTATGTAGAATACAGCCACCTTGAAACCGGATCGTCCTGATCGACCAACCCTCATGCAACGTGCTCATTTCACCCGGCCGCCGGTTTCGATACTACCCTGTTCGCCGCCCGGCGGCTGGCCCCGGCGGACGGTCTGGCTGATGGCCGCCGCCCTCACGGGCTGCATCACGGTCGGTCCCGACTTCAAGGCGCCGGCCGCCCCTTCGGTCGCCGGCTATACCCATGCCGACCGGCCGGCGAGCCTCGCGCCGCGTCTGGTCGCCAGCGTGGCCGTGGCGCCCGACTGGTGGACGCAGTTCGGCTCGACCAAGCTCGATAATCTGGTCGCCCAGGCGCTAGGTAACAGCCCCACCCTGGCCGCCGCCGAGGCTACGTTGCGTCAGGCCCAGCAGGTCTATGAGGCCCAGGCCGGCTCTTCGCTATACCCAACGGTCAACGCCCGACTGGGCGCCAGCCGCAACCAAACCAATGCGGCAAACAACGGCCAGGGCGGCGACACCCAACACGTCTTCAACCTGTACAACGCCGGCGTTGCGGTCAGCTACAACCTCGACCTGTTCGGCGGCAACCGCCGCGCCCTCGAAGCGCTGGCCGCGCAGGCCGACTATCAGGGCTTTCAATTGGCCGGCGCGCGCCTGACCCTGGCCGGCAATGTGGTGACTACGGCCTTCGGCCAAGCCCAACTGAGCGAGCAAATCGCGGCCACCGAGGCCATTTTAGAGGCTCAGCAAAGCCAGCTCGACATCGCCCGCAAACGCTTCGAGCTGGGCGCCGCCGCCAAGGCGGAGGTGCTGACCCTGCAAACCCAGGTCGAGCAGACCCGCGCCAGCTTACCGGCGCTACGCAACAAACTGGACCAGGCCGACCACCTGCTGGCCATGCTGACCGGCCAGGCGCCAGGAGCAGCCGACATTCCGCGCTTTACCCTGGCCGATTTCACCCTGCCCGCTCAATTGCCGCTGATCGTGCCCTCCGAGCTGGTGCGCCAACGGCCCGACATCCAGGCCTCCACCGCCCTGTTACACACTGCCACCGCGCAGTACGGCGTGGCCGTCGCCAACCTCTATCCGCAAATCAACCTCAGCGCCAGCCTGGGCGCCCAGGCCATCACCAGCGGCGCGCTGTTCGGCCCCGGATCGGCGATCTGGAACCTGGCCGGACAACTGGCCCAGCCACTATTCAACGCCGGCTTGAAGGCGGGCGCCAACGCCGCCGAGGCCAGCCTGCAAGCGGCTGGCGCCAACTATCGGCAGACCGTCTTGCAGGCGCTGCGCAACGTCGCCGACGCGCTCGGGCAACTGGACAATGACGGCCAGACCTTGCAGGCCCAGGCGGCGGCCGACGCCTCGGCACGGGAATCACTCAAGCTGGTCGGCCAGCAATACCAGTTAGGCGCGGCCAGCTATCTACAATTGCTCACCGCCCAGCAGCAGGCGCAGCAGGCCCGCATCGGCCTGATCGCCGCCCAAGCCGCGCGTCTGGCCGATAGCGCGGCCTTGTACCAGGCCATGGGCGGTGGCGTGCTGACGCCCCAAGCCAATTAACGATCAAACGGAGTGACCAATGACCCCAGGCACCACTAAACGCATGATCGTCATGCTCGTCGTCGCCGCCGCGATCATGGGCGGCGTCGTGGCGTTCCAAGGCTTCAAGACCAAGATGATCACCAAGTCGATCCAGGCTCAGGCCAATCCGCCGCAAACGGTATCGACCGTCGTGGCAGAGGAAAGCACCTGGCAGCCGACCGTAGAGGCCTTGGGCAGTTTCAGCGCCAGCCAACAGGCCGCCTTGAGCGCCGAGGTCGGCGGCCTGGTCACGGCCATTCATTTCGACTCGGGGCAAAAGGTACGCGCCGGCCAACCGCTGGTGGAGATCAACGCCGCGCCGCAGAAGGCGCAACTGGCGCAGCTCGAAGCCCAGGCCGGGCTGGCCGAGGTCAACCTCAAACGCGACCAGGCCCAGCTTCAGGTTCAGGCCATCAGTCAGGCGGTGGTTGATACCGACGCCGCGACACTCAAGGGCATTCAGGCCCAACTGCGGGCGCAACAAGCGCTGATCGAGCAAAAGACCATCGTCGCCCCGTTCTCCGGCCAACTCGGCATCCGCCAGGTCAATCTGGGCCAATATCTGGCGCCGGGCGCCGCCGTGGCGACCCTGCAAAAGCTCGACCCGATGGAGATCGACTTCACCGTGCCACAAAGCCAGATCGAGCTGATCCGGGTCGGCATGAAGGCGCAAGTGGACTCCAGCGCCGCGCCGGGCAAGACCTTTGCCGCGACGGTCACGGCCATCGAGCCGCAACTGGATAGCACGACCCGCAACCTCAAGGTACGCGCCCAGGTAGCCAACCCCAAGGGCAAGTTGTTGCCCGGCGTGTTCGCCACGGTGCGCATCACCGAAGGTCAGCCGCGTCGCTACGTCACCCTGCCCAATGCCGCCGTGGCCTACAACCCCTATGGCGCCACGGTATTCATCGTCAAGGATGGCGGCAAGGGCGCCGACGGCAAGCCGAAGCGGACGGCCGAGCAGCGCTTCATCGTCACCGGGCTGACGCGCGGCGACCAGGTGGCCATCGTCAAGGGCATCAAGCCGGGCGAGACGGTGGTCACCGCCGGCCAGCTCAAGCTGCGCAACGGCTCGACCCTACTGATGAATAACAGCGTGACGCCGGCCAACGCCGCCAACCCGCAGATACCTGCCCCTTGACCGCCGTGAGCCGCGCATGAACACCAAATTCACCGACCTTTTCATCAAGCGCCCGGTGCTGGCCAGCGTGGTCAGCCTGGTAATACTGGTGCTCGGCCTGCGCTCGATCGGGCTGCTGCCAGTACTGCAATTCCCCTATACCCAAAACGCGGTGGTCACGGTCACCACCGCCTATCCGGGCGCCGACGCCAACCTGGTGGCCAGCTTCATCACCACGCCGCTGGAAAACGCCATCGCCCAAGCCAACGGCATCGACTTCATGACCTCGTCCAGCGTGCAAGGGGTCAGCACCATTACCGTCAACCTGCGCCTGAACTATGACCCGGACAAGGCGCTGACCGAGATCAACGCCAAGGCCAACTCGGTGCTCAACCAGTTGCCGCCACAATCACAAAAACCGATCCTGTCGGTGAGTATCGGCCAGACCATCGACGCGATGTACATCGGTTTCAATAGCAAGGTACTCAAACCCAACCAGATCACCGACTACATCAATCGCTCGGTGCAGCCCAGGTTGCAGGCCGTGGAGGGGGTGCAAACGGCCGAGATTCTGGGCGCCAAGAACTTCGCCCTGCGGGCCTGGCTGGACCCGCAAAGGCTCGCCGCCCATGGCCTGACCGCCGCCGACATTTATTCGGCGCTGGCGGCCAACAACTTCCTCGCCTCGACCGGCAACGCCAAGGGCCAGATGGTGCAGATCAACCTGGCGGCCGATACCGATCTGAAGTCGCTAGACGGCTTCAAGAACCTGGTGGTGAAGTCGGCGGCCGGCCAGGTCGTGCGGCTGAACGATGTGGCCACCGTCGCCCTGGGCTCGGACGATTACGACACCGCCGTGGCCTTCGACGGCAAGGCCTCGGTATTCGTCGGCATTCAGGTCGCGCCGGGCGCCAATCTGCTCGATGTCGTCGCCCGGGTGCGCGAGGTCCTGCCGGACATCCAGTCGCAACTGCCGGTCGGCTTGCAGGGCGGCGTTATCTACGACTCGACCAAGTTCGTCAACGCCTCGATCAACGAGGTGGTCAAGACCCTGGCGGAGGCCGTTCTGATCGTTACCCTGGTGGTGTTTGTGTTTCTCGGCTCATTGCGTTCGGTAATTATTCCCCTGGTCGCCATCCCGCTATCCATCGTCGGCGCCTTCACCGTCATGCTGGCGCTCGGCTACTCGATCAATCTGCTTACCTTGCTGGCGATCGTCCTGGCCATCGGTCTGGTGGTCGACGACGCCATCATCGTGGTGGAAAACGTCAGCCGCCATCTCGAACAAGGCATGGCGCGCAGCGACGCGGCGATACTCGCGGCGCGCGAGTTGGCCAACCCCATCGTCGCCATGACCATCGTGCTGGTGGCGGTGTATGTGCCCATCGGCTTCATGGGCGGCCTGACCGGCGCGCTGTTTACCGAGTTCGCCTTCACCCTGGTCGGCACCGTGGTCATCTCGGCGATCATCGCCCTAACCCTGTCGCCGATGATGTGTTCACGTCTGCTCAAGGCGCCAAACCCGCAAAGCCGCAACTGGCAGGACCGGCTGGCGCTGTTCCTGGATCGCAGTTTCGACCGCCTGCATGGCGCTTATGAGCGCATCCTTCATGGCTCGCTCAACTACCTGCCGGTGACCATGGTCATGGCAGCCATCGTCCTCGGTTCCATCTACTACCTGTATGCCACCTCGATGTCCGAGCTGGCGCCGCAGGAAGACCAGGGCGTGCTGATCTCGATCGCCTTCAACAACCCCACCGCGACGCTCGATCAACGACAGCTTTACGCCAACCAGATTTTCGACGTGTACCAGGGCTTCCCGGAGACCGATCATGTATTCCAGCTCAACTCGCCCGCGCAGGTCATCGGCGGCATGGTGCTGAAACCCTGGAACGAGCGGCAAAAAACCGCCGCGCAACTGCAACCCGAGTTGCAAAAGAAACTGAGCCAGATCGCCGGCTCGCAGATCGCGATATTCCAGCCGCCGCCCCTGCCCGGCGCCCGCGGCGTGCCCATCCAATTCGTCATCACCAGCGCCGAGCCCTTCGACCGGCTCTACGAGGTGTCGCAAAAATTCCTGCAAGACGCGCAAAAGACCGGCCAATTCATCTTCCTACAGTCCGACCTGCGCATCGATATGCCGCAGACCCGCATCGAGATCAACCGCGACATGGCCGCGCAACTGGGCCTGACCATGCAGGACATCGGCTCGGCGCTGTCGGCCATGCTGGGCGGCGGCTATGTGAATTTCTTTGAGCTAGACGGCCGTTCGTACAAGGTCATCCCGCAGGTCGAGCAGCGCTTCCGTTTGAACCCGGATCAGATCAATCACTACTACCTGCGGACCCCAAGCGGCCAGATGGCGCCGCTATCCACGGTGGTGTCGCTCAAGACCCGGGTGCAGCCGGAGACCATCAACCACTTCCAGCAGGCCAACTCGGCCACCATCCAGGGCGTGGCCCTGCCCTTCGTGGCCCAGGGCCAGGCGCTGGATAGCCTGAAGCAACTGGCCCAGCGCACCCTGCCCGCCGGCTACGGCTTCGACTTCGCCGGTCCCTCCCGCCAGTTTATCCAGGAGTCGGGCGGCCTGGTGCTGACCTTCTTCTTCGCCCTGGTCATCATCTTCCTGGCCCTGGCCGCGCAGTTCGAGAGCTTCCGCGATCCGGTCATCATCCTGGTATCGGTGCCGATGGCGATTTCCGGGGCCTTGCTGTTCATCAACCTGGGCATCGGCCGCGCCACGCTCAACATCTACACCGAGGTCGGTCTGGTGACCCTCATCGGCCTAATCTCCAAGCACGGCATCCTGATCGTCGAATTCGCCAACAACCTGCAACGCGCCGGCCAGAGCAAGCTCGACGCCATCAAACACGCCGCCGGCCTGCGTCTGCGGCCGATCCTGATGACCACCGCAGCCATGGTGTTCG
>Ga0210031_1002062_pt1 | contig 12166 bp, 9 predicted proteins | sample CryGeyCG2014_080_FD_185455 | JGI IMG/M metagenome (GOLD analysis project Ga0210031, IMG submission 185455) | Groundwater microbial communities from aquifer - Crystal Geyser CG03_land_8/20/14_0.80 (SPAdes) (version 2) | ecosystem: Environmental > Aquatic > Deep subsurface > Groundwater | place... | reverse complement strand
ATTCCATAAGTTGGCAGTTGTTAAACCTCGGCCAAACTTTTTGGTTAAGTCATTTGACAACTTATTAATCAACTCCTCACCATATTTTCCCCGCTCTTTACCCCTTTGCTCTTCTTCAAGGATGAGGCTTCCAATCTGCCAGTAAGTCTCAACCATAAAATAAAGACCGAATGCGTTATGATTCCTTTAGAAAACAGGGTTTGTTTGCAGGCTCCGGAGTCGTGGAGGCTGGTTGTCATGTGGAGTCTTTCTCGCAACAGAATCTTTTTCCTACTGATTCAATCTTGACAATTTCGGCGTGATTAACGGCTGGGGATGTGCTAATATTTGCGGAACCTCTTTAAGCAGGATGGGAGATTGTGAATGAAGCCTCTTACTGTGGTCATCCCTCACAGCCCAGGATCTTTCTTTGAAAAGACCCTGTTTCCCCTGACGAAGTCAGCTCTGGTCGAGCGTGTCGTGATCGTAAGTCAGGAGCCGGTTCATCTGAAAATTCCCAGATGTCGTGTTCTTGTCGCTGGATCCCTTCTATCACACGAAACACTCAGCCTGATTCTGGCTAAGATCCGAACGAAGTACTTTCTTCTCTTGCCAGGAACCCAGCAAATTTCGATCGAACCTAAAGCTCTGGAGAGAATCCTGGGGAAGGCTGAGTCCACGAAAGCAGGTCTGGTATATTCGGATTTCTATGACGGAAGGCAACACGGGAAGGCCCTTCATTCACTGAATGATTATCAGCCGGGGAGCGTCCGCGATGATTTTGATTTCGGCGCCATGATCCTCTTTTGGGCCCCTCCTGTCCGGAAGGCCCTGAAAAAATACGGCGTCATACCCGGCGTTAAATCTGCCGGTCTCTACGATCTTCGCCTGAAGGTCTCCATCGACCACTCTGTGTATCATCTGCAGGAGCCACTCTATACCATGATCATGAACGTAGGGGCAATTCATGAATTGCCCCTACAGGAAAAAATATTTGCCTACGTCGATCCCCGTAATGAAGCCGTCCAGAAGGAAATGGAGAATGTCTTCACCGATTACTTAAAGAAGATTGGGGCTTATCTGCCTCCTCATCGCTTCAGTGAGATCGAGCAAACGCCGAAATCCTTTCCGGTGGAGGCTTCTGTCGTCATTCCCGTACGGAACCGGAAAGAAACGATTGCCGAGGCTGTGAAAAGCGCCCTATCGCAGGAAACGGATTTTCCATCCAATATCATCATCGTGGACAACCACTCGACAGACGGAACAACGGCCGTTCTCTCCGATCTCGCCAGGCAGTATTCTTGTCTGAAGCACATCGTCCCGGTCAGGACCGATCTTGGCATCGGTGGTTGCTGGAACGAGGCCCTTCGGCACGAGGTCTGCGGCCGCTATGCTGTTCAGCTCGATTCAGACGATCTTTACAGCAGCAGCCGCACCCTGCAGAAGATGGTCGATGTGCTCCGTCAGGGCAACTATGCCATGGTGATCGGCTCCTATTCGCTCGTCGATTCCAGGCTGAAGGAGATTCCGCCGGGCCTCATCGACCACCGCGAATGGACCGATGAGAACGGTCACAACAATGCGTTGCGCATCAACGGTCTGGGCGCGCCTCGGGCTTTCAACTCCGGCCTGATGCGCAACATCGGATTTCTCAATGTGAGTTATGGCGAGGATTATGCAGCGGCGCTGCGAATCTGCCGGCAATACCGGATCGGGAGGATCTATGAAAGCCTCTACCTCTGCAGACGCTGGTCGGGCAACACCGACGCGGCTCTCAGCATCGAAGAGGCAAACCGAAACAATGCCTTCAAGGACAAGATCCGGACTATGGAAATTCTCGCCCGGCAGAAAATGTTAAGAGGAAGGGATTTGAAATTAGGAGGATGATTGACAGCTATGGGAATCGTCATCCGACCCTGGCAGAAAGGCGATCTGGAGGCCCTTCGAAAAATCACCTGGCAGTCCTGGATTTCTACATACTCAAGTTTTATTCCCGAAAGCGACCTCAGGTCCTATTTCGACATTCACTATACGGAAGCGTCCCTCTTCAGCAGGCTCGATGATCCGTCAATGCAGGGTTTCATTGCAGAGACGGATGATCACATCGCCGGTTATGCGCGACTTTTCTTCAACCGGGATGAGAATCGCCTCTATGTCTCCTCGCTATACCTCCTCCCGCAATTTCAGGGGCAAGACATCGGCATGCGGCTTCTTGAGGCAGCGGAAGGATATGCCGCAGAAAGGCTTGTCGATGAACTCTGGATCGGCGTGATGGTGAAAAATAGGCAGGCCCTCGTTTTTTACAGAAAGGTGGGCTTTCAATTTGTCCGGGAAGAGCCCTTCACCATGGGAAAAACAACGGTGAGTCACCTTATTGGCTATAAAAAATTAGGAAGGAGTCCATTCATTAACCAGAAGATTTATACCACCTTTGATGGAGGAGGAAATCACCCTGAGCCACATGCCGAACGGGTGAAGAGTCTCCCCGAACTTTGTCTCGAGCTCCTATCAGAGCAGAAAAAGGCGTGGCAGGATCTTCGGGAAGGCTACGAATTGCTGAAGGACGTCAAGGAGCGGGATTTACCCTGCAAGGGATTTTCCGTCCGACTCCAGTACAATCCCGGAAGAATCAAGAGCAGTATGGCCGAGGTGGGCGAAAAAAATGTAAGGGAACGGCGATGTTTTCTCTGCCTGGATCATCTCCCTGAAGGCCAGAAAGAAATCCTCTACCGAAGCGACTATCTGATCCTCTGCAATCCCATGCCCGTTTTCTCTTCTCACTTCACTGTCTCCCATTTAGACCATCGCCGCCAGGCCATTGCTGAACATATCGATACTTTTCTCCAGCTCATGGCTGATTTTGGCTCCGGCTGGACGGTCCTCTACAATGGACCAACATGCGGCGCTTCCGCACCGGATCACCTTCATTTTCAGGCGGCCCCTTCGGGGCAGATGCCAATCGAGAAAGAAATCCGGGGGGAGAAAAGACTCACCCTGATGACACAGGTTTACGGTATTCTCCTCTATCAGGTGAGAGATCTGGGGCGGGAAGTCATCATCCTGGAGGGGGATGAACCGATGGCCGTGGGAAGCGCTCTCAAGGGTTTTCTGAAGGCCCTGAAAAAGGTTCTTCTCATAGACGAGGAGCCCATGGTCAATATCGCCGGCTTCTATAAAGAAAGGAAATGGCATCTTGTGATTTTTCCGCGCCGAAAACACCGCCCTGACGCCTTTTTCAGGAAAGGGGACGACAGGGTTGTGGTCAGCCCGGGGGTGATCGATATGGAGGGCGTCCTCATCACCCCTGTGGAAAAAGATTTCGAACGGCTGGATGCAGCCTCGGTGGAGGACCTCTACAAGGAAGTATCCCTGGAAGGAGAGACCGTACAAAGAGCCATCGCCGCTATAGTATAACCCTCTCAAAAAAACTCTTTCCACGGCCTTAGCGGCCTTACGGTCACATCTTCAGATGTCATTATTTTTGGTTAATGCGCCTGATGGTCAAGGCTAACCGGTAGAAGTCTACCGAGGTTATATGATTGGCTGGATGATGTCTTTGATTCCTGAAAGATGAGGTGTAATTAATTTTTACAATTTGTCAGACATTGAACAGAAAATTGATGATATCGCCGTCTTCAACGACGTAGTCCCTGCCCTTCTGCATATATTTCCCCACTTCTTTGACCTTCTGCTCGCTTCCCAGTTTAATCAAGTCCCGATACTTCATCACCTCTGCCCGGATGAACCCGCGCTCGAAGTCAGAATGAATGACACCTGCGGCTTGGGGGGCAAGGGATCCCTGCCGGTTTGTCCAGGCCCGTACCTCGTCTGGTCCAACAGTGAAAAACGAGATGAGGCCAAGGGTTTTATAGCAAAGCATAGTCAACCGGTCCAAGGCCGGCTGATCAATCTGAAGCCCCTCAAGAAAGGTTTGGCGATCTGCCATATCGAGTTGGCAAAGTTCCTGCTCAATCTTAGCAGAAACAGGAATCCACTGGAAGTCTTGTTCACGAAAGCCCCCTTTTAATTTAGCAATCAGGTCGTGAGACTCCGGGACCTCCTCCCCAACGTTGAGAATAATGATAACCGCTTTGCAGGTCAGCAAAGGGTAGCTGGCGATGAGTTTCTTTTCGGCTTCCGTCAGGAAGAAATTTCTCAGAAAACGGCCGGTTTCAAGGTGCTCTTTCATACGAGTAAGAAGATCCATTTCCATGGCCATCTTTTGAACATCTCTCTTCTTGTTTTGTTCTCTTTCGAGCCGCTCAAGGCGCTTTTCAATAAAAAGGAGATCGTTCAGTTGCAACTCTTCGTTAAAGAGTAAGATATCACGACGAGGATCAACAGCGCCATGGATATGAAAAACCGTGTCGTCCTGGAAAGTCCGGACAAGATGACAGATGACATCCACCTGCTCCAGTTCCTGCAGGATCTGATCATTGCGAGATGCCTGCTGGTCTAAGTCAGGGAGAAGCAAGAATTCAATATGGGCAGGAGTCTCCTGACGTGGAGCGTAAATTTGTACAAGTCGATCGAAGCGTGCATCTCGCACCTTCGCCAATCCCAAAACCTTCCTTTTTTTGCCTTCTGAATTTGGCTCCTTGCCAGTCAACAGCCGAAAGAGTGTGTGTTTACCGACCTGAGGAAAACCCACAAGACCGAGTTTCATCGTATTCCTTTCCTTCCATCCAACAAAACCTCCCATTTGATTTTCGAGGACACAGTTGCCCTAGAAAAATCTCACACGAATCTCAGGAATGATCTTTTGGAAACCTAAGAGATCACTACCTTAGGAGAAACGCACGGGAGGAATTGAAATAGGCTAAACTAAAAATAACACAAGATATGATCATTTTCAATCCCATCAGAGCCATCAGAGTAGCAAAGCAGGAGGTGGAGTGATTTCGGATACCCCGACGACCACTGGCACAAGGCAGCCGAGATAGCCTTTGATCTAAGAAGGAAAGGCATTACAAGTTCTGCCATCGATGCCCTGATCGCACCATTGGCTATCGAGTATCGTTGCATTCTGTTACATAAAGATTCCCACTTTGAGCTGATCGCACGAAATTCTTCATTGAAGCGCTATCAATAAGCTTCCTTCGTGCATGTATCCAAGCCCTAATTCTTTTCCGAACTATTCTTCCGTTATCACGTCATCGGGGAGTTCGTCGGTATCATCGGAGGTAATGGGAAAATGCCGCGAAAGCAAACCCCCTATTCCCTGAATGGCCTGAGAGAGGGCCTCGCAAGCACGGCCCTCTCTAATCCCTCTGGAAACCTCATTTGCAAACCGGTTCAAAGTTTCTTGATCCATCTTCTCGTAAATGCCTTTATCTGCAAGCACCCAGATTTTCCTTTCGAGGAAGGAGAGAAAGAAGAGGACCCCTGTGTTCCTTTTGGTCTTATAAAGCCCTTTCTCAAAGAAAACCTGCTCAGCCCTCAGCCTGACCGCTTCTTCTTTTCTTTTGATTCCAATAAAGGGCTTTTTCAATGCCTCTATTCTTTTAAAGAGCAACCGGCAGGGGAAAAAGAATAAGAAACTCAAGGGGACATAAGACCAGACGGAGGAATGAAAAAAAAGAAGAGTCAAGATCAGTGACAATAGGCTCCCGAAAAGGACCCCGCCGAGGATCTCTGCCTCAATGTAGTGATCGCTCTGGTCAACCACCATAACAACGATTTCACCAATGGTCCGGGATTCCACCTCCTGGGTCGTAGCCTTCAGTCTCTCCTTTTCTTCCGGAGTAAAAAATTTATCTGTTTTTGAACACGCTCTCATCACCAGTCTCCCGAGGCCCCGCCACCCCCGAAGGAACCGCCTCCTCCGCTGAAACCACTATCGAAACCGCCACCTCCTATGGAGTGGCCTCCCATCCCTGGTCCGAAGAAGAACCCACCTCCATGCTCCCTAAAACCATCCCTTCGAGAACCTCCTGAAGAAAAGAGCCGGGGTAGGAAAAGGCCCACGCCAAAACCGAGCAGGGCCAATAAAATAATGGCGAGGATCCCGACGGGGAAGACGGCAAGATAAACGAGGCCAGGGAGACCGAGAGCCCCGGCGATTCCCCCAAGAATGCGGGAAAGGCTTCCAAGGATAAGGATAAAAATACCAAAAAACAGGAGGAAGGTCAGGAAAGGGGGAAAACCCTTCTGTCTCCGTTGAACCGGCCCCTGCTCGGCTTTGAACTCGCCCCGTGTTCCATCGATCAATGCAGAGACACCGGTTATGAAACCTCCGTCAAAATCTGCCTGTTTAAATCTCGGTTTGATAACTTGATCGATAATTCTTCCCGCCATCAGATCCGTTAACTTTCCTTCGAGGCCGCGGCCGACCTCGATCCTGATCTTTCTTTCCTGTTTCGAGACGATGAAGAGGACCCCGTTGTCCTTCCCCTGTTGCCCAATCTTCCATGCCTCCGCCACTCTGATGCCGAACTCCTCAATGTTTTCTCCTTCGAGAGATGGGATGGCCAGGATAACGATCTGGGTTGAGTCCGACCGTTCAAAGGCCCTCAGCTCTTCCTCAATCTTTGACTTCGCGGAAGGGCTGATCATCCCTGCATAATCGTTGACATAGCCCTGGAGCCTTGGAATATCAAGGCCGTAAGCAGCAACGGGCAGACAGCAAAGCAATAAAATAAAAAGGGAAAAACCCTTTTTCATATCAGAATTTAACCCTTAAATCCCTCCCCACCTCCCGGCGCCATAGTCCGGCTTTGGACGGCGGCGTCTCCCTTTTTCAAAGTGAGGAGAAATTCCATTTTATTTAGAACTTTACCTGGGGAGCTTTTGCAGCCCCAGCCTCGGCCTTGAAGGGCTCCTTCAGACTCAGATGGAGCAGAAAATTATTGGTCAGGTTGTTCGGGAATACCCGAATGGAGGTATTGAAGACTTCGACCGCCTTGTTATAGCGGGTCCGTGCGACATTGATCCTGTTCTCCGTTCCCTCCAGTTGGTGCTGAAGGTCCAGAAAATTCTGGTTCGCCTTGAGATCAGGATAGCGCTCGACAACGACCATTAATCGCGAAAGCGCACTGCTCATCCCGGCCTGGGCTTCCTGAAATTGTGAAAAAGCCTTTGGGTTATCAATGATATTTTTCGGCACCTGCATCGCCCCGACTTTCGCCCTTGCCTCCGTGACGGCGGTGAGGGTTTCCCTTTCATGTTTGGCATAGGCTTTCACGACCTCAACGAGATTGGGGATGAGGTCATTTCTTCTCTGATAGGCTGCTTCAACATCTCCCCATGCCGCTTTGACCGCCTCCTCATTTTTCTGCATCGTGTTATATCCGCAGCCTGAGAGTGCCGTAAGGATAAGAGCGGACAGAACCAACGTCATAAAGAACGATCCTTTTCTCATCTTTTCCTCCTGATCGGAATTTGGGAAATCAGAGGGGGGTCGGAATCAGACTTTCCCCCTGTTAAACATATTAGAATCTATAATAATGTAACAAGAATTTTGTTTCAAGTTCGCAATAGTGAAAGATGATCTATTGATTCTTGTTCCCGAAGGCCGAAGCGAACGGGTTATTTGAAAAAGTGTGTCTCTTTGAAACCACATCGGGTTGGGACTGGCTGTCCTTCATGGAAAGGGAAATCCGTCTTCTTTCGAGGTCCACTCCTAACACAGTCACCAATACCTTTTGATGAACCTTCACGACCTCTGCGGGGTTTTTCACAAAACGGTTGGAAACTTCGCTGATATGCACGAGCCCGTCCTGATGGACGCCGATGTCGACAAAGACACCAAACGCGGTGAGATTAGTCACGATTCCAGGAAGCTTCATCCCGGGCTTTATATCCTCTATCTTTTCGACCCCTTCTGCGAATCGGAAGGTTTCGAACTGCTGACGGGGATCGCGGCCGGGTTTGGAGAGTTCCGACAGGATATCATTCAACGTAGGAAGACCCACCTTTTCCGAGACGTATTGCTTCAGATCGATTCTCTTCCGGAGTTCCTCGTTACGCATCAGATCCAGCACCGAGCAGCCCAGGTCCCTTGTCATGGCATCGACAATCGGATAGCTCTCCGGATGGACGGCGCTTCGATCCAACGGGTTTTCTCCATCCCTGATGCGTAAAAAACCTGCAGCCTGCTCAAAGGCCTTGGGTCCCAACCGGGGTACCTGCTTCAGTTCTTCTCTCGACCCAAACGGGCCGTGTTCATTCCGGTATTCCACGATCCCCTTTGCAAGCTGGGGTCCCAACCCTGAGACATAGGTAAGAAGTTGTTTACTTGCCGTATTGACTTCCACGCCCACACGGTTAACGCAGCTCACCACCACATCATCGAGACTGCTCTTTAGGGCCCCCTGGTCCACATCGTGCTGGTATTGGCCAACACCGATCGACTTCGGGTCGATCTTCACCAGCTCTGCCAGAGGGTCCATCAGCCTCCGCCCAATGGATACCGCTCCCCGCACAGTCACATCCTGATCAGGAAACTCCTCTCGTGCCACCTCGGATGCAGAATAAACCGATGCGCCACTCTCGTTGACCATCACCAATTGAATGTTCTTTGAGAGATCGAGGCTGCGGATGAAAGTTTCTGTCTCCCTTCCCGCGGTGCCGTTCCCAACGGCAATGGCCTCTACGCGGAACCGCTCACACATCTCAAGGATCTTTGAGCCTGCATCGGCTGCACTCTTTTCAGACTGTAGAGGATAAATGGTTTCGGTATGTAACAGCTTCCCTTGACGGTCGAGGCAGACCACTTTACACCCGGTTCGGAAACCGGGATCAATAGCAAGGACATTTTTCTGGCTAAGGGGCGGAGCAATAAGAAGTTGACGAAGGTTCTCGACAAAGACCCGTATCGCCTCCTCATCCGCCCGCTTTTTTGTCGCCAAACGGATCTCGGTCTCCATTGAAGGAGAGAGAAGTCTCTTGTAGCTGTCGTGCGCTGACATCCTGACCTGCTCGGATGCAGGTCCCTCCCCCTTAACAAAAAGGCTATCAAGAATGTCCAGGGCTTCATCTTCAGTGGGTAAGACTCGCAGGATGAGGAAACCCTCCCTTTCTCCTCGCCTCATAGCGAGAATCCTGTGGGATGGGGCTGTGTTCACGGGCTCCTCCAAGTCAAAGTAATCCTTGTACTTGATTCCTTCAGTCTCCTTCTCCGGAATGACCTTTGACTTAAAAACAGCCTTCGATGAATATAAATCACGCATCTTAGCCCGGGCCGTCTGATCTTCATTGACCCATTCTGCGATGATGTCACGGGCTCCTGCGAGGGCGTCTTCCGCAGAATCAACCCCCTTCTCGGGATCAACGAAGGCGGCTGCCTCGGCAAATGGATCCATTTCATCCTGTGTAAAAAGACTCTGGGCTAATGGTTCCAATCCCTTTTCCTTTGCGATCGTTGCCCGGGTCCGACGTTTGGGCCGATAGGGCAAATAGATATCCTCCAGAACCACTATGGTCTCCGCCGACAGGATCTTTTCCTTCAACTCATCTGTGAGCTGTCCCCGTTCCTCTAAAGATTTGAGGATGGCCTCACGGCGCTTGTCCAGCTCCATGAGTTGATTAAGCCGGTCGCGAACTGCTGTAATGGCAACCTCATCCAGAGAACCCGTGGCTTCCTTTCGGTATCGGGCGATAAAAGGAACAGTACCCCCTTCATTCAAAAGGTCAGCCGTAGCCTGGACCTGTTTGGTGGTGAGACTCAGTTCTTGTGCAATCTTCAGAATATGTGTTTCGTTCATAACCTCCCTCAACAAAATGACAAAGAGGATCGCAGATCATCTAAGGGCATTAGGGCAGACATGCCTTAAGAGCCTTGCAAAGCGAATGGACGGGTTAAGGATAAAATAATTTGAAGAGGATTAAAAGGGGGTGGCCAGGAAGCGGGATGAGCCCGCCTCCTCCGTCTTAGCAGTTCTACTCATACGAAATTAATCCTTGGCAAATTTCAGATATCGTACGAGAATAGCCCCTCCGAGAAGAATCCCCCCTAAGATGATAAATCCCGTTGAAAAGGATCGTGCCTCTCCAATCATACCAATCATGGCTGGGATTGCTCCACCTCCAACAAGAAAACTCACAGGTATGGTCAGAGAGACGGCAATATTCTTGAACTTAGAACCTCCTATCCGAGAGAGAGCGGCAAAGCCTGGTGGGAAAAAGGAGGAAGCCAACATGGGTTGAAGAAAAATGAGAAGTACAATCCACAATCCAGAAGCCGCGCCAAGTAGCATTAAGGCAATCCCATTGGCCAGAAAAATCACTTTCAAAGCTTTCTTAGGACCCAGACGGTCTGTGACCCACCCAGATATAAAGGCTACTCCCACAGGAGAGATCCGTGAAAACCCTACCAATGTATTGGCCCAGGCTTGATCCATTCCTTGCTCTGATACCAGGTATAGTGGAAACATTGCAAACATTCCAAAAGTGCCACCAATACCGAGGCTGAAAAGGGCCATGATGACCCAGAAAGAAGGTTTCTTCAGGATGATTCGGAGGGTGTTGACATTTAGAGGCTCTCCACAGAATCTCCCTCCCCTGCCAAAAAGGGAAAAAAGAATGCCGGCAAGGATGGAGAAAATCCCGAACAAAGTAAAAATTCCTTGCCAGGACAACCACCTTAAAAGCATTTCCGCGATAAGTGGAGCCACTACGAAACTTAAGTTAGGCGCTAATTCATGAATCGAAATAGCCTTTCCCCAATCCTTTGGGCTCACCAATTCGGTAAGGGTAGCCATTCCTGAGGGGAGATAAAGTCCTGCCGCCATTCCACACGTGAAGAGCCCTACACGAACCATCCTCAGCTGATGGCTAATGCCAACAGATAGAAGAGCCACACCGAGGGCTACCGTGGAGAGGATGATCGTTCTTCGATGGTTGAAGTAAGAAGAAACAAAGCTCGATCCCAGAAGCATGATGCAATACCCAAAAGATATGATGAAAAAGAGGGAACCCGCCTCTTCATGCCCTATCTTTAGATCTTTCTCTACGGTGGGCAACAGGGGTGACAGGACAATCCGAGAGATGAAGTTCAAGAAGAAGATTCCCACGAGAAAGAGGAGGGGCGCCATCTGGGAACGAAGAGAGGGAAGTTCTGTTTTCATCTGTTTAATCTTTTTATGTCCAACGTTCGATGTGTGTATTCACCTTTGATTAATGGAAAAAAGAAATTCGAAAGATCAAGAAGAAACCATTCATATCGGATCCCTTTTAATGAATCATTCCCTTTTTCCAACAAACTTTTTAAAATTAATGTATATGGTGAAGGGCTGATTCGGGCAGGAGTCTATAAGATTTATATGATGAAGTCAATGAGAATTGAGGAAAAATATCAATCTTCCCCTTAAAAGTTGACAAGAATATTCAGAAAAAAGTAAGTAAAGAACCCCGCCCACAGGGCGGGGCTTTAAAACCTAAATTCCTAAACCCAAAACCGAGATCCCGAAACAAGTTCGGGATGACAACAAGACAAAAACCGAACCCTTATGTCATGCTGAACTTGTTTCAGCATCTGGTTGGCTTTTTTCTGCTTTCAGCAGACGCATCTTTCATCCCCGTCCACAGGACGGGGTTTTCAAGTGCGATTTCTAAAAAAAGGCCGACAACAGACATGTCGGCCTTAGAGACAATTAAGAAACTCTAAATTTTTCCCCTTTACCTTCTGATGAGCCGTTTAACGTCTTGCTCAGGACTTGCGCATCGAACCGCAGGTCGAGCAATGAGTTGCATGGGGAAACATCCATCTCATGAACCTCACCTCCTCCTTTTATATATATTTTAAATTTATTCTCCCCTCCCTGTCAAGGAGAAATAAAGAGTTGATATACAAATGAGGACATGGCATATTTATAGTGAACGACATAAATGGGTTGACATTCATAGTATGTCATTGTGAATTTTTCGCATTTGTCATTCTGAGCGAAGCGAAGAATCTCGTTAGTTAGCTCAGGGTAAACTCCGTGAAGCAATCCCATGAGATTGCCACGCCTACGTGCCGTAACGCCACTTCGGCGTGCAGGCACGTCGCTTCGCTCCTCGCAATGACTACTTTCCAGGGTCGCTCACTATAATTTTAATACAAATTTTTTAAAAGGAACTCCAGATGAGATTAAAAGGTTATATGGGCAAGGTTCTCCGCATCGATCTCACTCATTCTAAAGGCCGTGTAGAAGATCTCAAGGAGGAATGGGCTGACCAATTTATCGGGGGAAGCGGTTTGGGAACT
>Ga0210031_1002043_pt1 | contig 12229 bp, 10 predicted proteins | sample CryGeyCG2014_080_FD_185455 | JGI IMG/M metagenome (GOLD analysis project Ga0210031, IMG submission 185455) | Groundwater microbial communities from aquifer - Crystal Geyser CG03_land_8/20/14_0.80 (SPAdes) (version 2) | ecosystem: Environmental > Aquatic > Deep subsurface > Groundwater | place... | reverse complement strand
TCTTCCATTGTACGAGTCATCTCCTATGAATACAGTCCTTTTACCATTTTCTAAATCAACAACAACTTTCTTTCCATACATCCTCAAAACATAAGAGGCATAACACCTTGAATACCCAGTGAGTTTTACAAACTCGTCAAGCATATGACCTTTCTCTTTCTTTGTTGCCTTCTGGTATCTCGTTGCCTCTTCCTTGACTACTGCCTTTCTCTCTTTTAAGGATAAACTCATAAATCCTCCTTCCTTCAGTTTCTTTAGAATTTCTTCGAAATTCTTCATTTCATTTTACCTCCATTTAAATTTTTGAATAGATTTTTATGTGAGGCAACGATTCAATTTCAAATAGATTTCGTACAATGTATGGAGATAATATTAAGGATAGTATGAGTAAGGGTAAAGGGTAGATCGTGAATAGATTAAAGCAATGGAAAAGTCTTCATTAGCTTGTATCAAAGATGGATCGCCCTTCCAAAGTTTGTGTAGTATCAGAAGCGGAAGTTTTATCTTCCAGCTTGAGTTATTTACGAAATGAAACGCTTATGGAAGGGCAACCCTTGCAAACTCTCCTCATACGAAAGGAGGTTTCCTATGTATAATTATATAGGGATTGATGTTTCAAAGCAAACATTAAAAGTGTTTGATGAAACAAAAGAGTATGAAGTTCCAAATGAAAAAGGGCTGAAAACCTTTAAGAAGTTATTAAAAAAGGACTATGGTAAAGAATGGATTGAGACTAAACTAATCTATGAACCAACAGGACCTTATTCAAACTATCTACGTGAGTTTGCCTCTACCAATAAACTAAAGGTTTATGAGGTAAATCCAAAGAAAAGTGCTAACTTTGCAAAAGTATTGGGTAACAGATCTAAAACAGATGCCGTTGATGCTAAAATGCTCTACAGATTCCATCTTTTACTGAAAGAAAGTGAGCTATTTATTCCTGAAATTGATAAGATAACAGAACAGTTAGGATCGTTCATTCATAGTTATGAGATCATCCAGAAGACAAGAACAATGCTTTCGAATCACTTACATTCTATGGAGTACAAAAGTGGAGCTGATACTAAGATAAAAGAATCAATAAAGAAGGAAATAAAGCATCTTTGTGAGATGGAGGAAAATTTAGAGAAAGAAACAGAGGCATTTGTAGAGAACAATCCAGAAACAAGAGAAGACCTAAACAATCTGCTTTCTATTAAAGGGATAGGTGTAATCTCTGCAATTAATCTCCTTTACCTTTTCAGAAAATATTCTGATACAAATAGAAATGAAATTACAGCCCTTGCAGGGTTGGATCCCGTACAGAGACAATCAGGCTCTTCATTAAATGGTGGAAGAAAAATAACCTGTTGAGAGGAGTGCAGGTTACAGAGGAGTAAAGTAAAGCAGGAGACCCAATACTTAGAAAGGTTCTGTATTTAGCTTGCATGAACAGTATCCAACACAATGAACGCATAAGAATGTTTTATGAGCACCTCGTTACTAATAACCACAAGAAACCTAAGGTTGCATTGGTAGCCTGTATGAGAAAAATTCTCCTGGTAGCCCATCAAATCTATGTAAATAAGTCAGAATACAAACTGCTTTACATAGATAACAAAAATCTATGTTTACCCTCTTGACACGGATCGTAGTATCTCATATAACGGTATTGGGCTGTACGAAGTTGGCGTAAGCCGATTTGGGCGGAGTGAAACGTAGCCGTATAGTCCGTGTTATACGCTGTTGAGTCTTTCATCTGGTTTTATTGAAATAGACACACTTGCCCTCTCTGCAACCATGAGGGTTTCGCTCACTATAAAAGCAACGGATATTCCTGTGTATAGGTAAATCTATGTTAAGATATTCTTTCGCCAAATTATATCCAACACCTAATGCGGTTCTTACAAAACTTTTACAACACATTGGCCCTACATCGTTTGCTATTGCTTCTACGACCCGCACAAATGCATGCATAGTGATGGCAGATTCTCTATCCTTGGGGCAGGTTGCACCCATAATGGTACCAAATGCTGCTCCAATCCCGATGGCAATACCACAGCAACCATTTAAAGCACAATAGCCAGAAATAGACTGTTTTTGCACTCGCCTTAGTGTACTGTTTATCTTTTCATCAGAGACTTCTATCTTCCCGGTATTCCTCAAAGCCGCAAGAAAAGATCCGGCAGCAATCGATGCGTGTTCACATCCCAAAAAGGGAACTTGTGAATGGCTCATCAGTACTTCAGCAATAGAAAATGGATCCTCGTCTTTTGTAGTCAGGACAAATCCCTTAATTACATCAAGTGCGGCCTTACCATGACACTCTTCGCAAACATAATGTCCCACTGGACAGCGGATATAGGCAAGTTCTTTCTTACCACAGAAATTGCAGGTTACTTCAACTGCTTCTTTTAAATATTCTAAAGTATTTCCACAAACCATGCAGTTTTCTGTCTTTACTTCTTCCATTTTACACCTCCTTTTTCCTGGCAACTGCACGGATGATGTCCCCTTCTATTCTGGGTTCTAAGATTTCGCAGCCCTCTTTCTCGGCTACATTGGAAAGCATCTCTTCTCCAACATCCGTACTAATAATAATCTCTACCTGTTCACCACAAGTTAGTTGCCTTAGCTGTTTATCTAAACCGGCACTTACCAAACAACAAGCATCACGAATGTCAATGACTTTCATTTTTCTTCACCTCCTTTCTGTTTGAAATAACTCACTCGAGTCGGATAAATCCGATCCCCACATTGTACTACTGTATAATAGCACCTTCTTTAAGGACTCAATGGCGTATAACGGTTCCAGCATAAAAGAAGTTCGCCGAAAGGCGAATTTGGGGAAATCTTTGATTTTCCTTTTATCCGCTGTTAGATGAGGTGCCGCATATTTATGTATCATCGTTCAAAATCTATCTTTCTCCCAAAACAATTTGGAAATATTCCCAGCTGGTCGTATCAGATCTAATTATCCTAAACCCAGCTTGTTCGATTTCATTTGTTAGCCCACATTTTAGCAAGTCTTTATAGGTCCGATATTCAGGATTAAACCGCTCCATAAAGTCAAATAGCAACATCTTCCACTTTCGTTGCACTCTGTTATGCTCAATAATGACTATATTGCCCCCTAGTCTAATGACTCTATAAGCTTCCGATAGAACATTTCTCCGTACTTCTCGAGGCATCTCATGGAGTGCACCACAAATAACGCTCTTATCAAAATAGCAATCTAAAAAGGGAATATCTTGACCATCGCCCTCTATAAAAAAGAGCCCCTCAGGTTTTTCCTTTTTGTAGGCAATTCTTAATTGAGCAGGAGAAAGTTCCATACCCACTACTTCTCCTCTACCTGCAAGTCTTTTAGCAAGCATTATGGTTAAAGTACCTGTACCACTGCAAATGTCAAGTATCTTTTCGCCCTGTTGCGGGTTAATCCATCTAACTATTAACTCTCGCCACCTTCGTTCACCACCAAAACCCCCATTAAGTAAGAAAAAGATTACTTTTACAAAGGGATCATAAATATGAGCAAACCAACTATACCATTTTTCATAAGTTCTCCGATAATAATCTGGTATTTTTCTACAATTTTTATCTTTTTTCATCTGGTAATGCGGCATTTCATCTAACGGTTTGCGGCTAAAAGAAATCCCTCCTTGGCGGGATTTGGGCGAAGGGCGATAGCCCGTAGCCTTTTAGCCGCTGTTAAGTGAAGTTGCGAGCCCACTTCTTTTACATGCCATTACTTACGACAACTCTTTTTTGCGGATCCTTTGTAGGCGCAACAGCTTATCTTTCCCCGAGGTTTTAAATACTCGCAATCCTTACAATTCTCTGGAAAATTTAGCTTTTTGCCTGTAAGTTTGCAAAGACGTTCTGCCATGGTTCTTCACCTCCTTTCATGGTCGGCAATTTCATATAACGTTCCCAGCATAAAAGGAGTTTCGGCAAAGCCGAAATTTGGGTGAGTGCTGTAAGGCAGGAACCTTTCATACTGTGTTATATGTATGTGTCGTGACGAATTTATTAGCATACTATTAGTCCTCTAACTCTATATCTAATTGAGACTTAAAACCTGAAAAATCATCGCTCCTCAATACCCCAAAAAAGTTGTCAAAATCATTAGGAGCTAAAAAAGTGAAATAATACTTCTGGTCTTTTTGTAACACATTTAATCTATTGAAATGTTCAATCGCATATTTGTATTTAGCCTTATTCTCTTTTGCAATGTCTCCACTCTCTTTAACCTTTTCAATCAACTCATCATCCTTTATTTCTACTACCACTAATTTATTGTCGATTTTCAAAAAGAAGTCAGGGTTGAATTTTCCTTGCTTAGGATGTTCTCCTTTACGCCAGGAGTATTCTATACTATAAAACCCAGTATCCCTTGATTTTACCCATGTATCTATTGATTCTGCATTTAAAATTAGTTTTTCTACGAATTTTCTTTCAGGTTTAGAGTGAGTAAATACAACATTTAGAGGAGTTTTAAATAAAAACTTGTTTTTTATCTCTTTAATTGCCTTTACCGGCAAATTTTCATCTTCCATCAACTCTTTTAATACCGCAATGTCTTCATCATCGCTTGATTTTAATGATTCCTCGTCGAAAAATACTGAAGCGTCTCTCCGAAGTACTCCAATTCCAAGTGATGTCTTTTCTAATTGTGATGTCTTTAATTTTTCTAAATCCATGGCTTCTATTTCAAAACGAAGAGTTTTAGTTTTCCTTCTTTTTATTACTCCAAATGCCTGCAATGTTTTTATATAGTTTTCCTCGCTTACACTGTCTTTATTCCACCTAATCTTATTGAGAGAATTCTTGACGATTTCTTTGATTTTTTCCCTCGAAAACTTTGTAGAGTAATCAGTCCCCTCCTCAGCATCAAATACTTTTAGCTTGTTCCAGACTTCATTAGCTACACCAGCAGCAGAGAACATCCCATAAGTGATATATGTTGCCTTTTCTTCTCTTACTCCAGTTATAGCTTGCTCATAAATGGTTTCCTTTTCTACTCCTTTAATTTGAGTAGAATAGTTTATATATTCCTTCTTTAGCAACTCATAGGGCTTTTCTTGGTTAACTTCTGCTTCTATTTCTTTCTTCTTATATCTAATTTGATAGATCTCAAAGTTGTAATCTTTTTCTTTGACTATTTGGTAAGCATACAGTCTTTTCTCAATCTCCATTATTTCTTCTACAAGATGTTTTATATTTCTTGCCCAATTATCATGATTGTAGACGGTTACAACTGGTTGCTCTCCTTTATATTCCAGAGGAATTCTTAGTCCTCTACCTAAAACTTGAGCAATCAAAAGTTTAGAATTAAAAGCCCTTTCTTCATGTGGTACAATTTGAAATACATTTTTTACATCCCATCCCTCTGTTAGCATGCTTACTGAAGTTATCCATTCCGTTGGATCGTCTTTATCATCCACTCTATCAAGTTTTAAAACATTTTCTTTATGCTCATCAGCGGATGTCACTATCAAAACTTTTTTCTCTGCATCCTCTTTTGAGATATTTTCTTTTTCAGCAATAAAATCAATCCACTTTTCAGTTAATTGTTTACAGACAGAAATATCTTTTGTTATTATTATAGTAATTGGTTTTATCTTTCTGTATCGCATCTTGTTTTCAAGATGATTATCGTAAATCTTCTGGAACTTTTCATTCTCTCCACCTGGGCTATCCTCAGCCACATATCTTATTGTTTTGATAGTTCTCTCTTCTATGGCTTGCCTTAAAGAATATCTATAAACTACATCTGTAAAGTAATCATTTTCAATATATGCCGTTCCCGTATCTCCAACAATATATTTGAAACTATATTTTGTGTTAAACAAAAATTCCTTCCATTTCTTTATTGCCCAGTCTCTGCCAGGAGGATTGTATGCATGATGAACCTCATCACATAAGACTAAAGTCTTCTCCCCTTTTCCCGTTAAGCTATCTTCAACTGATGATTTTACATACTCATATACTGCATGGATGTTCTCTATACAAATATCTCCTTCCCTGATTGTTTGAGTGGCATTGACGATTCTAGGATTTCTTATCTTTGCATCATCTGGAATAAGTCTTAATAAGTCTGCATCTCCTGATAATGTCTTGAATTTCTCTGTAACTCCTTTTTCTATAGTTGTAGAAGGAGCAAGCAATAAAACCCTATCAACTGTACCTTCAGCTAACATAATCCTTGCGATGCCATACAAAACATAACTTTTACCGGTTCCTGTCGCTAAGTCTATGGAACAAGAGAGTTTATCAGGAAGTTGTAAATGCCTTTCAAAATCTGCGAAAGTAGGATAAAGTTCTTTTTGTGCAGAATTATCCTCATAATTTTCTTCTGCCAAGTCCTTTAAGTTTCTATATCTTCCACCTAATAAATACCTTAAGACAACTCTTATTGATTCCTTCTGAAATTCTCTCGGCCCACATAAGGCATCTAAGAATGCTTCGTACTTAGAAATATTGAATTTTTCCGGGTTTATATTCTCCGAGACCTTTAATACGAGATCACTAGCCTTTATGGTAAAAATATCTGGCATTTTCTATCCTCTTTTTAAAATAAACAGCTGATATACTTCCTTCACCTTTTTCATTTGTCGGATTTATGTCGTGATCATGTCGGGTTTGTCGGGTTTATGTCGTGATAAAACGTATTCTGTTGTTCTACCAGTTTTTCCTACTCTTTGAAATATACCTTTAGCACACAAGCCATTTAAATCCCTCAATGCTGTTCTATCAGTTATCTCAAGCAATTCTCTATACTCCCTATTCGTAATCTTTCCTTTTTCCTTCACATGCTTCACTCCTTTTATTTGTCTCTCATTCAATCCGATATTTCTCAAATACTCTTCAGTATAAATATCCTTTCTAAATCTCAAAACAATACTATTTCCGATATATTCAAAATCTGCTTCAGGTAGTCCCCATTCTTTACACCAGTTAACAATCTTGTTCGTTCCTGTCCCCACTTCCTCCACAAGCCCTACCCAGAAGAACATTCTTGCAATTAGTGGATTAAAAGGCTCTGATGTATGTTCTTCCCTAAATGTTTCGACTGTCCATCCTTCAGGAAGCTTACCAGGATTCCAGAACTCAATTCTATCATCAAAAATTCTAATCTGAACCTTGGAAGGAGAACGATAGTCCCTGTGAACAATAGCGTTTACAAGCGCCTCTCTTATTGCTTTTGGTGGATATTCCCATCTTTCAGTTCTTTCCATCTTCCTATCCTCAATCCATGCTTTCAATGCTATATTACTGAAAACAAATTTTTCGGCCTCTTCTATTTGAGAAAATAAATCACCACCAATTTCTTTAAAGTCAAGCATATCATTTGTTACATCGATTCCTTTGAATCTTATACATTTAATTGCCGATTGAATAAAGACATCCTGTGGTCTCTTTGCAAAGAGTAAAACAGTAGCATTTGTTAAGTTTTCTCCTTTCATCAATTTAAGCCTATGCAATATTTCTTTCTCAGAAAGTGAAGTCTCAATATCAAGTTTTCTTGCTTCTTCTGCTTTTCTAACAAATATTCTAACTTTCTCAAGGTCAATATCTGAAAAATTTGCTTCACTAAAGATTTGCCCATCAAAATAAAGCTCTTTTTTATGAATTTCTAAAATCCTTTTTTTATATTCATCATTAGCCATCCTTACTGTATTTTTTCCAACCCTCTTAAAAGGTTTACCAAAGGCAAGAACAACATCGTAAGGATACATTTCAACTTTTATTGAGATAATGTTTTTTCCATTTAGTTTTTTGATAGTTATTTCAGGATATATCTTTGGTTCGGTATTGCCAAGAATCTTATTTGATAAATCTTCAATGGTTCCTTTTCCAATAACAACATCTACAATTTTATCTTTATCTATTCCTACAAAGATAGTTCCACCTTTCGTATTTGAGAAAGCAGAAACTGTCTCAACAATCTCCTTCCATTCTCCAACTGATTTTTTAAACTCTAAAACCTCAGATTCTCCATTTTTGAGTAGTTCATTTATTTTCATTTTTTCTTACCCATCAAATTTTAAAATCCTTTTTCGTTTTCACTTCCTTCTTTTCATTTCCATACATGTCCATATAAACAATCATTACTTTATCCTTCATTTTATCAATAGGAAATCTAGCTTCATAGTTATTCTTCTCCAGATCCTGTACAAACCATTTATCGTCCATATCAAAGTATTCTCCATTAAAATCATAATCAATCATCACCATAGATAATGCCTTAAATCCAAGTTCTTCTTCTGGGATTGGCTTTTTAGAAATTATGTTGCTTCTGAACCTTTTTATTTTTATAGCTGCTTCTTCATATAATTTATCTTTGGGTTTCTCAATATAGTAGTCACACTCAACATCGGGCGAATAAATAAAATCAAAGCCAACTTGCTCCATTACTTTATTCACTTCAGAGATGTCCGCAGAAAGCGGTTGTTCAAGTAGTTTAAAATTCTTTTTATGGAGTTCATCAATTATTGAGTAGGGAATTCTTAGAACATAGTATTTTATTCCATCTTTTTCAATATAATCCTCTAAAAATAGAACACTTGCCGCTGGTGCAATAATAAAGAATCTTTTGCCAATGCGTTTCCCTAAAATAGAATGAAGATTATCAACAAATCCTCTATCCATTACATATTCACTTTTATCCCCATTCTTTTTCCACTTGAAAACTAAGACGTGGTCTTGTCCAAAATATCCGTCCAAGTCTATACCTGCTAAAGTATGTGGTTCGTCCTTGCATTGGAAGAGCTCCAATGCAAACTTGCGATATTCTTTGAAAGGCAGTTCTTTAAGGATTTTCATATCATAAAGCCCTGCATTATAAACGGCAAATGGTTTTGGGGTTAAGGATCTCCCTTTATTGCCAATATCTCGTTTGAGATTAAGCATTCTCTTAATCATTGTATAAATGGAGAATTTAGAAGAATCAATCATTATCCATCTTCTATTAATTTTTTCTGCTACGGCGGCTGTTGTGCCAGAACCTGCAAAAGCATCAAGGATTATGTCACCTTCGTTAGAAGAGGCTTTAATAATGCGTTTAAGAAGTTGTTCAGAGTTTTCGGTGGGATAGTTCCATTTGAATGAATAGCCTGGTATGTCTGTCCAGTTTGAATCAACAATTTCCATTGCACTCGTCAAATATTCAGGCATTCCAGTCTTAGGATTTAGTCTTATCCTGTCCTCCGCTATATATTCATCTAATCTATCTTGAGTAAAAGTCCAATGGCGGCCTTTGGGAGGTATTATCACTTTCCCCCCAAATACTCGCCCTCTGGAATAATATTCACCATTTTTTTCTTGGAGTTCTTCAGGTTTATAAAAATGTAAATAGTCTTTATCTACCTTTGTCCATCGGATTCCGGGTGAGTGCATAGCAATCCATTTTTGATCTACTCGTTCTTTTTTAAATCCATTAAATAAATAACTGCCTGTTTTTGTGTAGAAAAATACTGAATCACTTGCTGTATTAAATCTATTAATTCCTTCAAATATTTTCTTTGTCCGATTGATGATTATCTCATTTTGAAAATTCTCCTGAGGACTTCCAAAAATCTCATCTATCAAAGTTTTCATATAATGTCCGAAGTGATAATCAGTTCTCATATAGAAACTACCGTCGTCAGATAGCAACTCTTTTAACAAAATTATTCTCTGCCTTAGCCACTCAAGATATTTAGCCCCAATGAGTTTTGCAGAGTATGCTCCAACATCTCCTCTTCCATAGATATCTCCTGTTCCAAATGGTGGATCTATGTAAATTAACTTAACTCCCCTTGAACCATCTGGATTTTTTAATTTACCGTCCTCTTTCATCTTCAAAAGAGTTTTCAAAATCTGTAAGTTATCACCAAAAATCAACATATTATGCCATTCATCATCTTTAACATCTCCGAAAACTTTTACCTTCTGAAGTGGCACAGCCATTGTATCAGTAAGAGCATCTACCTCTCTTGTTTTTCCTGCATAGATTAATTCTGTTTCTTGTTTTCCCTCAAAAAGTAGCCATCTATACTCTTCTGGTAAAAGCTTCCCTTCCTTGAGCAATTCAGCTATTGTATTTATCTGTTCATCGCTTAACCTTTTCATTTTCATACTCCATTATCTTTTTTTCCTTTATATGGCATTGAGTATAGCTTAGGTATAAGCAAACAAGTTCGTCTATACTCCAAAATTAGGATGATATACGAAGCATCTCGTACACAACTCCTTTTGTTTAAAACATTCAAACTGCTCCTCCTTTTGCTTGAATAACATGTCATTTCCTAAGTTTATAAAAAATCTACTCTCAATATTAATTATTGCCAAATGAAAATGTTTGTCAAGGACAGGCAAAAGGCATTAATTAGCTTTTGAATCTCCCTTAATGCTTACCTCAATCAACCTTGCAAGTTTTTCATGGTTGCGGGTAAAATCATCTTTTATGATTGGTTCGCACATCTCGAGAAATTCTTCTTCCTCCTCTGTCGAAAGAACTTTATCACCAACAGGATAACCGATTGTTGTGCCAAGATTCACTTCAACGCCGTTGATTTTGGTTGTGAGCTTATATAGAGAAAGCTTTTTGCCGTTCACATAACGCGACCCTGCCAATTTAATCTTTAAGTTCTTAATCGCCTCATTGAGCTCTTCACTTTTCATATTTTCCATGCTTATATTGTATACGAACTTTTGTTCGGTACAAGTTACAAATTGCCATAGGAAAAATTCGATACCAAAAAATTTCTTACTGAGATGTTATCTGCCGCTCATCTGTAAGCAGCATTTGCAAGAATTAGTGATAGGTTAAATATTAGAAACTTTTTTCGTTTAGTCTTTAAAAACTTCCCTTTTTTTCATGATCCAAATATACCCATTCTATCGGTTTTTGATAAGTCTTAAAATCATCGCTTTCAATATCCTTTTGTGCCCTAATGTATTGAGTAACTGATGAAGAAAGCAAATCAGAGACATATACCGCTACTGCCTCTGGCGTTGCTGGCTCAACAGGACTGCCGTTTTCTTTTTCTCCATGATGGCTCAAAATAATATGGAGCAATTTATTTTTTAAATTTTCAGAAAATTTTTTTCCATCTATTTCAATTTCATCAATTTTTTTTATAATCATCTCTTCAGCAATTGAAATATGATCTCTTAACACACTTTCTTCATTATCTTGAAATGTAACCTCTTTGACTGCAATTGTTCTTGTCTTTCCAATATCATGAAGTATTGCTCCAGCAATCACTAAGTCTCTATCTATTCCAGTTGGATGAATATCACATATTGTATTACATAACTTAACAACCTCAAGTGTATGCTCCATAAGACCACCTTTGCAAGCATGATGATACATCACAGCAGCAGGCCATTTTTTAAATTTTTCCATGAACTCTTTATCATCAAAAAATTTCAGCAATAATGCATTAATAAATTTTCCATTAACACTTTTGGTATTGATATTATCTATATTTTTTCTTAATTCGTTTTCCATATCATTTATATTTTGGTTTGTAGAAGGAATAAAATCTTCTGCATTATACTCGCTTTCAACAGCCTTTCTTACTATGCCTTCCGATTGATTTACATGTATTTCTAGTCTTTCATTGTATAACTTAATAGTGCCAGAAACGAATACGAGATCATTATTATCAAAGGAACTATATACTTCTTCTACTTTTTCTTTTGATTCCCTGCCCCAAAAATTCACTGTAATACTCCCCGTCTTGTCCGAGACCTCAATTTTAAAGTAATAACCGGATTTACCTTTATATTGCTGTAATGCATCCTTTTTTCTAACTGCAAAAACGCCTTCGATTCTGCCACCTTTTAAACCTTTCAAATCCCGAATAAAAAATTTTCCCATGTTTCCTCTTTACTTTCTTTTTTAATTATAGACAAGATTTTTGTTTTATCAAAAAGACGAATTGCCTTACCAAAAATCTTTATCAAGAATAATTCCAAAGCTTTTTTCAACTTTTCATTTGCTTTTTAATGATTTCTTTTAGTCTCTTTAACGCTTTGTCTCTTCGCCATCTTACTGTTGAGCGGAAAACACCAAGTTTTTTTGATAACTGATGAATTGAAGTATTTTTGAAATATAGTTCGTAAAGGATGTCATAGTCTTCTTTCTTAAGTTCGAGCATTGCATTATACATTTTATATTTGCCTGTATTTGTTTTGTATCTTCTGCCTGTATTCATTTTTAGCATATTTGTAGATCTTCCTGTTTACTATCCTGTGA
>Ga0210031_1002028_pt1 | contig 12274 bp, 11 predicted proteins | sample CryGeyCG2014_080_FD_185455 | JGI IMG/M metagenome (GOLD analysis project Ga0210031, IMG submission 185455) | Groundwater microbial communities from aquifer - Crystal Geyser CG03_land_8/20/14_0.80 (SPAdes) (version 2) | ecosystem: Environmental > Aquatic > Deep subsurface > Groundwater | place... | reverse complement strand
ATCGCCGTAGAAAATATTATTGTTTCTGATTTTGATGCAGATACCAAACCTTATCCCCAATATTTTGCTTGTCTCACATTTCACTTTCTAACAGTGCCAGAACCCCAGAGATCTTCCTATCAGCCGATTCCTATCTATAATAATAACATTTGGCAAGCCCCGGCTTTTTCCAGGGTGGTAGCAACGTCGGGCACCTTTTGGCAAATGATGCAACAGGAAAGACCGGAGCTCTTGGTTACCTACTCTTCTCATTCAATGCCTTTTAAAATTTTAGAAGATGTTGGTTATCCCAAAAATGTTGTTTCCGATGACTCAAGAATTTTTTGGAAATCTTATCTTTTTTATGATGGCGATTATAGAGTGATTCCCCTTTATTATCCGGTTTCAATGGACGCTGTCTTGACTAAAAATTTACCGCAGACAATAATTAGTCAATATAAACAACAAAGGAGATGGGCCTGGGGAGCAGAAAACATTCCCTATCTTCTCTTTAGCTTTTTAAAAAATAGGAAAATTTCTTTTCTGGAGAAACTTCGCCGCTCAATTGATATTTTAGATGGCTTTTGGTCCTGGTCAACTTCTTCTCTCTTGATTTTCTTTTTGGGCTGGTTACCCCTAATTTTAGGGGGAGAAAAATTCAATATCACTCTTTTGAGTTATAATTTGCCGAGACTGGTAAGTAATTTAATGACCTTGGCGATGGGTGGAATGATTATTTCGGCTGCTTTGAGTTTTAAAATTTTGCCTTCTAAACCAAAAAATTCAAATTTTTTTAAAAATTTTTCAATGATTTTTCAATGGTTGTTACTGCCTATTACCCTGATTTTTTTTGGAGCCCTGCCAGCTTTGGATGCTCAGACAAGATTGATGTTAGGGAAGCATCTCGGTTTTTGGGCAACTGAAAAAGTGAGGAAATATGATGAATGAGGTTTTAAGTTATACCCTTTACATTGTTTTTGGAATCTTGCCTAGTCTGATCTGGCTAAATTTTTATTTAAGAAGAGATGTAGGGCCAGAACCAAAATTAATGATTTTAAAAATTTTCTGTTACGGGATGCTGGCGACCATCCCGGCAATTTTTCTTGAAACGGCAATTTTTGGAGAATTTTCGAAACTAAATTTTTCTTCCTCGGTGATCTTCATTTTAAATGTTTTTTTAGGAGTGGCCCTGGTTGAAGAATCTTTAAAATTTTTGATGGTTAAATTTGGTGTTTTAAAGAATCCCGAATTTGATGAACCAATCGACGCCATGATTTATATGATAACTGCAGCCCTGGGATTTGCGGCCGGAGAAAACATTTTGATTTTGGTACCCTTGAAATATCATCTCTTTAGCGAGATTTTTGACGTTTCGCTTTTGAGGTTTTTGGGAGCGACTTTTTTACATGCCCTTTCCTCAGGAATCTGCGGTTTTTTCATTGGCCTTTCTTTTTTTAATACCAAACGAAGATGGAGATTAGTTTCTATAGGTTTAGTCTTGGCTATCCTCTTGCATGGATTTTATAATTTTTCTATTATGAAAGGTGAGGGGAGTTTAAAAATTTTAATTCCGCTTTTGCTTTTGCTAACTTCGGCTATCTTCGTCTCGTTTGGCTTTAAAAAATTAAGAAAACTTGCTAAAATTTAATATATGTCAAATTTTTTTGAAAAATTAAAAAAAGGAATGGGGATTGAAGTCCCAACTGATAAGGAAGAAAAACAACCCGTCAAAGCTCCAGCTACGGCCGGCGAAGAGAAAAAAGAAAGACCCCGCTCACGAAGTGAGCGAGGCTCGCCAGAGGCGGCAAGAAAAATGAGGGTAAAAAAAATAGAAATCAAAGAACCTTCTTTGGAACCTACTGCCATTGAACCTTCGGCAGAGAAAGAAACTCCAGAAGTGGTGGAAGAAAAACCAAAAGAAACCTGGTTAGAACCGGTGGGACAATTGGCGGTAGATGTTTATCAAACGGAGGTAGAATTAATCATTCAATCAGCCATTGCCGGTGTTAAACCCGAAGATTTAGATATTTCTTTGGAAGGAGATGTTATAACAATTGCCGGAGAAAGAAAAAGACCAGTTGAGGAAAAGGGAGATTATTTTTCTCAAGAATGCTATTGGGGAAAATTTTCGAGACAAATAATTTTGCCGGTTGAGGTTGACCCAAATAAAATTGAAGCTAACTTAAAGGATGGAATTTTGACAATAAAAACAACCAAACTTCAAAAAGAAAAAAAGAGAAGAATAATGGTGAGAAATTAGTAAGAATTTTCAATTATCAATTTTCAAATCAAAACCACCTCTGGGTGGTTTTTATTTGTGCGGACGGTGGGACTCGAACCCACACGGGTTTCCCCACAGCGTCCTAAGCGCTGCGCCTATACCAATTCGGCTACGTCCGCCTAATATAATTTTATCTCATTTCAATAAAAAATCAACCCCGCCCTTTCCGAAGAAAGAGCGGGGTTAAAGTCACGAAGTGAGTCGAACTTGCTCTACTGGGTAAATCTTAAATCCCAACTATAATCTTGACAACACCCGGAACAGCCTTGGCTAAAAAGGCAGCTATCAATCCAATTGCTGCATATAAGATATAATTTCTTCCACTGGTTACTTTTTCAGGAGAACCGGCTGCCGTCACTAAAGTAAAGGCTCCGAGAATGACAAAAATTGTTGCTACCCCAACCGAAATAATAAATATCCAATCTGTGATATTATATATTGTATTCAATAAACAACACATCCCATGATCTTCTATAACTACTGCAGCGTCCTTAGTACAAGCTGGGTCCACGCCAGATAAATCATACTTCAGGGTACATGTCGTAGGAGCGTTAGTAATTACAGCTGAAGCCACGAGCGGCGAAAGCAAACCCACCAAAAGACTGATTGAAGCTAAAACCGGTAAAAATTTTTTCATATCAAATATAATTTTTTATTCTGAGTTCGACCTTTAAACTCTCACATTATCCTAAAAAAGATTTAACAATGGAGGGAACAGCTTTAGATAAAAGGGCAGCGAGCATTCCAATGGCTGCATAGAGAATGTAATCCTCCCCCTTCTTTAATTTCTCAGGCGAACCGGCGGCTGTCACTAAAGTAAAAGCTCCTAAAATGACCATCACTCCGACAAATGCCATCGCAAAAGTGAAAATCCAGTCGGTAATATTATAGGTCGCATTTAAAAGACAGAGTAGCCCCCATGTCTTAACTGCGCAGTTCGCCGTAGTGCTACCAGTAGTTGGACAATCCGCAGTGATTTTCCCATCGCAATTTATTTCTCCAACAAAGAATCCACTTTTATAAGTTACTTCATCTAATTCAATATCTCTCGAGAGTTTACAACAATCCGGCGCTTTTCCAGCCGCAACTAATAATGGCGAAAATATTACAGCTAATAAGCTTAGGGAAGCTAAAATTAGTATAATTTTTTTCATATTTTGACCGTTATTTTACTTCTAATAATGATTCTATCAAAGCTATGATACCTTTGGCAAGAAGCAGGATAAAAAATCCAACCGCCGCCCACAAAATTATATTTTTTCCTCGTTCAGTTTGGGCTAAATTGCCACCGGAAGCGACAAGTAAAACTGCGCCAACAACTATCATTAAGGGGGCTAAAACAATGGCAATTTCAAAAAGGAAATCAATAATATTATTTACAATCTCCTCAAATTCATTAGCATTCAAAGGATTTGGGATATTAATGACATCCCCCATTGCCCCAATTGGTAAAATTAAACCGAGAAAGATCAAGAATAGAAAAATCTTTTTCATCTTTGATAGGCGATGAACTTCGTTCATCTTCACGCACGAACTCGTTAGAGCGAGTGAGAAAGAATTTTAATTCTTTCGGCTTCGCTAACGCTCGCGTAATTGATTATACACCAATTTAACGTTTTGTAAATATCAAACCCCAGTGGTAAGGGCTAGCCTCAAATTCCTTCTCCGATTCTAAACCAATTTCCTCAGCGATTTTTTTAACCTCTTTAAGAGAAACTTTTTTTTCCGGACCAATTTTGGATTCTTCTGGGCGGTGGGTGGGTGGCGTCCAATCAACCACTAAAATTTTTCCTCCCGCCCTTAAAACTCTTTTTCCCTCTTCCAAAACCTTTTTGATATCAGCTACTTCAAAAAGGAGATTTGTCATTAAAACTAAATCGCAAGAGTTTTCCAAAAGTCTGGAGGTTTTCTCTATATCTGATTTAATAACCTCGATATTTAAAATTTTTTCTAACTTAGTTTTGGCTCTGAGAGCTGATAGGGGTTCTTCTAAAATATCTATAGCATAAACCTTTCCATCCTCCAATATCTTAGCTAGGGGTATTACCCAGCCACCCGAACCGCAACCAAAATCAGCAGCTACCATATCCTTATGGAGTTCCAGTTGTTTTAATACATCTGATGGATTTAAGAAACCTTCCATAATTTAGATTTTAGATATTGGATATTGGATATTGGATTTTCAAATAATCGTTATCTAATATCTATTATCTAGTATCTGACATCTAATTTTATATACACGTTGCCGATGCTACTTTATCTCCCTCTTCCAATTTCATTATTTTCACTCCCTGGGTTGCCCGCGATAGTCTTGAAATTTGAGAAATCTTTATCCGAATTACCTGACCTTTTTGAGAGATAACAATTAAATCTTCAGGGATCTGCGGGCCAAATGCAGCTAAAACTTTTGACGCCTTCAAATTGCCAGTTTTTGAGGTGACTTTTGCCGTCTTAATTCCTGTCCCTCCCCTCTTTTGCAATCTGTATTCCTTCAAATCCGTTCTCTTTCCATACCCATTTTCCGTCACCACCAGCAAATATTCGTTAATTTTTAATTTTAGCGAAGCGTCATTTTTAATTTTTAATTTTATTATGTCCATCCCTATCACCTCATCCCCCTTCCCCAGTCTTATTCCTTTTACTCCAGCCGCCCCTCTCCCAATGGGCCTGATATCTTTTTCTTTGAATCGTATCGCTTTGCCATTTTTCGTCACTAAAATTATATCGTTTTGGCCGTCAGTTTCAGAAACTTTTCGCAGTAAATCTCCCGCTTTCAGTAAAATGGCAATTAATCCTGAACGGCGGACATTTTCAAATTCCGAGAGGGCAGTTTTTTTAATTATACCATTTTTTGTTACCATTACCAGAAATTTTGTCAAAGCCGCATCTTCTTTACCGAGCGGAATTAAAGATAAAACTTTTTCTTGAGAAGATAGTTCTAAAAAATTAAGTAGGCCTCGACCCTTGGTTACCCTTCCCCCTTCGGGGATTTCATAGACAGGAGTTTTGAAAACTTTTCCCGAATCGGTAAAGAACAAAAGATTATCATGGGTATTGGCAATCAGAAAATGTTCAACAATATCTTCGCCAATTGTTTTCATCCCCAAAATTCCTTTTCCGCCCCTCTTTTGAAACCTGAAAGTTTTTGGATTAATTCTTTTAATGTAACCACTACTGGTCAAAGTAATAATCGTTTCTTCTTGAGGAATTAAATCCTCTTCGGAAATTTCGCCCAATTTTTGGATATGAACTTTTGTCCTCCTTTCGTCCCCAAAATTTTCCTTTAATTGAACCAACTCCTTTTTGATAACTTCTTTTATTTTCTGGGGGGATTTCAAAATCGCCGAAAATTCTTTAATTTTCAAATGAGTTGCTTTTAATTCGTCCTCAATTTTTTTCCTTTCCAATTTGGCTAATTGAGCCAATTTTGTTTCCAAAATAGCATTGGCTTGAATCTCGTCTAATCTGAAACGTTTCATTAATTTTTTCTGGGCTTCCTCTCGATTAGCCGAACCCTTGATGATTCTGATTACCTCGTCAATATTTCCTAAACATTTGTGCAATCCTTCTAAGATGTGAGCTCTTTCTTTTGCTTTTTCTAAATCATATTTTGTTTTTCTGAAAACTACTTCTTTTCGATGTAAAAGAAAATAATTCAGCAATTCGGCCAAATTTAAAACTTTTGGCTGAATCCCTTCCCGCCCACCTGGGCGAGGTTCGCCTTCGGCGACAGCCAGAGCTAACATATTCAAATGAAATGTTTTTTGCAAGTCGGTAAATTTATAAAGCCGGTTTAAAACTCTCTGAGGATTTGCCTCTCGGGAGAGTTCAACTAAAATTCTCATTCCTTCCCTGTCTGATTCATCTCTGATATTTTTAATGCCTTCGAGCTTTTTTTCTGAAACCAAACTGGCAAGTTTTTCAAGTAAGACCGATTTTTGAACTTGAAAAGGAATTTCGGCGATGACAATCTGAAACCTTCCCTCTTTAACCTCTTCAATTTCGGTTTTTCCCCGGGTTAAAATTGGCCCCTTGCCCTGGGAGTAAGCCAAAATTATCTCTTTTTGGTTAAAGATTTCGCCACCGGTTGGAAAATCGGGCCCTTTGATAAATTGGAAAAAATCTTCGGTGTCGGCTTTAGGATGGTCCAATAAATAAATTAAAGCATCACAAACTTCGCTCAAATTATGGGAAGGAATGTTTGTGGCCATTCCCACGGCAATTCCCAAAGAACCATTTAATAAAAGCTGAGGAAGAGGAGAGGGTAAAACCGTCGGTTCTTTTCTCGTTCCATCATAATTTGGTACGAAACCAACAGTGTTTTTTTCAATGTCCCTGAGCATTTCCTCACCGATTTTCGAGAGCCTCATTTCTGTATATCTCATCGCCGCAAATTCGCTTGGATCGTCGATGGATCCTACGTTTCCTTGGCCTTGAATTAAGGGGTATCTTAATGAAAAATCTTGAGCCATTCTTATCGCCGCATCGTATACCGATTGGTCGCCGTGAGGGTGATATTTCCCAAGACAATTATGAGAAATTAACCCGTTGGTAATAAATTCGTGATCATTTTCTACCTCTAAATCATAAGTTTTCTCTGGAGCAACTTTCCCTACTGAGGTTACTTTTAAAAAGTAAATTTTGTTTTCAATAACATGATGTAAAAAATCGAAAAGCGGTGAACCAATTTTCTCTAATTTATTTTTTATTCCCCAATCGATAACTTGGGTCTTCCTTAAAGGTTTTTCCCAAAGGTCAGTAGAATATCTTATTTTGCAACCGGTCGGATATTTTATACCCATCCTAAATTTGATTCCATCTGTGTCTTGATACCACCCACTTCCTATATGATTCTTACTTAATTCCTGAAATAATATTTCTCCTGCATAAGGAATGAGGTCATATTTGTTCCAACCTTTTCTTTCATGACTAGTAAATTTTTTGCTGCCCAATTTTATGGCTCGATTGTTTTTACATTCGTCAACTAAACTAATCTGTGAAGCTAATTCTGTTGCGTTTTCTCCTTTTATTTCTAGGCAATAAAACGGGTAGCGATGAGCGACTTCATGCTTACCGACGAAATGACTTTTTGCCGGAACGGCTTGATATTTTTTGCTAAATATTCCTTGATGCTGTAAAAGAACCTGTATCTGATTTATTAATTTTTCAGAAATGGAGCCATAATGAATCACATTTCTATTCTTGTGGATTGAACCATCGCCATCGATCAAACCGCTAAGAAAAGAAAAAATTACTTTTTTAGGCGAAATAAAGATTTGTTTTGGCATTTCTTTTGTTAGGGCGTTCTTGTTTTTTAAATCAAAATTGGCAACAAAAAATTCGTTGACATTCTTACGGTTGATTCTTATTGAATATCTTGTATTATTCAAAACTTTTCCATTGGCACTTATCAGCTTGTAATGATTAATCTCGATAGTTGGTTTATACCCAAATTCTTGATTCAAAACAGAAACTAATTTTTTTATAATTTCTGGATTATTATTAGTTATAGCAATTCTAGGAAGATTATTTTTACTATAATCATTGAAAATAGAGCCTTCGGAAATAAAAAGTCCTAAGAAATAAGCAAGATTTTCAGTAAGGTAACGAGGTTGATTTTTTTCTATTCTCTGTAAATGTGACAAGTTATTAATTTGAGGATAGTCTGCCTTTGTTACAAGGTAATCACTAGGGGTTAGATTTTTAGCTTCTTTCCATTCAAATTTCCAATCCGGAGTTAAAACTTTAAACTTTTGAGAAGGAGTAACTATATTGGAGATTCCATTATCTAAAACGACCTTCAGCAATGGTTTTTCTGGCATTTCGTAAAGCTGAATAACTTTTCTTAAGCCATCTTGGGTATAAACCAAATCTCCAATCTTGATTTCTTGAATTGGCAGTAATCCCTTTTCGGTCAATATTAAGGTGTCTTTTACAAAACATTCCCCAACAACGGTGGCTGATTTTCTAAATTTAGCATCATGGGTTAATCCCATTTCACGCATTGCGTACAAAATTCTCCGGTGAACCGGCTTCAAACCATCTCTGACATCGGGCAAAGCTCGAGAGACAATCACTGACATGGCGTAGTCAATATATGACTCTCGCATCTCTTGAGTAATCTCTCGAGGATTTATTTTTCCAATGTTAGAATTTAAAATTGGCTTAGTCGATGAAGTTAGCGCTTCATCTTCACCCTTCGCTGACGCTCGGGTATTTAATTTTTTTTCATCTTTCTTTTTCATAATTTGTAGAAGCGGATTTACGCGGATTACAACGCGGATTTACGCTGAAAAAAATTATTTAACAGTCTCAATTTTTAAATCCTCTAAAAATTTTTTCAAATTTTCTGGCAGTTCAGATTTAAATTCCATTTCTTTTCCGTCAGGAAGTTTAATTTTTAAATAGGTGGCGTGTAAAAAATGTCTCTTCAAGCCTTTCGGAAGAATTTGGTTTTTAAATCCATAAACTTTGTCACCCACAATGGGATGCCCCAAATAAGCAAAATGGCATCTAATTTGGTGCTTTCTGCCTGTTTTTGGTGTAATCTCGACCAAATCAAAATTTTCAAATCTTCGCAATACTTTATATTTGGTTGCGGCTGTTCTTTTTCCTTGACTATCGGGTTCTCCGGGTAAGAAAACCTTTTGTTTTCTTCTATCAGCGGATGAACGACCAATCAATGTTTCGATAATTCCTTTTTCATTTTTAAGATGACCTGCTACCAATCCAATATATTTTTTCTCTACTCGCCTCTCTTTGAATTGTTTCTGCAAAAATTCTAAAGTTTTATCGTTTTCCGCTATCACTAAAATTCCCGAAGTATCCTTATCTAACCGATGAACTATTCCATATCTCGGCGGTTTTCCAACATTTTTTAATTCTGGAAGTTTTTCTAATAAATAATCAATTAGGGTTTTTCCCCCATTCTTTCCTTCGGAAAAGACAATAACTCCAGCAGGTTTATCTATTGATATAACGTTCTCGTCTCGGTAGAGAATTTTAAAGTATTCCATTAAAGAATTTATCAAAAATTGAGAGAAATTACAAACCCGCCTGCAACGTTAATGCGCAGCATTTGCGGGCAGGGTGACTAAGATATTTACTTCTTTTGGATTTACCTCCAAAATTCCTTCGTCAATTTCAAAAAGCCTTTCCTCGCCTTTCTTCCTCAATTTTATTTTACCCTTCTTTAAAAGAGTAATTAAGGGAGCGTGATGAGGCAAAATAGTGAGTTGTCCTTCTCTTCCGGGCAAGACCGCTTCATCTGTCTCATCGCTATATATTATTTTTTCTAAGTTAATAATATTAACCAGCATCGTAAAAATTTAAAATGTAAATATCAAAAATCAAAATGACAAATTAAAATGTTAAAATAAATTTAAAAACCATTTTAACATTAGATTATTTTGAACTTTACATTGTCATTTTTATTTTTTATTTTTGATTTTTGATTTTTTTTAAATCCTTCCCTTCATATAAAATTCCTCTTCTCTTTTTGAGTCCAACTCTCCCGATATTATTTTCTTAAAATCCTCGATTGTGTCTTTTAAAGAAACATACGTCCCCTTTTTACCGGTAAAGGGTTCGGCTACATAAAAGGGTTGAGATAAAAACCTTTGAATTTTTCTTGCTCTCTGAACCAAAATTTTATCTTCTTCCGACAGCTCCTCGATCCCTAAAATGGAAATTATGTCTCGCAATTCCTTGTACCTCTTTAAAATCCTCTTTACCTCATTGGCGACAAGATAATGTTCCTGGCCGACTATCTTTGGGTCCAAAATTTTAGAATCGCTCTCTAAAGGATCAATCGCTGGATAAATTCCTAAGTCGGCAATTTCCCTTGATAAAACAATTGTTGAATCCAGATGGCTAAAAACCGAAACCACTCCGGGATCGGTCAAGTCATCGGCCGGAACATAGACTGCCTGGATTGAAGTTATTGAGCCAGATTCGGTTGAGGTAACTCTCTCTTCTAACTCGGCTATTTCAGAAAAAAGGGTCGGTTGATAGCCGGTTTGAGATGGAATTCTTCCCAGCAAGGCTGAGACCTCGGAACCGGCTAAAACAAACCTGAAAATATTATCCATAAAGAGTAAGACATCCTTTTTTTCCACGTCCCGGAAATACTCGGCAATTGTCAGGCCGGTAAAGCCAACCCTAAACCTCACCCCCGGAGATTCATTCATCTGGCCAAAAATGAGGGCGCAGCTCTTCAAAATCCCCGACCTTTCCATTTCCAATAAAATATCATTTCCCTCCCTCGATCTCTCGCCAATTCCAGTGAAAACCGAATATCCTTTGTGGACCTTTGCCACATTTCTGATTAATTCCTGAATTAAAACCGTTTTTCCAACCCCGGCTCCGCCAAAAAGCCCTGCTTTCCCTCCTTTTGAAATTGGAGTCAGCAGGTCAATCGCCTTCAGCCCTGTTTCCAGAACCTCAATTTTTATTTTTTGTTCTACCAATTTCGGAGCTCTCCTGTGAATTGACCAAAACTCCTTGGTTTTGATTTCTCCCTTTTTGTCAACCGGCTGGCCTAAGACATTCAAAACCCTTCCCAGGGTTTCCTTTCCCACGGAGACTTTAATCGGCTCCCCGGTATCTTGCACTTCATCCCCCCTTTTTAATCCTTCAGTTGGTCCCATGGCAAGGCATTTTAATCTTCCTTGGCCCAAATCCTGTTCAACTTCCAGAACTAAGTTATTCTTTTTAACAATTAAAGCATTCAAAATTTGGGGGATTTTCTCTCCAAATTCAACATCAACCACCGGACCCAAAATTTGAATTATTTTTCCTTCCATTTTATTTAGTGGCTTCTTTTGCCATTGCTGTCTCGCAGACCTCAGCCGTTATCTGGGCCTGCCTGGCTTTGTTATATTCTAAGGTCAATTTTTTTAAAATCTCATTTGCGTTCTCATTTGCCCTCCTCATTGCCATCATCCTGGCCGAGTGTTCTGAGGCGTTTGCCTCTAAAATTGAATGATAAATTAAATATCTTACCAATTGGGGAACCAGGTTCTCAAAGATTTCTCTCGGCGAGGGTTCCAATAAAATATAATATTTGGATGACGGATGTTGGATGACGGCTGGTGGATGGTTTTTCTGTGGTTTCAATTGATAATTTTTGAGTATTTCCTCAATTTCCTTTAAGTTAATTGGTAAAATCTGAATTTTGGTTGGCTTTTGGGAAAATGAGGAAATGAAATCGGTGTAAAATAAGATAATTTTTTGAAATCTATTTTCTTTGAAATAATTTAGTAATTTATCGGCAATTGGCTTTACCTCCTCAAATTTACCATAATCCCCGATTCCGCTAAATTCAACCAAGGCCTTATAATTTTTTCTTTTAAAAAAATTTATTGCCTTTTTTCCGATGGTAAAGAGCTCAACTTCTTTTAATTTCTCGATTTCCCGTTCGGCAAAATTCGTAATGTTTTTATTGAAGGCTCCACAAAATCCCCGGTCTGAAGAAACAACGACAACTAAAGTTTTTTTCACCTTCTTTTCTGGAAAGTAAAAAGATTTTCTTATTTCCTCGGGACGTTCAGATAACTCCCCTAAAACCTTCAAAACTACTTCCGTGAAGGGCCTTGAGCTCAAAGCCAATTTTTGGGCCTTCCGCATCTTAACTGCCGAGACCAATTCCAAAGCCCTGGTTATTTTTAAGAGATCCTGGGCCAGATTTATCTTACTTTTTATTTCCTTCAGCAACATACCCGGTAGAGAAATTTCGACATTTAGATTTAGTAATATATTTGAGTTACTAGATTTTAAAGCCGAAATCCTCAATAAGTTTTGAATACCCAGCAGCGTTCTTTTCGCCCCGCCCTCTATACTATGCGGTTAATTCATAATATGCTTAGAGGGCAGGGCGAGTCGAAATTCTTCTACTGGGCATATTTCTTGACCAAATCCTTTAAGACTTTATCCAACTCCAGCTTTGTCGTCAGGTCCAAATCTCGTGAATCTCTTATTGCCTTGAAAATCTCAGGATTTTGAATTTCAATTGTC
>Ga0210031_1002023_pt1 | contig 12282 bp, 13 predicted proteins | sample CryGeyCG2014_080_FD_185455 | JGI IMG/M metagenome (GOLD analysis project Ga0210031, IMG submission 185455) | Groundwater microbial communities from aquifer - Crystal Geyser CG03_land_8/20/14_0.80 (SPAdes) (version 2) | ecosystem: Environmental > Aquatic > Deep subsurface > Groundwater | place... | reverse complement strand
ACATTTAGGAAAGGAAATTGGGACTGATTATTTGTACTTAAAGCATGATGGATTAAGCGGTCTGATATATGGTGGAAATAAAATACGCAAGTTGGAGTTCCTTCTAGGCGATGCCCTTCGTAAGGGCGCGAAAGAGGTCCTTACTTTTGGCTTTGCGGGATCAAACCACGCCCTCGCTACAGCGGTCTATGCGCAGAAACTTGGCCTGAAGAGCACATCCATACTGTTGGCCCAGCCAAATGCCCAGTATGTTCGTCGTAATCTACTATTGAGCCATGTTTGCGGTGCTGAGATTCATCATTTTAAAAATGAAATGGCAGCCTATATCCCAACGACCATTATGCTCCTTCGGAAAAAACTGAAACAGGGCAAATTTCCTTACATAATAGGTCCCGGTGGATCATCTCCATTAGGTACAATTGGATATGTAAATGCCGGTTTTGAACTGAAAGAGCAAGTTGCAAGCGGATTAGTGCCTGAGCCTGATAAGATTTTTGTCACTTTAGGCACCATGGGAACTGCAATAGGTCTAACGATCGGTCTTAAAGCTGCCGGGCTCAAGACTCGTGTCGTTTCTGTGCGTGTCGCTGACGTGAAATATGCAAATAAAGAAAAATTTGTTAAGCTTTTTGAAAAAACACTGGCCTTGATTCTTTCGTCGGATTCCTCTTTCCCATGCGTGGAAATAACCGATGACCAGGTTGATATCAGACATGATTTCTTTGGAGGACAATATGCGCGTTTTACAGAGCAAGGAATGGCGGCGCTAAATCTTTTGGCAAAATCCGAAGGAATCCGGCTGGACGGCACTTATACTGGTAAAGCGATGGCAGCTCTTATTGATCAAGTTAGGGGCCATGGTCCAAAAAATGAGGTAATTCTGTTTTGGAACACATATAACGCCAGAGACTTCTCCGATGCCATAAAGGGGATCGATTATCATCAGTTGCCCCGGTGTTTCCATCAGTACTTTGATGAAGATGTACAACCACTGGATAAGCGCCATTCTGAATAATGCCCAAATTAGGGACAGCAACCATTTTAAAGAGGCCATAGATTTGAAATCGCCTAAGCATTGGAGAGGGATGCGAAATACGCTGACGCTTTTTCGCACCCCTCAATTTTATCGTTATGTCCAAAATAAATAAGAATATGCCGATCAACTATTTTCAAGAATCGGAGAAATACAGACCGGATATTATAAAAAACTTGCTTGTTGGTGAGGCACCTCCATCATCTGGAAAAACGTATTTCTATGTGCCAAAGGCGTTGTCTGACGATATTCCAATTCGAGATCATAGAACTCTGCCAGCAACAATTTTTTATCACTATTTCCGGACGCGCCCCATATCCAAAAATGAATACACCGATCTATTACTTCTTTTGAAAAAGAAGGGTATTTTCTTGATTGATATAGAAAAAAAGGAGGGGTCGTTGGTTCCAAAACAACTTCACAAATTGAGGGTGGAGGATAGAAAAATCACAATTTTATTTTACGATTCTTTCCATGGATTTATAATCGTCACGCCCGTATACTGAAAATCATGTTCATTTCGAGTGACAAGGCGATAATTTCCCTGAAGTGCAATCGCAGCGATCAGTGAGTCAATCGCTGTTATCGGTCGTCCTTCTTTTTTCAAGCGTCCGGTGAGTTCTCCCCAAATCAACATCACTTCTGTCGTGATTTCAAGAATTCTTCCCTGGAATCGGAGCAACAAATCGCCTTCGAGCCATTCTTTGATCCTTTCTTTTCGTTTCGAAGACGGGAGCTTCTCGATACCTTTCCGTATCTCGCCAATCGTGATGACACTCAGGTAGATTGTGTTTGAGTCGAGACGATCGAGCCATTCTACAACTTTCTTGTTCGATCGCTTCGAAATGAGTTCAGAAATGACATTGGTGTCAAGCAAGTAATTCATAGGACGATATTAGCTCTCAGGCCACTCTTGTCACGTCTAAGATCAAGGTCGACCCCAGCCAATGGGGACTCACGGAAGAAGTTGGAGAGCTTTTTCTTGTTCAGCATCACCTTGCGATATTCAGCATAGGAAAGCACAATGACGGTTTCGACACCGCGCTTGGTGATGATCTGCGGACCGTGCTTAATGGCTTCGTCTAAGACTTGGCTTAGCTTATTCTTCGCTTCCTGAATCTGCCACACGCGTGCCATGGTTGTCCTCCTGTCTAGTCTGTCCAGATTATAATGTGGGTCAAGAAGGGTGTCAAGGGAGACCGAAAATAGGATGCGCTGATTCAAGTACAATCTAATCCTACTCCTCGATAGGGTAGCCTCCCTATTTTTTTACAGTAAATCTCCACTTGCAAAACATATCCTTGGGATGGGGATCGGGTGGAGCGAAAAGACACTCTACTTTGATTCGGGGATCGACCTCCCGTGCAAAACTCTCGAATTCCGCCCGGTGCATTTCTCTACAGGGATACTCCTCCAAACCACGCTTTAACCTTGCCTCCTGAGTAATGCAGTTCGGTATAGTGATGATCACTTCATCCTCTTTCTCTTCAACCTGGTAACCGACGATGATCGTCCATGGCCAGTATTGCAGGGCTTTGAGAAAACTCGAAAGCCCCTGTCCCTTAATCTTAAATCGCTGAACAAGGTCCTTAGCCCCCATTCCAGGGATACGGCCCCAGACCATCTCATTCAGTTCATCTGCAACCGGTTGACCAAATTTTTCTGTGATATAAAGATACCAGAAGGAATCCATGACCCGGTAATGCCATAGTAGGAATTGGATATAATTTTTAAGTTCCGGAGTATCCATCTTCTCAAAAATCTTGAGATCCATCTTTTTCTCCTATTTATTAGATGTCCTTTTTGTCATTCCTTCCCTGCCTGCGATAGGCAGGGAAGCAGGAATCTATTTTTTCTGTGAAAACAGGAATCCACCTCTTAACGGTCCCCTGCTTCCGCAGGGAGGGAGTCTGGATTCCCGTTTTCACGGGAATGACATCTATCCCCTATTCGTACTTTTCTAATCCCTTTTTAGTCTTGCAATTCGCTCGACCAATGGAGGATGAGAGTAGTAGAACCATGCATAAAGAGGATGAGGGGTCAGATTGGCCAAGTTATCAGCGGCCAGCCGCTTCAATGCGCAGCACATGGGTTCTGCCGTCTTCATAAGCCCCAATGCAAACTCATCAGCTTCGCGTTCGAATTTCCGAGAGACTCCCGACTCCAATGGCTGGGCAAAATAGCCAAGCAGGCTGATGAAGGTTCCAATGAGAAATAATCCGACGTAAACAATGGCTTCTTGAAAGCCAAACGTTTGGTAAAGCAACGGCCAATTCAAGAATTTAGCCACAGCATAAAAAGAGACAAAAGATAAAATTTCTAAAAGGATGAGCATCCGTAGGACATGCTTCTTCTTCCAATGTCCTGCCTCATGAGCCAGGACAGCGAGAATCTCCTCTTCGGTATGAGAAGCCAACAGGGTATCGAAAAGGACAATTCGTTTCGTCCTGCCGAGGCCGACGAAAAAAGCATTCGTGTGCTTGCTTCGCTTGCTCGCATCCATCTTGAAGATTCCTTTAGCTCGGATCCCGACTTTCTCCATCAATGCCCTGATACTGCCTTCCAATCCCTCATTTTCTATCGGATCAAATTTGTTGAACAGGGGAAAAATGACCACGGGAAATAGCCATAGCAGAAGTAATTCAACCCCCCCCACCACCATCCATGCCCATACCCACCAGGGCTCTCCTCCATGAATCACCAAGGCCAGAAGGAGGCCGAGAAGCAGACCTCCTAAAATGGCTATAATGACGATGCCTTTCAATAGGTCCGAAACCCACATCTTGAAGTTCATCACATTAAATCCATAACGCTCTTCGATCACAAATGTTTCATAGAGGCTGAAGGGGATGCGAAGCAGGTTGGCAAATATCGAAAGAACAGCAAAGAAAATCAAGCCACTCACAATCGATCCATATTTCCATAGGTTGATGGTCCTTACCAGCCATGGTAAAAATCCTGACAGTAGAATGGCCAGGAAAAGTCCCTGGTTTGCCAGAGCGGCAACGATGTTAAAATGATCAGAGTCCACGGTATAAGCAGAAATTCTTTCGAGTTTCTCGGGATCGACTGCATCCCGAAAAATTTCTGGAACGGTTGTCCCACGCTGACGGAGGTAGGAAATATTCAGCCAGTTGAGATAGACCTGAGCCCCGGACCGCAACAAAAAGACGGCAAGAAATGTGAAGAGTAAAGAATTTAATTGAATCATGAAAGGATGGGATGCTACCTTCTCCGGACCCTTTTCGTGCCTTTCCTCCTGCGTGAAGGAAGCTTCTTCTCCGTCATCTGGTTCTTTTTATCTTCGAGGAGCTTTCTTACCTCACGACGGCCGAGCTTCCGAAGGGCCACCATAAGGGCCTTCTTCTTCATACCCGGCTTAAACTGCCCACTCTCCCACAGATGCACAGCCCCAACGCTAACATCGGTAAGAATGGCCAATTCCTTCTGAGTGATCCCTAAATGTCCACGAAGACTTCGGACCAAACGGGGAGAGAATCGCGATACCTTCACCTCTTCCGGAGCTGCCTCCAATGGCATCCTCCTTTTTTCCATCTCTTTTTGCTGATTGGCTGTGATTCGTTGAAGTGTTAAAACCGCTTTGCGAAGTTGGGAGACCGCGCTTTTCAAAGACCTCACATCACGGCCTAACGGAACAGAGATTTTCCTTACTTCCCTTTTTGCCAAACGTACAATTTCAGATTTGATAATGGATTCGAACTTTGCCATAAATCCCTCCTCCTTTTGTGTACTTGCAAAGGGCATAGCGCCCCCCCACCCTCTCCCTCCCCCTCAGAGGGGGGAGGGTTGGGGAGGGGGTGACTTGCTCTATGCTCTATGCTAATCAAAGATTTTCCCCGGGTTCATGATTCCATTGGGATCTAAAAGTTCTTTGATCTGTCTCATCAATGTGAGGCTTGCCCCATGTTCTTTCTTCATAAACTTTTTCTTTCCAATCCCAATGCCATGCTCTCCGGTCGCTGTTCCACCGCATTCCAGTGCGAAATGGACAATTTCCTCTTCTGCCTCTCGAACCTTCTGCCATTGGGCCTTTTCTTCGGGAATCCCCAAAATCTCCATATGAAGATTCCCGCTTCCTGCATGGCCAAAGGCATATCCTTTTAATCCTTTCTTTCCAACAACCTTCTGACCCCATTCCACCATATCCGAATATTTTGAAATGGGAACAGCCGTATCGATCACAAGAGGATAAAAACCAGGATTGTTTACCTTGAGGACTCACGGACTCCATAGCGCGCCTCCCAGAGACGGTTTCGTTCTTCCCTCCCAATTCCTGAATCGAACCGAAGAGATCGATTCTCACCACAAATCTCCTTAACCATCTCCAACTCTTCTTTTAAACCCGCAGCGCTTACACCGTGAAACTCAATAAAAAGAGTTGGTCTTTCTTCCAAGGAGAGCTTCTTAAACTGGTTAACAACCTGAACTGTTGGAGCATCCAGGAATTCCAGAGCAGCCGGAGACAGTCCGGACCGCATGATCTGGATGACGGTATCTGTGGCTTCGCGAATGGGATTGAATTGCACCACAGCAGCCATGAACTCTGCGGGAAGGCCGATCAGGCGAAGGGTGACCTCGGCCACCACACACAGTGTTCCTTCTGAACCCACAAAGAGACGGCAAAGATCATAGCCAGATGAACTTTTGATTGCATTCGTTCCAACATGGATGATTTCCCCAGAAGGGAGGATAACCACCATGCTGAGGATAAAATCCTTGGTCGCTCCATACTTAATCGTCCTGATCCCACTCGCATTATTACCCACCATTCCCCCAATGGTCGCTGAGGCTCCGGGGTCGGGTGGAAAGAAGAGGCCATGACGGGAGAGGGTTTGATTTAACTCCTTATAGATCACCCCTGCTTCAACACGAACCTGAAGGTCCTCTGTCCTTAACTCCAAGATATGGTTCATTTGTTGAAGATCTAAAACAATCCCTCCCTCTACTGGGATGGGATTGCCTTCTAAACTTGTCCCAGCGCCCCAAGGAGTAACGGGAATCCGCTTCTCGTTGGCCAATTTGAGAATCTGGCTGATTTCCGCTGCACTGAGTGGCCAAACCACAACATCGGGTTTTCGCCTCTGATGAAAAGACTCATCTTTACTATGGAGCTCAAGGATGGATTCACCCATGGAGATCCTTTCTGACCCCACAATCTTCCTGATAGACTCTAATTCTCTATCTGTGACCCTTCCATATTCCATTGATGGATACTCAACACCCCAACTGTCTCTCCATTTTGGAAACCAACACCTTTGCTTTTTCAATACCCTTCCGCTTATGGATGAACCAATCCCTGCCGGCTTGAACCCTCTTTTGAAGCGATGCGATATCTTTCTTAAACCCTTGCTCTGAGGGTGTCCCAATGGATGGAGTCTGAGCCAATATTCTCTCCGGTCTCTGCATTTCCTCCACGTCTTGCCTTGTGATCGGAATATTAACCTTCATCTCAGCAAGAGCTTTCTTTAAACTCTGATAAGAAACCTTCCCTTTCCCTTCTTTCTCTGAATATTTCACCGCTCTCTCCACCGCCATCTTTGCCTTCCGTAAGGGGAGGGAACCTTGACGAACCATCCACTCCATCAAAGGAGTGGCACCGGTAAATTCCTCCTGAACCTGCTTAATCATTTGAGCCTTATTGATTTGAAGAAGTCGGATGACCTCTGCCATCACAGAGAGGGCAGGTTTCGATTCATTCACCAGATCCATGATCCAATACTTGGTCCACTGGGTATCCCGATTATATCCCATGAAGAGAGCCTTCCCGACGGAAAGGAGGCTAATCACCATCCCGTGGGCAAAAGAGGTTTTTGCCTTGATCACCTCTAAGGAACAGGGGTTTCGTTTCTGCGGCATGATCGAACTGCCGGTGCAATGTCGATCGTTTAGCCGGACCATATTAAATTCGCGTGTGGACAAAAGGATCAGGGTTTGGGCCATCGTGGAGAGATGATCCATCATCACGGCCACATCATAGGCCAGTTCTGCCTCAGGCTCCCATCGTTGTGTAATGGGGTCGGTCACATTCTCTGTAGGACCATCAAATCCGAGGAGTTTTGAAGTTAGTTGCCGATCTAGATTGAAAGTTGTGCCGTAGCCAGCAGCGGCCCCCAAAGGATTTTTATTAAAGAGATCAAACCAGCGCGCAAATCTCTGAATATCTCGCTCAAGAGCTTCCGTGAAAGAAAGGAGAAGATGACCGAAGGTAGTGGCCACAGCATGCTGGTGATGGGTATAACCAGGCATGATCGTCAAACAGTGTTCCTCAGCCTTTTGGAGAAGCGCCCCCATCAGAAAGATTAATCCCTCGACAAAATCCAAAACCTGGTCCCGAAGGTAAAGACGCATGTCGAGGACAATCTGGTCGTTCCGACTTCTACCAGTATGGACCTTCCCTCCGGATTCAATTCCTACTCGCCCGATAAGATAACTCTCGATGTTGGAGTGGACATCCTCTTTTGACGCATCCAATCCAAACTTTCCTTTTTGATGGAGCGTTTCTATCTCCCTTAATCCCTTGAGGATCTTCTTCCCATCCCGTTTTGAGAGGATGTCCTGATGGCAGAGCATGAGGACGTGGGCTCGATTTCCCCAGAGATCATAAGGGATCAGTTGCTCATCGCAAGGAGGAATCCCTTTGACGTCTCTTCCCGAAAGAAAATCGACCATCTCTTTGGAGGGCAGTTCTTCAAACCGCCCACCCCATAATTTATCAATTTTCATCGGATAACCCCGATCCTGTCATTCCCGTGCAAACGGGAATCCAGGCATTGGTATTACAAAAGAGGCCATGGATTCCTGCTGGAGTTTACCCCGATGGATACCGGGGCAGGAATGACAAAAATGCAAGAGAGCCCTGCTGCATCCCCCAACCATTACATTTTCCTACCTTGTTTTCCTTTTGGCTAATATTTCAAAGGGAAGTCCGCGAATGAAAGCCGCATCAGCGCAGCGTCTCTGATCAAAACCAGTGGCTTTAATGGAACGGATCTCCGGTGAGAAAAGGCTCGTCTTCGATTCTCGATAGACGATCTCAATGTTCCCCTTAAAGAGTTTGATCTTATATTTCCCGTTGACCACTTTTTGAGATGTCTCGATGAAAGCATCCAGATCATATCGCAACGGATGGTAAGCCATGCCATGGTAGATCAGGTGGGCCCACTTCTGATCTATTCCTTTCTTAAACTGAATCTCATCCTTGGTGAGGCAGAATTGTTCCACGTCTCGATGAAGTTTAAGGATGATCGTCGCAGCAGGCGCCTCATAGATCTCCCGGCTTTTCAGATCCATCATCCCATCTTCAAAGATATCGATCCTCCCTATGGAATGGACACCGCCGATGGTATTGAGTGCCGGGATGATCTCACCAAGGGGTCTCCGCTTCCCATTCAATTTGGTAGGAATTCCTTTTTCGAACTCCAGAGTGATAAAAGAAGGTTGGTCAGGAGTCTTTTCGATAGGCCATAACCACATCCAGATATCATCTGGAAGTGGCTGGTTCAGGTCGATCGCACCACTGGCAACCGATCGGCACCACATGGTCTTATCATCCCCTCCGGTAATTATCTCCGTTACTGGAACATCCCATGCCCGACATAGCGCCTCCTCCTCCAATCGGGTTAAATCGAAATCTCGTACCGGGACGAGTATCTTCAGCTTGGGCGCAAACATCTTGAAGACATTGTGCATCCGGTATTGATCATTGCCTTTTCCGCTCGATCCCTCGAGGATGGCATCACATCCCTCTGCCCTGGCAACCTCTGCCACCTTCCACGCCACGATCTGCCTTGTCATGGAGGTCGAGACAGGGTAACCCAGATAATCCGAGTTGGCCTGAATGGCCCGCGCAATCCAGACCTCGGTGAATTCCTTTCGAAGATCAAAAAAGAGAGGTTTTATTTTGAGAACCTTTGCTTTCCTCTGGCTTTCGAAGATCTCCTCATCCCCCTGCCCGATATCAATCGTGATGGGAAGGATCTTTTTTACCTTATATTTTCTTCTAAGCAATTCGATGGCAAGAGAAGAATCCAATCCTCCGGAGTAGGCAACGGCTACTTTGTCCACTTTGGGGGTTTTGGTTTTTTCAATCTTCTTCAAAATCCCACGAATGTCCATAACAGGCTAACCTCCTTTTCAATTAGATTGGCATGTTACCATAAATCATGTAGTTACACAATGTTTTAAAATTACCTGTGTTACCAAAGAAACCGAGGTGGATGAATTTGAACTAATGGAGGGAGCTAAAAGGAAAGGCAGGCAAAGCAAAAGATGATTATAGGATTGTTATCGATCTGCTGACATTTAAGGTGGATAAAGAAGAGACGAAGAAAATAGGAAGGGTACTATAGCCCTTAGGGAACAGTTACATACTCTGCAAAAGAATGAGTAAGGAAACGATACATCTTTATTTCTATTCCTTTAATCCAGCTTGGAATTATTAGTAGGTATACCAACAATGGGGATCTTGTTCGAGGTAGTCTCCGGTTAAGGCAAGAGCTAAACTTCGGCAACCTCGGCAATCCTTTATTTCACAGCTTCCACATTTTCCTTTGAGGTTTTCCTTTCTCCTCAACTTCCTTAACATCTCTGATTCCTCCCATATCTGCTTCAAGGGAGTTTCCAAAAGGTTTCCTATTGAAATGGGAAACCTACGACAAGGAAAAACAATTCCCTCCGGCATGATGCAAAGACCATCCACTCCAATGACACAGGGAGCACCCAATAGCTCAGGTTCCTCTCCGTTAAAACTGATCTGAAAAGCTTGATAAGGAAGAAGGGAATGTTCTTCTCCTTCAATTGGGAAAAAATCCAAAAGCATTTCTATCATTTCCTTCCACTCTTCCTTGCTTAGCACCTCATCCAAGCTTTCTTTCCCTTTGCCTAAAGGAATGAACCGTTCAATAATCAATCCATCGATACCTAAATCCTGACAAAGTTTAAAGAGAGATGGGAGGCTCTTAAAATTCTTTTTCATCACAGTGAACATCAAAATGATTTCAAATCTCTTTTCCTTTTTGATCAGAGAAAGATTTTGCATCACCTCCTCAAAAGCCCCTTTTTGACGAATTAAGTCATTTGTTTTTGCATCCCCTCCGTCCAGAGAAATCTTTATCTTCTTTAATTTTGAAAAGCAAAATAACTTCCTCATCATCTCTTGATCAATGAGAAGACCATTGGTGATGATTCCCAACTCTTCAACCACCGACTGTTGGTCCAAATCATTGAGGAGGGGAAATAGTTCAGGTTTTAATAGGGGCTCGCCACCCGTGAGATGGATGCAGGCTGTTTGACCCCATTCCCTCATTGTAGTAAGGACATTGTCTGATACTTTTTTAAGTCCTGCCCAATCCAGATCGCTTTTTTTTGAGAAATCGTCTTGATAGCAATGTTTGCAACGAAGATTGCAAAGGTTGGTGATGTGCCATTGGAAATAGAATGAGTCTTTCATTGTTATCTATTCTAAGATTAAAATGAAGGAGTTGCAAATTTGTCCTTTATTTTCGAGATGCTAAATTGTATAGGAACTTTGTCAAGAATATAATACGGATTCTCTATTTTTTTTGATTGACAATTTTAATCCTGATGTGTTATGTTAAGAACAATGTTAAAAAAGGTCTTAAACATATTTATCTCAATTCTTTTGCTGCTACCTCTTTTTACAGGGGTGGTCGGGTTTTCCCAACCGATCAATAAATCTCCTGCCTCTTTTCAAAAAACCTGCGATATGGATCACTGCAATCCCTATATGCCGAAATGTCCTCTCTGCCCCTCTTCAAATTCCACCATTCAACTTTTTCACCAAGAAGCGGCAGCCTATTTACCAACACCTATTTCCTCTTTTATTCTTATTAGTGTAAGCCCCCTCTCCGATCAAGGGGTTGTCAAAGCAATATTTCACCCACCCACATTCAATTCATAAAGCGATCTTTACCCTTTCAAAATTCTTTTTCTAAATATTTCATTTTCCTTCGAGGAAAAATCAAACCTTGAGGGATAGATTTCTCTCTTCCTGACTTCCCTGTGAAGAATCATGGAGAGGAGAAATGGAACGGAATGTAATCAATCGTGAAAAACTGGCAGAAGGGTGCACAGTGGAACAGGTCATCAAACTTTTAGACAAAAAGTACGGTCACCGAGTCTAAGGAGAAATTTGAGGGAGGGAAAGGACATGGAGAGTGACTCTCAAAGTATCAAAACATCAGCATGCCCTTCATGTGGTGAAGGGAATGAAAAGGGAAATCAGTTTTGTGTCTACTGCGGAGGTTCGCTCCCGAGGAGGAGAGAAACCCGCTTCAAGAAGCGATATATCCTTTTCGGAGCAATAGGCCTCATACTGGTTGGGGTAACCATATTTTTCTGGATAGGCGGTTTTGAACCCAAACTGGTAGGAAGAGTTAACGGTGAGGGGATCACCCGGAAAGAATTCTCGAAGAGGGTGGAGCGGGCCAAGAAATTTTACGAACTTCGCTACGGGCAAAAACTTTTTCAGGGTGAAGAAGGAAAGGAAAATTTAAACCGTCTCAAAACTGATATTCTCGATGAGATGACAACAGAGAAAATCCTTCTTCAGGAGGCAAAGACCACTGGCTATAGTTCTGCCCCCGATGAAGAGATTGTGAAGCAGGTGGAAGCTATTAAAAAGAAGCATGGCTTATCAGACGCTGATCTTAAGCAAAAGATGAGCGGAAGTATCGAAGATTTAAAAGAGGAGCTTCGAAAAGAGTGGATCATATCTCAATTCGTAGAGAAAGCCGTTCTCAAAGGCGATCAACAAAACGGCAATCTTCTCTTCGCCCAGTGGTTCACAAAAACAAAGGCAAAGGCCAAGATCGAGACCTATGAAAAATTGCAACCAGTTTCAACAGCAAAACCATCTTGCTGTAGAAGCGGGTGTGGAGGTGAAAGAGCTCAGCCTCTCGATCCAAAGATCGAGCAGGAAGCAAAGACCAAGGCATTAGAATATTACGAAAAGAAGACACAAAAGAAGGGAGCGAGCGCCAGGGTTACAAACTTTGGATGCCACGTCCAGGTGGACATTATTGAAGACGGCAAAGTCGTAGTCTCCCTGACTTACAGGCAGGGAGAAGTTCAAGAAATTTAAATGAGAGCTTTCAAAACTGCTATAGGCTCTCTTGATTACACAGATTTCAAGAATGATTACAAAGATTTTTTCCTTATTTTCGGTGCATTTCATGTCTGTGTAATCACTCATAATCGGTGTAATCAAA
>Ga0210031_1002019_pt1 | contig 12292 bp, 7 predicted proteins | sample CryGeyCG2014_080_FD_185455 | JGI IMG/M metagenome (GOLD analysis project Ga0210031, IMG submission 185455) | Groundwater microbial communities from aquifer - Crystal Geyser CG03_land_8/20/14_0.80 (SPAdes) (version 2) | ecosystem: Environmental > Aquatic > Deep subsurface > Groundwater | place... | reverse complement strand
AGATTTATTTTTATAATAAAGAATCAAATCTCTTAAACCGACAACTTTTTGTTGATTTTCTTTGATTTTTTTGTCATCTGGGCAAGGTTGGTTAGGGGCAGCAGAATAACAATAAAGTGCTTCGCAGTCTCCATCATAATCTAAATCATAAGAACTGCCGTTGCCGCCGTTGCCTCCGAAACCGTCGAAGCCATTGCCACCAAAACCGTTTTGCGCTCGAGCAAAAAAATTATCAAAGATTTCACTTTTATCTTTTTTAAAAGAGGTAATAACTGCCCCTAAAGAGGTAATAATTATAATTAAAGATATTAAATATAAAAAATATTTTTTCATGAGTCTCTAAATCTTAAAATTGCTATTAATACCATTCCTGAGTTTGAATTATTTGATTGTTTCTTATATAGTCAAAACGCTCTTGGATTAACTTTTGGGTCTCCGGATCGGGAGGATTTCCGTATCGATCAGTGGACACATACGCCGGATTGCCATAGGAAGAATAATAAGATTGGACAGTCCAGGCAAAATCTTCCTCGGTGTTTTTGGCAGCATAGTCATTGACCCAACCTCCCGTTCCATTTTGTTGGCGATAATCTATAGAACGATTCCACACCTCTGTCCATTCTGGAGAATCAGAATAATGGTAGGTATTGTCAATCCTATGGCCGTATTCATGGATAGCAGTTGTTACGGGGCCTACCCCAAAGGCAGAATACTCGCCGCCAGTTAGCAGAGTCGGGCCATTTAAGGTTATATTGCCTTCCCGATCAGCCAATCCTCCAGTGCTTCTTGCATAGTAATCTGTCAGCTGATCTCTTTGCCCTTCAGTAATTGAACCTGATAAATATTGTTCACTTGCATATACCTCTGCAATTTTTGTATATTCATTTTGGTCAGCAATATAAGTTGGTGTCTGCCTTAAAAGGTCATGATATCTTGGGTTGTAATATTCTATGGCGGTATTAACGCCGTTTTCTAAAGCGGCTCGCTCTGAATCGCTGAACTCTCCTATCACATAAGTTTTGCTGTCTGGAACTAATTGATCATCTGTTTGAAGCAGTTGGGAATTAAACGAAGAAGATAAAGGAATATCATAAGGTTGAACGCCTGTTCCCGAATAATCATATAGATATTCTAAGTCTGGCTGTAGGTCTCCAACTATTCCCTCGTCTCTGAAATAGTCAAAACGCTCCTTAAATGAGCTTTGAATTTGGCGATTGTCAGATAAAAAAGAAGGAACGCCATAGGTATAGTAAGCGCTTATAGTTTCGGCAAAATCTTCCGCAACCCCTCCAATTCGGGCATAATTGTTAACAAAGGCGCCATATGCTTGAGCTTTTTTAAATATGGCTAAATATTTTGCAGAGTTGGAGAAACGACGAACGGTGCCGTCAATGAGATGGGCAAATTCATGGATAAATGCTTTAGTACCGCCATTGAGCATGGCGTCGCCGTTGAACGCCATTAAAAACTCTGTTCCATTGTATAAATAGGCGCCGTAAGTGCCCAATAATTGGGAAGAAAACAGATTTTTTTGTGCTAGGCCTTGAAAAAGCCCTTGTCCTTCTGCCTGAGATATATAGGTATTAATTAGATTTTTATACCCTGAATTATTTAAGATATAAATAGAAGATTGATTTAAAATATTATTAAAAGAATTACCAAAGAAATTTTTTGCTTTTGCAGATGAGAACGATAAACTGGTTAGTTTTGCGCCAGAAAATTGCCCACTGTTCATGTAGATTTTTGTGCCAGAAAGCAACTGAGAATTTACACCGCTTAATTGAGTATTAAATTGAGACAAAGAGCCCCCTAATGATAGGTAAGAGTCAAAAGCGTTAAGATTGGCTCCTTGGAATCCGGAAAGATAATTGGATGTTCCAGAAAAGTCTCCCAATAAAGAACCATAACTGAATCCGCCACCCATGCCGCCGCCCGACCCGCAAATGCACATTGATTGAGTTGTCCCGCAGTCGCAATTATCTGTAAGGGATTTCAGCTGTTGGGCCGTATTGTTGATTAAATCTGCTCCTTGTTTGACTTTTTCAGCTAAGTCTCTAATTCTTTCTAGCAAGCTAACTGGCGCTTGTTCGGGAACTATTTCTTCAGAAACAGGATTTTCAGGAATAGGTCTAATGCCAGGCAATTGGAAAATGACTAATTGAGGATCGATGGTGATTAAAATAAGATAAGAAAAAAGCAAAATGAGGATTCCCAAGAGAACAGATTTAATTCTTTTTTTAGCTTCTTTTATTTTTTCTGGCTTGCCGGCAGATAAAAAATAGTCAATGCCTGCCCAAATCAGGGCACCGAAAGCGATAAAGCCGCTAATAACGATAACAGCATTAAAAATGTATTTGGCATATTCGGCAATGTCAAATGAAACCGACTCCGGCTTTATTCCTTTTATTTCTGGATAAACAACTTCCAGTTGTTTTTCTTGGGCGATTACCCCATGGTTTAAATGCCATAGGCTGACCAGAACCATTAAAAAGAAAAATCCAAGAACATATCTCCGATATTTTTTTTCTTTTTTCGCCATATATTATTGAGATTCTTGAGGATGGCAGCAGTAAAAGTTAATATAATGCTGGCACCATTTTTGCGGTTCTGGTTTATCTTTTAAACAATTTTGGAGACAAGTTTTATATTTTTCTTGCCCTACTTCTAAATAGCAATTTTCTAAACAATCCTGAAAGTCTTTTATTTGCTCATCGCAACAAAGTTTATTCGGTTCAACGCCTCCTAAGGTGGCTGTGCAGCTGCCCAAAAAACCTGTAGTTTCTCTGACAGTTTCTGAAACGCAGGTAGACATTTCTTTTCGGATTACATTATCCAAATCCTTTAAGATTCCGGCCACGACATTATCAATGATTGGAATTATCCCCATATTTTTTTCATCTTCATCGTTTACCACCTCTTCTATTTTTCCTTGGATTTCAGCAATTTCGTCTGCTTTATCATCAATATCACTAAAATAACAGGCTCGGCCGATACATCTCTGGATAACGCACACTCCTTTGATTCTAATGCAAAGAGCGCAGCACATTGGTTGTTGGGAACTGCATTTGCTCACCAAAACGTGCATTTCGTCAACAGCTTGAATCATTTTTCCTTGGAGATTAAGAAGGTTTTCCAACCTTGCAATTAATAATTTGGCTGTTCTTTTTGTTCGGTCAATAATTTCTCCAATTGGCACTTCGGATTTGCAGGCCAACGACAACATCTCGGTAGATACTCCTTGTGTTGAGAGTTCTGTCGACGTGCTTTCTGGAGGGGTTGGTGAAAAAAATCCTTCTCTGAAAGTGCCGCCAACGGGACAGTAGAAGGTTGCCCAGTCATAAGTCTTTTTCTGTGGGTCAATGACACTGATCTTATCCCAGGTTAGGATTTTTTTGAGAGACCAGTCTTCATCCTTAAACCAGGTCGTTTTAGAAAGAAAACCAGCTAAGCTGTCTAACAATGAAAGCGGGCACGCTTTTAACAGGTTTTCTGCCATTTCTAATTTGGATAATTCTTCCCCGAGAAGCCGGATTTCTTCTATCGTCTTTTTCTGCTCTTCTTTCATCTCGTCGATCTTTTTCAGATTTTTTTCTTCAATATCGTTAATATCGCTTCTTTCATTGTCGCAGACATCGCAAGTACAATCCTTGGTGCAATATGAGCTACAACTGCTACCGCAATCCGGGTCTGCCTCGCCGCAATCGCAATCGTCAACCGTATCGTTTAAGTCTTCAATCTGGTCTTTAAGAGTTTGAGCAATATCTGACGTGGTACTGGCGTTATCCTTAATTTTTGTCATAAGTTCTTTTCCAAAAACTTTTTTCTCAATTACCTGGGCAAGGGGTATTTCCGTATCAATTGAGCTCATATGTTTTTCTGTTGGCAGCAGAGGAGTTTCAGGTCTTTCAACAATTTCAATAGGTTCGGGTTCTGGAGTCTCTAAAATGACTAGCTGGGGATTGACAGCTTTAAGGATTATAAAAGAAGAAAGCAAAATTAAAATGCCCAAAAAAGCAGATGTTATTTGTTCTCTGGCGGCTAATATTACTTCTGGTTTTCCGGCCGAAGTCAGATAACGAATGCCTGCCCAAATTAAAACACCCAAGACAGCGAATCCCGAAGCCCATAGGATTAGATTAAAAATGTATTTGACGTAAAGCGCTGGAATTTGTTCCGGGGTTGTAGAAGCAGATTGAAGAAATTCCTGAGGAGACACAGCGCCCGGCACTTTTGGATAATTTATTTCTAGGGCAAAAACAGAATTGGGTAGTAAAAAAAGAAAAACAAAAAAAGCGATAAAGAAGAGAGAAAAAACGACCTTATTTTTATAAGAGGAAAAATCCATTAATATATTGTACATACCGTAAGAGAAAATTACAACAAAGGAAAAGTGGAAAACTCTTTCGCTATTTGAACCCAGTCTTTAATGGTTAAAGTCTCTGGTCTTTGGGCTGGGTTGATGTGATTTTTTTGGAGGATTTCTCGGATTAAGCCTTTTTTAACTCTTAATTTTGCAGATAAATTATTAATCAGCATTTTTCTCGGCTGGGAAAAGCCGGCTTTGACAACTCTGAAAAACTCTTCGGGTAAAATTCCTACGATCGTGGATTTTTTGCCCGAAGGGGTGATTTTCAAAATTGCGCTGTCTACTTTTGGTTCAGGCCAGAAAGATTTTTTTGAGACATAGCTTATAATTTCAGGCTCTGCGTAAAATTGAACCGAAACCGCCAAAAGGTTCATTTTGGGGGGCATTGCCCGCCTAAATTTTTGCTTCGCAAAAACTTTGGCGGGCGAAGCGCAAATTCTTTGAGCCACTTCCTTTTGAACCATTAAAGTCATCGTGCAAGGTTGAACCTTGCACGACTCAAGGAATTTACGAAAAACCGGAGCGGCAATATAAAAAGGTAAATTAGCCACTATCTTATATGTATCTTGTATCTTGTATCTTGTATCTTGTATTTTTAGGATGTCGCCTTGAATAATCTGTATGTTTTTAAACTCCTTTAGAGTTTCTTTTAAGATTCTTGCTAATTTGGGGTCTTTTTCCACGGCAATAATTCTTTTGGCTTTATGGGCTAATTCCCGGGTCAAATTTCCGATCCCTGGGCCGATTTCTAAAATAACATCCTTTTTTGTAAGCTCGGCCGCTTTAATAATCTTTTTAAGAACCGATTTATCAATTAAAAAATTCTGGCCAAGTCCTTTGGAAGGATAAACCAGATATCGATTAAGTAAAGCCTTAATTGCCTTTCTTGAGGTTAAATTGGAACTCATTAAGTTATTATACCCTGTTTTTCGCCTGTGGAAAAAGCGGCTCTTTAACCCTTGACTTATGTCTTAAGGCAGAGTATCCTCTTAAAAAGGGGGAAAAAGAGGGTCGCAGATTACCCCCATTAGAAATTTTATTTCTAATGGGGTAAAAAAGGAGACCTGAGATATTTCTAATTTTTTTATTTTCCGGTCGTTATTGGCCGGTTGGCCTCTGATTCAAAGCAAGCTGAGGTCTTATTTAAAGAGAATAAAGGGTAATTTGGAAAAAAATAAGGGTTCTTTCAAAGACCCCTTGCTTTATTTGGGAACATTTTCCGTTATTTTATTCAGTATTGTCTCTTTGGGCGCTAATTCTATCTTCAAAACAGTCCTCCATCAGGAGGATTTTTCTTTTTTGGCAACGGTTTCCGAAACCTTAGACCAATCTCGTAATCAATTTGTGTTCATTCCTCCAAAAACGAAGACGCAGCCGCTTGATTTAAACATAATCCAAGAAAACAGTTTAAAAGGGGCATCTCCGCCCAATACCGTTTCTTTTCAAACATTAGGAAGTTTAATTGATGATCCAGCTGATTCTGGTTCAAAAGAGATTGTTGAATATATTGTTCAGACCGGAGACACTCTTTCTTCAATTTCAGAGAAATTTGGCATTTCAATAGAAACAATTCTTTGGGCAAACGATTTAAATAAAAACTCTGTCATTCAGCTTGGCCAAAAACTGATTATTTCGCCGGTTTCCGGGGTCATCTACTATGTTAAAAAAGACGACACCTTAAGCGAGATTGCCAAAACCTATAAAGCCGAGGCGTCAGAGATTATCAGCTTTAATGAGCTTTCTAGCGAGGGAGATATTTACATTGGGGATATTCTAATTATTCCAAACGGAGTAAAGCCGCAACCCGTTCCAATGATTTTACCTCAGACTCCTTTGGCTTCAAGCTATTTTATTGTTCCCGTGTCTTCTCCCTATATAATTACCCAAAGACTTCATTGGTCTAATGCTATAGACTTTTCTCACAAAGGCACAGCTTGCGGCAAACCGATTTATGCTGCGGCCGGCGGTCAGATTTTGAGAGTAAAATATGGCTGGAACGTAGGAGCCGGGAACTATTTAACGATTTTACATCCTAACGGCGTGGTAACAATGTACGGGCATTTGCAAAGCGTTTTGGTCAATCAGGGAGATATAGTTTTGCAGGGCCAGATGATTGCTTTGATTGGCGGCAAGCCGGGCATGCCAGGCGCCGGAAACTCAACCGGCTGTCATTTACATTTTGGAGTCCAGGGAGCTAAAAACCCTTTTGGTCAATAATTATTAGCTAAATGGCAAAAGATACAAAAAGCCGAATTTATTCGGCTGTTTTAGTTTAAGCTTTATTTTTTATGTTTCTCTGATGCGATAGGTTAGAGCTTCGGCTAAGTGGTCATAGATAATATTCCCAGAGCCTTCCATGTCAGCAATGGTTCTGGCGACTTTTAGAACTCGATGATAGCCCCGGGCCGATAATTTCCCGGAATCAACGTAAGCCCTTAAAAGTTCGCGCGATTTAAAATCGGTCTGACAATATTTTTTAATCTGGGAGATTTCCATTTCCGAATTAGTAAACCTGGCGCGTAAATCTTTATGTGCTCCGGCAAATCTTTCTTTTTGAATTTGGCGGGCTTTTTGCACTCTTTCTTTTATTTTCTGGTTGAAGCCTTCCTCTTCCGGAGCCGTCAGCTTTTCATATTTTATCGGAGGCACTTCAATAAAAAGGTCAACTCTGTCCATCAGGGGCCCTGATAATTTTCTTTTGTATTTTTGGATTTGAGACGGAGTACAGCTGCATTTTTTCTCCGGATCCTGATAAAAACCGCAAGGGCAAGGATTAGAAGCTGCTACCAAGGTAAAACGAGCCGGTAGTTTTAAAGAATGTTTTGCTCTTAGAATGGTAATTTCACCATCTTCAAGAGGTTGGCGTAAAGATTCCAAGACATCGCGATGAAATTCCGGGAATTCGTCTAAAAACAAAACGCCGCGATGCGACAAGGTGATTTCTCCTGGCCGGGGCGGATTGCCTCCGCCAATTAAAGCCACTTCTGAACAGGTATGATGAGGAGAGCGAAACGGCCGCAGATTAATTAAGGGTTTTTGTTTATCCAATAGTCCGGCGATACTATAAATTTTACTGACCTCCAAAGATTCTTCAAAAGTGAGTTTCGGTAAAATAGAAGGAATGGCTTTGGCTAAAAGAGTCTTTCCAGCGCCGGGGGGACCTTGCATTAACAAATTATGAGAACCTGAAGCCACGATTTCCAGAGCTCTTTTGGCATACTCTTGGCCGCGAATTAGACCCAAATCAACCGAGTATTCCTGTTTTTCTAAAAAATCGGCGACTTCCACATTAGATGGAGAAAAAACTTTCTTTCCGGTCAGATATTCAATCGCCTCCTTTAAGGTTTCTATTCCAATTACTTTTATTCCTTTTACCAAAGCAGCTTCTGAGCTGTTTTCTTTTGGCAGGATAATTTCCTGAAAACCTTGCTCTCTGGCGCATAGAGCGATGGGCAAGACACCTCTAACAGCTCTCAGTCTTCCATCCAGCGCTAATTCCCCCAAGAAAATTTTATCTTGAAAACCGAATTTTATTTGTTTGGAAGCAACTAAATATCCCAAGGCAATCGGCAAGTCGTAAAGAGAGCCTTCTTTTTTTAAATCGGCCGGCGCCAGAGAAACCAAAACTCGGAGCGGTTGATGGTGCGGAGATTGCAAATGAGAGCTTTCAATGGCAGCGCCAATTCTTTCTCTGGCTTCTTGGACCGCTTTATCCGGCAGGCCGACAATTTCAAAATGCCTCAGTCCGTATGAGGCATCTACTTCTACTTCAATGATTTGAGCATCTAAACCGACAATGGCGACAGAAAAAACCTTAGAGGGCACGCTTTTTAAAAATTTATTTATCTATGGCACTTTAAGCAAAACCTGGCCTCGGGGTAAACTTTTAATCTTTCTTTAGGGATGGATTTTAAGCATTTTTCGCATTTGCCGTATTTTCCTTTTTCTATTCTTTCCAAAGCTGAGTCAATATCCTTCAATCTTGTTTCCAGGCTGTGTTCAATGGGAAGCTTGGTAATGTATTCCTCTACCTCGTCCGCTGCCTCTTCCAAGGTATTGCCTCCCGAGCTCCCATTGAACTTGGGGAATTTTGTATTCCAGTCTCCTTTCAATTCCTCGTCTTTCTTGGCAAATCTCTGGAGTTCCTGTTCAATTAAATTTTTTTTGGCTTCCAATTCTTTTTTAATTTTTTTAAGAGAAAAAATAGACATTATGGTTCATTAGGTTGTTCTTGAGGGAAAGGAGGAAGAGGTAAGGGTTCACTCCTTTTCTTTAAAAACCAGTACCAGAAGGTGGCAACGCCGAAAATAACCATTAAAAGCAAAATTAAAATTGCAATCCGCATGCCCATCCTTTCTTTGAAAGAATGTTTTTCTGGCACAGGTCTAATTATGGTAAGGGGTTCTCCAGAGGTCGATTTTGCCGGAAGGGGTTTTTCCACCCTTTCTTTATTTTCCTCTTTTTCCATCCTTTCCAGAAATTCTTCTCTTTCCTTTTCTATTCTTTCAAGAATCTCTCTTTTTCTTCTTTCTTCTATTGTGTTCCTTTTTTCTTCCTCTGTTCTTTTTTGCTCTTGTGTTATTCTCTGTTTTTCTTTCTCTCTTCTTCTTCTTTCTACCTCCGTTCTTGTTTCCGATTCTTTTTCTATTTCCGGCTCTTTTTCCGCCTCCTTTTTTGTCAGCGCTTCAATTACCCGAGCCGCAGCGAAAGGTGAAGAAGAGGATTTATCCTCTTTGACTACTGGCTTTTCTTTTACTCTGGGTTCCTCAACCGGCCGAGCATTAGCGAAGGTCGGAGATGAAGCGTCAGCTTCATCGACCGCCGTTTTTTTTTCTGCCTCTTCTATTCTTTCCCTGATTTTATCTAAGATTTCTTTTTCCTTCTCGGGGGGCATCAATCTAGCATCTATTTCTTTTATTTTATCTATTATATTGGCTCCTTTTTCTAATATTTTTTGGTAATAGTCCTCCAATTTTTTTATTCGGAGCTCCGTGTCATTTTTTTCTTCTTCTAATTTCCACCTTTCTTTTTCAATTTCTCTTCTTTTTTCTTCCATCTCCCGCCTTTCTTTTTCCAGCCTTCTTTTTTCTTCTTCTTCTTTGACCAATTCTTGTTCTTCTTTGATTAGCATTATATCCTCTTCAGTCTTTCTTTCTTTCTCTAACACGATCTTCAGATTGTCATTAAACTCTACCAAGCTTTTATATACTTCTTGTTTTTCTGCTTCTAAAGTTTTTTTGTCTTCTTCAATTTTTTGGAGATCATTTTTCAGTCTTTCCTTCTCTTTTTCCAGCTGGGTTCTTTCTTCCATGGCTAAAATTTCTCCTTGCCTTTCTTTTAGAAGCGCCTCTTTTTTTAATATCTCCTGGGACAGGAAGTCAATTTCTTGGATTTTTGTCTCTATTTTCTTTTTTTCTTCGTCCCACGGCCACCTCTCTTCTTCTGTTTTTCTTCTTTTTTCTTCAAACTCCCATCTCTTTTTTTCTATTCCCCTCCTTTCTTTTAACGACTCGGTTGACCTCTCTTTTTCTTCAATTTTCTCTAAGTCGTCTTCAACGATTTTCTGCCGTCTTGTAATAATACCTATCGCTTTTTCAATCGGTTTTAGTTTTTCCAAAAACTCAAGCCTGTTTAACTCCAAAGGTTTTTTCTCTTCAGAAATTTTTTGGAGTTCTTCCTGTATCCTTATTTTTTCTTTATTCAATTCAATTTTCGCCTTTTCTTCTAAGCTTTTTTCCTCTCTTTCTTTTCTTCCTTCCTCTCGTTTTCTTTTTTCCTCTTCTATTTTTATAGATTCAGTTTGCCATCTTTCTTCCTCTGTCTTTTTCTTCTGCTCTTTAATTCTTTTACTCTCTTTTTCCCATTTTCTCATTTCGTCTTGCGTTCTTCTTTGCGTTTCCTCAAATCTCATTCTTTCTTCTTCAGTCTTTCTTTGCGCCTCTTCTCTTATTCTTTGTTCTTCCTTTGCTTTTCTTTCCTGCTCTTCTTTCATTCTTTTTTGCCTCTCCTCTTTTTTTAATTTCTCTGACCTTTCTTTTTCTATGTCGTGGCCTCCGCTTTGAATCCAAGCGATATCTTTGCGCATTGTTCTTATTTTTAATCCCTGCCATTCTGTAATATTTTTGTCGAGTTCTTTGGCCATGATATTTAAAAAATTAAGATAGAATTTCTATTATTCTTCGCCTAGTCTTTTTTCATGCTAAGATTTACTCTTCCTTGTTCATCAATGCTGATTACTTGGACCGGCACAATGTCTCCGATTTTAACAACATCTTCCACTCTTTCTACCCGATAGGGGGCTAATTGGGAAATATGAATAAGACCTTCTTGGTTTGGAAAAATCTCAACCATTGCTCCGAAAGCAAAAATTCTTTTTACTTTACCCTGAAAGGTTTCTCCCACTTTTGCCTCACGGGTAATATTTTTGATCCAGTCAATTGCTTTTTTGGCCGCTTCTTCTTTTTCTGAAGTGATATAAATTAAGCCTGTCGGCTGAATATCAATTGCTACGCCCGTTTCTTTAATGATTTCGTTAATAATCTTGCCGCCGGGCCCGACGACTTCCCTGATTTTTTCCGGGTTAATCTGTAAAGTCAAAATTCGGGGAGCAAAAGGAGAAAGCTGATCTCTTGATTTTGGCAAAACCTTCTCCATTGAATCCAAGATTTCTAACCTTGCCTTTTTCGCCTGATTTAGCGCGTCTTTTATAATGTCTTGATTGATTCCTTTTATTTTAACATCCATTTGAATGGCAATTATTCCTTTTCTGGTACCGGCCACTTTAAAATCCATATCGCCGTAATGATCTTCCGGGCCCTGAATATCAGTTAAAATTTTGTAATTTTTACCCGCCGAAGCTTTGGCGGAGGAGGGTCCTTTTTCGTCAATAATTAATCCTATGGAGATTCCGGCAGCAGGGGCTTTGATTGGCACGCCGGCATCCATTAAAGCCAAAACAGCTGAAGATACGGAAGCCATTGATGTTGAACCGTTGCTGGACAGGATTTCTGAAACTATTCTAATAGTGTAAGGGAATTCCTCAAAAGAAGGAACCAAAGGCAAAAGGGCTTTTTCCACCAGCATACCGTGGCCAATGTCTCTTCTGCCCGGACCCCTCATCGGTTTTACTTCGCCGGTTGAATAAGGCGGGAAATTATAATGGTGCATAAAGCGTTTTTTTCCGGAAATTTCCATTCCTTCTAATAATTTTACATCACTCGGCGCGCCTAATGTCAGTATAGACAGAGTTTTGGTTTGGCCTCGGCAAAAAAGTCCTGAGCCGTGAGTTCTGGGCAATAAACCCACTTCGCAAGAGATTTCTCTCAATTGGTCTAATTTTCGCAGGTCCGGCCTTTTTTCAGATTTTAAAATATTTTCATGAATTAATCTATTAACCTCTTTTTCAAAAAGCTCTCTGGCGTATTTTAATTTTTCCGGGTGACGCTCTTGGATAGTCGATGAAGCTGTCGCTTCATCTCCACCCTTCGCTAACGCTCGGGTAAAAGAAGAAAGTTTTTCTTTTAGTTCATTGGTTTTGTTCATCCGACCCGATTTATCGGAGACATAAAGAGCCTTTTCTAATTTGTCATCTAAAAATTCTTTAATCTCTTTTTCTAATTCTGAATCAGAGGCGGGAGATTCAACCGGAATCTTTTCTTTTCCTTCTTTTTCAACAATTTGGTTTTGGAAATCAATAATCTTTTTAAGGTATGGTTTGGCAAATTGGAAGGCCGTTAAAATTAGTTCTTCCGACAGTTCCTGGGCCTCGGCTTCAATCATATTAATTAAGATATCATCATTTTGATAAATGCCGGTTAAGACCAAATCCAAATCAGATTTCTCTCTTTTTTCGTAGGTTGGGTTTAAAACAAATTCGTTATCTATTCTGCCAATTCTCAAAGCGGCGATCGGTCCTGACCAAGGTAT
>Ga0210031_1002015_pt1 | contig 12317 bp, 10 predicted proteins | sample CryGeyCG2014_080_FD_185455 | JGI IMG/M metagenome (GOLD analysis project Ga0210031, IMG submission 185455) | Groundwater microbial communities from aquifer - Crystal Geyser CG03_land_8/20/14_0.80 (SPAdes) (version 2) | ecosystem: Environmental > Aquatic > Deep subsurface > Groundwater | place... | reverse complement strand
CGCTTAAAACCGGGACCACAGAGTTAGCAACCTCTTATTCGCAAGGTACCGTCAGCCGCATCCAACACGGAGAATTCAATTATATTTTTTCTTTAGGAATTGAGTTGAGACAGCGAGAAAAGCAGATTCGCCATCTCGCCGGAGCCTACTGGAGAGATTTTTTATGATTCTCTAATAGGCCAATTGCCTCCGGGGTTGAGGACGCTTGTCCGATAATAGTGCTGTTCACTTTTACCTCATGGCTCATGGGATTCCATGTGCCGTCGGAGCAATCTTTCCCAGACCTTTTACATATTTCGCTCATGTTGATATCATGATCAACGGCGAAAGTATGACAAGTTTGGCACATTCTTTTCACCCCCTTGGTTTAAAGATATTTTTTTCTCAACACAATTCCTAAAGTTTCCGCCGATGAGGCGGAGTGTAATTGGATTCTCCGTGCTGAACACGGTTTCTTCCCTTGCAAAAGGAGTTTACAACCCGAAGGCCTTCATCCTCCACGCGGCGTCGCTCGGTCAGGCTTTCGCCCATTGCCGAAGATTCTCGACTGCAGCCACCCGTAGGTGTTTGGGCAGTGTCTCAGTCCCAATGTTGGGGATCATGCTCTCACATCCCCTACCCGTCATAGCCTTGGTGGGCCATTACCCCGCCAACAAGCTGATAGGACACAGGCCGCTCCTCAAGCGATAAATCTTTACTCCGAAGAGAACTATCTCGCATTATTCCTCCTTTCGAAGGATTATTCGAGACTTGAGGGTACGTTCCTATGCATTACTAACCCGTTTGCCGTGGGCCTAAACCCACGCGACTTGCATGCCTTATCCACGCCGCCAGCGTTCATCCTGAGCCAGGATCAAACTCTCAATAAGAATTGAGATTTATCGAAATTCTTATTGAGCCCTGTCGAATGACGGGGCCAATAATAAGATAAATTCCCAATTTGAGAACCCGGAATTTTTTGATAGAAATTCCAGTGAACTCTATAAAGTAACTTGAATCTAAATGAATTTAGATTTGAGAATAGACTTTTACCCCGTGTTCCCGCCGAGGCGGGATACTATCGGGGCTTGGCACTTTCCCGTTGCTCGAAAGCAACGGGACCAGGACAACCACAAAAACTTGCGATTGTTCACCCCGTTAAATTTCGCAAAGCGAAATATTTAATCAGGGTTTTCCTCACTAATTTATATGCTGGCAAATTAGTAAGGATTCAATTGTCAAAGTTCTTCGTGTTTAGACAACGAAAACACGACCAGAATAATCTGTAATCATTAGTATTACACACTATTCCAGTCGCGTCTTTCATTTACCCGCTTAAGTTTTGCGAAGCAAAACTTTGACGGGCTTACCCCGATTATGGCTAAATGATCGACTAAATTATTTTATGCGTTTTTAAGTTAATTCTTATAAGGTAAATATAACCCAGCACCAATTCATCTATTTTTCCAATTCTCCGAATATAATCAACTAAAATTGGTACTGGGTAAATAATAGCAGGCTGAAAAAGCGTGTCAAGTCAGTTTTCCCACCGCTTCCCGGAACTTTTCTCCTCGATCAAACTCATTTAAAAATAATCCGAAACTGGCCGCGCCGGGGGAAAGCAAAACGATGTCGCCGGGGCCAGCGAGGTTTTTTGCCCGAATCACCGCTTTTTCCATATTATCAAATTCACTGTCGATTATCACCCGAGAGCCGAGCTCTCGGTTAAGCTCTGACTTGATTTTTTCTGTCGCTTCGCCTTTAAGTAAAATCAATTTCTTAACTTTTTCACTGATAGTTTTGACTAAGCTTTTGAATTCCAAATTTTTGTCTGCCCCGCCCGCAATAAGAACAATCGGTTTGGAAAAAGAATTGATTCCCGCAATGGCCGCGTCAGGCATGGTGGCTGCGGTGTCATTGTAATATTTTACTTTGTCAATTTCACGCACAAATTCCAGTCTGTGCGGAACGCCTTTGAAATTTTTCACTGCCTCGCAAATTTTTTCCGGCGCGACGCCATAAGCCAGTGTCGCTGCCACTGCCGCGAGAACATTATATAAATTGTGGCCTCCGCGCAATTTAATATCATTAATATCACAAATGATTTTCTCCTCACTGCCATTCCGGTAAAATATTTTTCCTTCTTTCACACCGATAAAATCACAACCTGAATCAATCTTCGCATTGGCAGTGAAGAATATCACCTTCGATTTTGCCTCATCCGATAAAATCCGCGTATTTTCATCATCGTAATTCAAAATCACGAAATCGTCCTCCTTTTGACTGGAAAAAATATATTTCTTGTCGGCGATATATTTCTCCATCGCGGAGTAATAGTTCAGGTGGTCTTGAAATATATTCGTAATCACCGCAATATGCGGGCTCAAGCCGGCCCGCCCCAAAGCAGAAAGTCTCCAACTGGAAATTTCGAAAACAACCGCTCCCTTTTTTTCGTCACCAACTTCATCAAGAGCACCCAAAACCGGCTTTTGCCCGATTCCCGCTGTGAAAACTTTTTTTCCGGCGCTTTTCAAGATTTCCGCTATCAAAGTCGCGGTTGTTGTTTTTCCTTTCGTTCCCGTCACCCCGATAATCGTCAGTTTACATAATTTAAAGAAAATACTCGAATCCATTTCAACCGGAATTTTTTTCTTGAGAGCCGCTTGAATATGTTTTGAATTCCACGGCACCGCCGGGCCTTTGATGACTATATCGACATTTTCAAAATCTTCCATTCGGTGCTGGCCCAAAACAAAGGTGACATTTTTGAGATCCTTTAATTTTTTAAGCGAGGGTTCCAGCTCTTTCTCCGTTTTCATGTCCGTCGCAATCACTTTGGCTCCATTTTCCGCAAAAAAACGAACGGATGCCGCTCCGCCGCCATGAAGACCAATGCCCATAACTGTCACCTTTTTGCCCTTGAAATCGGATTTCTTCAACTATGTATCGTGTATTATGTATCATGTATTATGTATCCAAAAAATAAAAATCCAAATACTTTATACTTGATACATTATACTTTATGCAGAAATGAACTCCCCCGCCGTTTCCCCCGTTATCTTCCCATCCTGCAAAGCAAATTTTCCGTTCACGATCACATCGCTTACGCCTTCGGAATATTGATAGGGATTCTCAACTGTCGCCAAATCCCTAATTTTCCCCGGATCAAAAACAACTATATCAGCTTTATAATTTTTTTCCAGTATGCCGCGATTAGAAATGCCAATTTTCTTCGCCGGCATTGAAGTCATCTTTTTGACTGCTTCTTCCAAACTCAACAGTTTCTCTTCACGGACATATTTGCCTAACACGCGGGGAAAAGTCCCGAAACATCTGGGATGAACGAGCTCCCCGGACTCCTTGTGCTTCGCGTCATAGCCCGCGCCGTCCGTTGCAATGATTGAGAGCGGGTGCTTGATCGCCTTTTTCACGTTTTCTTCGCTCAACACTTCGGCAATTGTGATCACTCTTCCCTCGCTCGCAGAAAGCAGATTGACAATGGCTTCCTCAACCGAAACTTCCTGTTCTCTTGCGATTTCGGAAATTTTGCGCTGGTTAAGGGATTTTCCCAATGAACAGATGGCAATCACCGCATCTTCATAATGGTACCGGGCAGTTTCTTTCATTTCGGAAATTATCTTTTTCCGCAGATGTTTTTCCTTGAGCCGCCGCAAAAGCATTTTCTTTCCTCCGTCAGCCGCCCAAGCGGGGAGGAAAACATAAAGAACGGAGCCGGTCTGGGTATAGGGATAGACATCGAAATTTATGTCAATTCCCGCCCTTTGGGCTTTTTCGATTTTCGCCAAAGCTTCGTCCATAAGCGGCCAGTTTTCCTCACCCATCACCTTGAGATGAGACACCTGGAGGCTAACTCCGGTCTGCCTGGCAAGATCAACTGCCTCCTGAAGAGCCGTCAGGATATTCCCGGATTCGTCTCTCAAGTGAGTTGAATAGAATCGGCTGTTCTCTTTGGCAATCTCCGCAAGCTCGACAAGTTCATCCCAGGTTGCTTCCCTTTCATGGCTATAGGCCAGTCCCGCTGAAAGCCCGAGAGCTCCTTCATTAAAAGACTTTTGAAGAATCTTTCCAATCACATCAAGCTCATGCCGGTCAAGGCGGCGCATTTCGTCAAGAGTCATGCCCCGGCGCAAAGTTCCATGCCCTACAAGCGATCCAAAATTAATTCCCAATTTTCTTTCGCGCATCTTTTCAGAAAATTCGCCGAAGGACAACCAATCAACGTTTACTTGTTTTATGTCCGCCCACTTTTGGATCGACTCGATTATTTTTCCGTCAGTGAGCGGCGCGATCGAAGCCCCGCAATTCCCGCCGATAATTGTCGTTATTCCCTGACAGACCAGACTCGGAAGCTCGGGGTCTAGAAAAATCCTCCAGTATCCGTCGGAATGATTGTGAATGTCGATAAAACCCGGCGCGACAACTTTGCCAGAGGCGTCAATTTCCGCCCGGCCCTTTGACCATCTGACTTTTCCTATTTTGGCGATTTTGTTTTTCGAAACAGCGACATCGGCTTCAAATCCTGGTTTTCCGGTTCCATCAACGACGGTGCCGTTTTTAATAAGAATATCGAACATTTTTGTTTTAATTAATCATTAATCATATTTCCGCTTTCTCTATCTCTGTATTTTTCCCAAGTATTCTGCTCGCCAACGTCTTGAAATGTGGCGTCAGATCGCTAACATAATATTTATCCTTCCCTTTGCCGGCTTGATCCCTGAATTTTTCGTGCAATTTCCCGGCAAGCTTGCTGCCCGAAGCGATTACTCTGGTCCTTCGCCCCATCACGCCGGAAATAACTTTTTCAAGAAGCGGATAATGCGTGCAGCCCAGAAGCAAGGTATCAATCTTGTTTAATTTCAATTCCCTTAAATATGTTCTGGCGATTTTTTTTGTCTCGGGCCGCTTGATCCAGTTTTCTTCGACCAGCGGGACGAAAAGCGGGCAGGCTTTCGTGAAAACCTTAATTTCCAGATCAATTTCAGAAATCTTCTTCTCATAGACGCCGCTATTTATGGTTGCGGCAGTCCCGATAACCCCGACTTTTTTCTTTTCAGTGCTCTCGGCCGCCGCTTCCGCTCCGGAACTTACAACGTCGTATATCTCGAGGTTTGAATATTTCTCTCTCAAATAATCCGCCGCGAGCGCCGACGCGCTGTTGCAGGCAATGACAATCGTTTTGCAGCCTTTATTTTCAAGAAAATCAACTATCTCAACCGAGAATTTTTGAATCGTTTCGGCACTTTTATTCCCGTACGGCAGCCGCGCCGTATCGCCGAAATAGATTATGGGAACGTCCGGCAATTCTTTTTTAATTTCTTTAACAACGGTGAGCCCCCCGACTCCGGAGTCAAAAATTCCTATCATGTTTCGTGTTTCATGTTACATGTTTCGTGAAATAAGTTCCGCCATCTCGACCAATCTGTTCGCGTATCCCCATTCATTGTCATACCAGCCGACGACTTTTGCCAGATTTCCTTCGGCCATCGTGAGCACCATATCAACAATCGCGCTGGCCGGATTGCCCCTGAAATCCATCGATACCAGTTCTTCTTCAGTTACCGCCAAAATGTTTTTGAGATAAGTATCAGCCGCTTCCCGATAGGCGCCGTTTATTTCCTCGACCGTCGCTTCTTTTTTCAAAACGCAAACAAAATCCGTCGCTGAAACCACCGGTGTCGGAACGCGAAGAGCAATGCCGTTCAATTTCCCTTCAAGTCCTTTCATAGCCTTGGCAACTGTTGTTGCCGCTCCAGTCGAAGTCGGAATTATATTCACGGCCGCCGCCCGGGCCCTTCGCCGGTCCTTGTGAGGAAGATCGAGAATTCGCTGGTCGTTTGTGTATGAGTGAATTGTAGTCATAAAACCTTTTTCCACTCCGAATTTTTCGTCAAGGACCCGAATCATCGGCGCCAAGCAATTGGTCGTGCAGGAACCGTTGGAAATAATATCGTCTTCGGGTTTCAATTCGTTTTCGTTCACTCCAATTAGGTAAACCGGCACCCCTTCCCCCTCCGGAGGAGCGCTTAGAATCACTTTTTTTGCTCCCGCTTCAATATGTTTCACGGCCTCCTCGCGCTTTGTAAAAACGCCGCTGCACTCGAGAACTATATCAACACCCAATTCTTTCCAGGGCAGTTTGGTCGGATCCGGTTCGGTAAGACTCTTTATTTTTTTCCCACCAACAATTATTTCTCCATTGCCCGCTTCAACACTTTTTTCGTAAATCCCGTACAAGCTGTCGTATTTCAAAAGATGAGCCAGCGTTTTATCGTCGGCGAGATCATTTATCGCTACAACCTCCAGATCATTTTTCTCGAGCGCAACTTTGAGCGTCGGCCGGCCAATCCGGCCGAAACCATTTATGGCAATTTTAGTCATGAATTTTAAGATAAAAAATTATTCTATTATTTCCAGTCCTCGAAAAACTTTCTCATAAATCTCAAAGGCCGCCTTTATTTCATCCAAACTTGTTTTATATGCAGGATTCTCGATTATCTTTTTATGAAGCGCTTGCACTTCACGCATACCCTCGATTCCTGCTATCTGCCCAGGCTTGATATTGCTCACCTTCTCTGCCGCATCCTTCCCGGCATAGCCAAGTTTTCCCAATACCTCATCAAGCATCTTATCCGCTTCAATTAGCGCCATTTTCCCGCTGGCTATGCTTTTATCTTCCAGTCTCCCCTTAATGCTTTCCCAACTGGAAATATATTTTGATTTCTTGAGCCTGGGAACTCTCGTTCCGTAAAGGGCAATCCTTACATCAGTCCGCACTCTTTTTGAGAGAAGCAATATATTGGCAACGAGAAGCACTGCCGTTGCAAATCCGGCAACTATTTTCACGTAAAAAAAGAAATGCGACTGCGAAAAAGCACTCCAAGATGATGAAAAAATTGATCCGATGTCGAGTTCCATAGCTAAAGGATAAAATTTCTAACTTTTTTCAAAGGCATAAGCGGTGCTTAATAATTCCTTTTCCCTAAACCATTTTCCCGCGAGCTGCAGCCCAACCGGCAGTTCTTTCCCTTCTATTTTAACATTTCCGCAGGGAATGGAAATAGCGGGAACGCCGGCAATGTTGGCCGTCACCGTGTAAATGTCGGAAAGATACATTTCCAGCGGATTTTCCGTTTTTTCCCCGATTTTGAAAGCCGGCGTTGGAGCGGTCGGGCCGAGAATCAGATCCACCTTTTTGAAAATTTGCTCGAATTCTTTTTTAATAAGCGCGCGCACCTTTTGAGCTTTGAGATAATACTGGTCGTAATATCCGGCGGAAAGAGCGTAGGTTCCGAGCATAATTCTTCGCTTCACTTCCTTTCCCAGATATTTGGCGCGGGATTTGAAATAGATATCCCTCAAGATCATGTTTTCATCAATTTCGATTTCTTTTTCAATTGATTGACCATAGCGGATTCCGTCGAAGCGTGCCAGATTTGAACTCACTTCCGAGGGCATAATGATATAATAGGTCGCAAGAGCATACTCGCCGCTGGGAAGACTGATACCAACAATTTCAGCGCCTAGTTTTTCGTATTTTTTTATCGCTTTTTCTACCAAACTTTTTACACTCTTGTCCAATCCGCCTTCCGCAAAATATTCTTTCGGAACACCGATCTTAATACTATCTACGTCTCCAGTTAAACGATCTTCGTAAATTGTGCCGGCGCTTTTTCCGCCAAAGGCAGACCTGCCTCCGGCGAGCATCGTCGTCACGTCTTTTCTATCGCATCCTGCGACTCTTGTGAGAATGATCGCCGCATCTTCGACTGTTTTTGCAATCGGTCCTATTTGGTCAAAACTTGAAGCCATAGCAATGAGACCGTAGCGGGAAACAAGACCGTAGGTCGGCTTGAGGCCCACAACCCCGCAGAACGAAGCTGGCTGGCGAATTGAGCCACCTGTATCGGACCCCAGCGCCCAAACACATTCATCTGCCGCCACTGCCGCCGCTGAACCGCCGGATGACCCGCCGGGAACGCGGGTTGTGTCGTGCGGATTTTTTGTCACCTGATAGGCGCTGTTTTCAGTGGATGAGCCCATCGCAAATTCATCGAGATTGGTTTTGCCCAAAAAGACGGAATTGTTTTCTTTTAATTTTGAAATTACACTCGCATCGTACGGCGAGACAAAATTTCCAAGAATCTTCGACCCCGCTGTTGCCGGAAGGCCTTCGATGCAGATATTATCTTTTATCGCGCAAGGAATTCCGGCCAAAAGATCAACTTCTTCGCCGTTTTTTATTTTTTTATCCGCCGCCCGGGCCTTGTCCAGCGCAAACTCCTTATTTAGGCTTAAATAAGCCCCTATTTCGGGATCTTTTTTTTCAATCTTAGCAAAATATTCTTCAGTCAATTTTTCTGAAGTGATTTCTTGGTTGATCAATTTTTCGTGCAAATCTCGAATCATGGTTTATTCATTTACGAACAACGAAAATTGCGAAAGTACGAAACAGACAACGTGGAAAATAAATAATTTCTTGTTTGCAGTCTTTCGTATTTTCGTTTAAATTCGTAGTTCGTAAATTAAAACACCGCCTTCACCTTATCAAATCTATCCTTTTTCTCTGGAAAATTATCGATAATGCCTTTCTTAGTATTTTCTGAATGTTCGATAATTTTATCTTCCCGCGTTATATTTTTCGCTCCCGTGATATGAGCGATCGGCTCGACATTTTCCGTGTCCGCTTCATTCAACTTTTCCACAAAGCCCAAAATATCCGAAAGTTCTTTAGAATATTTTTCGGCTTCTTCATTGGTTATTTCAATGCGGGCAAGAGAGGCGATTTTTTGAACTTCTTTTTTGGAAAGCATGGTTATAAGACGCTGAAGCAAAAAGTTGAAGTTTTGAAAGTATCGCGTTCTGCTCCGATGTTACATCGGAGCAGGTTAGCCTACTTGAGAAACTTTAACTTTTTGCTTCAAGCAAGATTAGACAGCAATCATTTTCTGAAACTCTTTTTCATTGATTACTTTCACCCCCAATTCCCTCGCCTTATCATACTTCGATCCCGGGTTTTTGCCAACCACGACATAGTCTGTGTTTTTGCTGACCGATGACGAAATATCGCCTCCCAGCGCGCGGATTTTTTCCTTCGCTTCATCGCGGGTCATCGTTTCCAGCTCGCCGGTGAGAACGAAAGATTTGTCACGTAACACATAACTCATAACACGTAACAAGGGGAATTTTACTTCCACCCCCAATTCTTTCATCTTTTTCAATAACTTCTTGTTTTCGTCGTTATTAAACCACTTGCACAAACTCTCTGTGGATTTATCCCCTATCCCTTTTATTTTCAACCAATCCTTTGCTTGAATCTGTGGAAAATATTTAATTATATCGCTTAAGTTATGGATTTTGTTATGTGTTATGTGTTTTATGTTATGTGAAATCAAAACTGCTGTTTCTTCCCCAACATGCCTGATTCCAAGCGCAAACAGGAATTTTGGAAACTCAATTTTCTTGGCTTTTTCAATGGATTTCACCAAATTATCAGCTGATTTTTCCGCAAAACGCTCAAGCGGTTCCAAATCTCCCTGCGTCAGTTCAAAAATATCCGCTACATTTGAAATCAGCCCTTCGTTCATCAGCTGCTCCACTATTTTTTCTCCCAGCCCTTCAATATCAAAACCCTTTCGGGAAACAAAATGGATAATATTTTCTTTCTCGATAGCAAAACATTTTTTGTTGAGGCAGTAATGAGCCGCGCTCAAGGTTCGACCTTGAGGAACCCCGACGTTACGTCGGGGGGGAAAGGTCGAACCTTGGATAGAAGGTTGAACCTTGGAAGATTTAATCGCGCTTTTAATAATTTCCTTTTTAACAAGTCCCCCGCAAATCGGACAGCGGGTCGGCATATGAAATTTTCTTTCTTTTCCGGTCCGGAGATTTTTCAGCACTTCCACCACTTCCGGGATGACATCGCCAGCTTTGTGAATAACAACCGTATCTCCGATCCTGATATCCAGCCTTTTGATTTCATCCTCGTTATGAAGCGTCGCCCGCGAAACAATTGAGCCGGCCACCTGCACCGGCCTTAAATGTGCCACTGGCGTCAATGCCCCCGTCCGCCCTACCTGCACTTTTATGTTTTCTACAACCGTCGTCACTTTTTCCGGAATGAATTTGTAGGCAACCGCCCAGCGGGGAGATTTTCCGGTGTAACCCAGCGCGTCCTGCAATTTTTTCTGGTTGACTTTGACAACAAGGCCGTCTATCCCGTATTCCTGCCTGCTTCTCTTTTTCCTCCAAGATTTGAAAAATTTTTCAATATCCTCGATATTTTTGTACAATTTGTGGTGTTCATTCACTTTGAAGCCTAATTTTTTCAGCAGTTCCAGCTCTTCGATTTGAGTTTGAGGGAAATTGCCTTCAATATCATCAATGTCGTATACGAATGAATTTAGTCTTCGTTTAGCCGTAATTTTGGGATCAAGCTGTCTGATTGAGCCGGCTGCCGCGTTTCGGGAATTGGCAAAAAGGGGCAAGCCCTGCTTTTGACGCTCTTTGTTTAGCTTTTCTAAATCGCTCTTTCTTATCCAAGCTTCGCCCACAACAATGATATCGATATTTTTATTTAATTTGAGTGGTATGCTTTGAATGGTTTTCACTTGTTCTGTCACGTTTTCGCCGATTATTCCGTCCCCTCTCGTCGCACCCTGAACAAAAAGCCCTTTTTTGTAAGTCAAAATTATTTTCAGTCCGTCGATTTTTATCTCGGCGGAATATTCCAGCTTTTCTTTTATGCCCTTTTTTTCAAGCATCCGGATAATTTTTTCTTCCCATTTCTGAAGTTCTCCAAAATCAAAAGCGTCATCCAGCGACCACTGGCGATGAGCGTGCCGCACTTTTTCAAACTTGGCAAGCGGTTTTCCGCCGATTCTTTGACTCGGAGAATCCGGAGTCCTAAATTCAGGGTATTCTTCTTCAAGAGCGCGCAGTTCCCGCATCAGGGAATCATAAATTTCGTCCGAAACTTCCGGCTTGTCCAAAACATGATATTCATAGCGAAATTTGTCGATTTCCCGACGCAGTTTTTCAATTCTTTGTTTTACTTCTTTCTTCTCCATAAACTTTTTCCTATGGTTCCTAAAGTAAAGTTTAACTTTAGGAAGCCCTACTCAATAGTCAAATCTTGATTTTGTTTTCTTTCTTGAAAATCCAATATATTTTCCTTAGCGTATTTTTCAAAATCATTGCCACTTCTGAAATGTTCGAGAAATAGATCCTTTTTAGTAATATCATTTTTCTTTATTCTTGCATGCGATAAAAAACTGCACCAGGGATAATTTTTAGCCGGACTCACTTTGTGAATTTCACTATTGCAACTTGCATAAACCGCCATACGTAACAGAAGTCCGGTCGATGAGATATGCGACGACTTGAATGTTCCCTGAAACAATGACCCATTCCTTTGATACTTTTTGTTGAAATATTTTGTATAACTGGTTCCCAGTTTTTGCAAAAATCTTTCAATTCCCTTTTCGACATTTTGTTTCAAAACAAAATGGTAGTGATTCGACATCAAGCAATAACTGACAATATCAACAAGATATTCTCTCTTCCTAAAGTTTAACTTAAGGAAGTCGCCTGGGTTTGCGTTTTTCACGCATCTCTGGTAATCCCGCCATTTTATCATTAGACCGTCTTGTTTATCGTTTAAAAGATTCATTGACAGTAGAAAACGAGTACAATCATGATCATCAGAAAATACTTCGCGTTTATCCACACCGCGATTGTATATATGATAAAATTCATTGTTGACTAATGGCTTCTTTCGCATATCATCTTCCTAAAGTTTAACTTAAGGATAACTTAAGGATAACAAATTTTTCATTAATATGCAAAAAACGAGCTATTTGCTCGTTCTTTTTGACTTCCTTAAGTTAAACTTTAGGAACGGTTAATCAATGTTGGGTTGGATTAGCTAGCTATTGTGCACAGACATATGCTTTCCCAAAAATTCCCGAGCTACAAGAGCCGCCACCCCAGCAGCCTGTATTTCCGCCACAACTTCCGCCCGGTGGCAGAAAATAAGATTGATAGTTGACGCACTTGCAACAGTTTCCCCATGACCCGAGTTCCTTGACTACTTTAAATCCGCTATCACATGGCCCTTGCGTACCGATGGTAACGCTTGCCGGACAAACGGGCGACCCATCCCCGCCATTATTGTAACAATAAAGTGTATAGGAATAACCCCCCGCCGCCACAGCCGCTTCGATCGCCCGCTGGGTTTCTCCGCCTTGGGTGCCGACGGAACGGACGGCTTTGATATTTTCCAGGGGAGCATCGGCAATGATAACTTTTCCATTTTCATC
>Ga0210031_1002012_pt1 | contig 12318 bp, 8 predicted proteins | sample CryGeyCG2014_080_FD_185455 | JGI IMG/M metagenome (GOLD analysis project Ga0210031, IMG submission 185455) | Groundwater microbial communities from aquifer - Crystal Geyser CG03_land_8/20/14_0.80 (SPAdes) (version 2) | ecosystem: Environmental > Aquatic > Deep subsurface > Groundwater | place... | reverse complement strand
TTATGCTTGAGTCTTTCTGGATATAGGTATCGCTTTGAGGGATATATGCCTCAGGCTGATAGTAGTCGTAGTAGCTTACAAAGTATTCAACGGCATTGTCCGGAAAAAGCCTCTTGAATTCCCCGTAGAGCTGTGCCGCCAGGGTCTTGTTGGGCGCAATGACAAGGGTCGGACGCTGCGTCCTTTCAATGACGTGGGCCATAGTGAATGTCTTGCCGGAGCCGGTAACTCCAAGCAGAATCTGCTGGGATAGGCCGCGGGCTATTCCTTCGCTTAAGGCATCTATGGCCTGGGGCTGGTCGCCGCAGGGCGCAAAATCGCTCCTGATCCTAAACATCTCTGTGCCAGGTAGTGCCCTTTGGTCCGTCTTCCAGAACCACCCCCATTTTTTTCAGGATGTCGCGGATCTCGTCGGCCCTCTTCCACTCCTTTTTCTTCCTCGCTTCCGTCCTATCCGCCACAAGCCTCTCCACTTCCGCGTTATCCAATGTAACCGTATCCTTGGCCACGCCCTCAAAAAAGGCTGCCGGGCTTTCCTTTAGAAGTCCCAGCACCGATGCGCAGACAATTAGTTCCTCCCTTCCTTCAGCGAGAAGAGATCTATCGCTTTCGCTCAGAGAAGCCTCCTGCCCAATGATCCTGTTTATCTCCTTGAGCTTTTCAAAGAGAAACGCCACCGCCCTTGCGGTATTCAGATCATCATCCATTGCCTGTCTGAACTCTTCTGGCAGGGGGAGGGCATCTCCTTTCAACTGTTTTGAAAGACCTTGATCATAGTTCCAGGGGCCGAGAATCGCATCCATCCTTTCAAGAGCCCTGTAGAGTCTTGTCAGACCTGACCGGTGTGCCTCAACAGCGCTTCTTGTGAAGTCAAGAGGGCTTCTGTAGTGCTGGGAAATCAGAAACATCCTGAGAACCTGTGGATGATATAATTTGAGAGCGTCCCTTATGGTAAGAAAATTTCCCAGGGACTTGCTCATCTTCTCCGAGTTCACGGTTACGAATCCGTTGTGAATCCAGTATCGCGCAAATTCTCCTCCCAGTGCGGCCACGGCCTGAGCCCTTTCGTTTTCATGGTGGGGAAAGAGGAGATCTTCACCCCCGCCATGGATGTCAAAGGTAGTGCCTAGGTAGTGGGTGCTCATGACGGAGCATTCCATGTGCCAGCCGGGTCTGCCTTTTCCCCAGGGGCTGTCCCATTGAGGTTCACCCTCTTTTGCCGCCTTCCACAGGGCAAAATCCATCGGATGTCTTTTTTGCTCCCCTATCGCAATACGGCTTCCGGCCTTCATATCCTCCAGTTTCCTGCCAGAAAGAGCCCCATAGCCCGGAAGACTCTCAACCGCGAAATATACATCATCTCCCGCCCTGTAAGCGTTTCCCTTCTCTATGAGGATCCGGATCATATCAATCATTGCCTCAATGTGTTCGGTCGCCCTGGGCTCCCTGTCCGCCCGCATGATGTCGAGCTGATCCATATCCGTGTAGAAGGCCTCGATATAGCGCCCGGCAAGGTCCTCCGGAGATTCCCCAAGGTCTTTCGCCCTTGCAATTATCTTGTCATCAACGTCTGTAAAATTCCGCACGTAGGTCACATCATTTCCAAGGGCCCGCAGATACCTGACCAGGACATCAAAGACTATGGCGGAACGGGCGTGACCTATGTGACACAGATCATAAACAGTGACCCCGCACACATAGATACCCACCCTGCCCTTCTCAAGTGGGGTAAAGGGCTCCAAAGCCCTAGCGGCCGTATTGTAAAGAGTAAGAGACATCAGAAAAAAAACCTCCTTGGAGAATATTTCAATAATAATGAGGCAACTACAGACTTCACAGTTTCGTCATTCACCGGCTTGATCGGGAAATCCAGTCTATCCTTGAATCAGGCGCACGGATTCCGGCTTTCGCCGAAATGACGAGTGGTCAAAGTTTTGCAATTGGTTCTAACGGTCATGCCCTCTTTCAATCTCCCATATCCATATCATACTGCTGGAAGTCCATTGTTCTGGGTGAGGCGGGTGAGGGAGAGTATCCCTTCGGCTCGGTGTCTGCCTTAAAAGGCTGAAAGATACTCTTTTTTGTATGCGGTCCGGCCAGAAGCCCGTTTTCAGCATCAATTCTTGCAAAGACGATTCCGTCCGGAGCCGCAAAATCCTTGGCAGCCATATCCTTTACGGCCTCGGACATAAAATAGAGCCAGATAGGGCTTGCAGCCCTTGAGCCCGTCTCCGTAATCCCCATGGATCTTCGGTCGTCATAGCCCACCCAGACACCCGCGAGCAGGTCGGGGGTGTAGCCTATAAACCAGGCGTCCCTAAGATCATTTGTTGTGCCGGTCTTCCCCGCTGCCGGCCTCCTGAGGGCCTTAACCCTCCATCCTGTCCCCTCCTGCACCGCGGCCTTGAGTATATCCGTTATTAGAAAGGCCGTTTGAGAGGGGATTGCCTCAGTCAACTGGGGGGAGTTTTCCTCCAGAACCTTGCCGTCTCTGTCCAGCACCCTTCTGACAAATATGGGGCTAGCCAGAAGACCGCTATTTGCGAAGGCTGAATAGGCAGTTGTAAGCTCCATCAGGGAAAGCCCGGAAGATCCCAAAGCCAGTGAAAGCTCCGGGGCTATCTCTGTTGAAATCCCGAGTCTCCTGGCGTATGATATCACGTAGTCAACGCCTATCTCCTTTAGTATCTTAACGGTTACTACGTTTTTTGACTGGGCCAGCGCGTTTCGAAGAAGAGTGGGGCCTGCAAACTTATCCTTATAATTCTTAGGCTTCCAGGGCTCATCGTCTGCCTGGGGTTTCCCGATGTACGGGGCGTCAAGAATAAGCGAGGCAGGTGTCATTCCTCGATCGAGTGCAGCCGAGTAGATGATGGGCTTAAAGGCCGAGCCGGGTTGTCTTCTTGACTGAAGGGCCCTGTTGAACTGGCTTTCTGAAAAATCCCTCCCTCCCATCATCGCTCTGACCTCACCTGTTGCCGGCTCCATGCAAAGGATAGCACCCTGAACGAGAGGCTTCTGTTGAAGACTGAGCATCCTCTTATCCGGACTTTCCCCTCCCTCCTCTACCCTTACAAGGATCACGTCTCCTTTCTTGAAAATCACAGAAGGAACCGGCGCCCTGGCAGCGTAATGGGGAGTGTCAGGATCAGGGAGTCTTGCCCACTTGATAGCGGAAAAGGGGATAATTCCACCCCCCCCGCCTGGAAACTTGACCCTGATTCCGGCCCCGGCATTGTCAATCCGTTCTACAACCGCCTCAATTACATCCCCTGATGAAGGGCCGGCAACTGGGCCGGGACGGCTCGAAAGAAACTCCCTTACCTGATCATCGTTTAGCTGCCTTAGAGGCCCCCTGTAACCCTCCCGCATGTCGAGTTCGGACAGCCCCTTGTTCAGGGCTTCGCCGGCCGCGGTCTGCATCTTCAGATCAAGGGTCGTATAGACCTTGAGTCCACCTGAATGGACGGTTGCCTGGCCATATTTCTCAATAAGATATCTGCGCACATGTTCGCTGAAATACCCTGCCTTCTGAAAGGTGTTTTCATGGTCTGTCTTGAATACGAGCTGCTCTCCGACTGCCTTCTGCGCCTCAACCGCGCTTATATAGCCGTCCTCTGTCATACGTTCGAGTACATAGCGCTGACGGGCCTTTGCCGTCTCAAAGTTCGATATGGGGGAATAACGGCCGGGCGCCTGAGGAAGTCCGGCAAGAAGAGCGGCCTCGGCAATGGAGACCTCCGATATGGATTTCCCGAAATAGGTTCTTGCCGCCGCCTCGACTCCGTAAGCACCGTGGCCCAGATAGATCTGATTTAGGTAAAGGAAAAGGATTTCTTCCTTGGAAAACGCCTTCTCCAACTGGATGGAAAGGGTAGCCTCCCTTACCTTCCTCTTGTAAGTCCTCTCTGCACTTTTTAGCAGCAGGGACTTTGTCACCTGCTGAGTTATGGTGCTTCCTCCCTGTTCGATCTTTCCGGCCGAGAGGTTTCTAACAAAGGCCCTTGCAATCCCCAAAAAATCAAGACCCCGGTGTTCCATAAAACGCCTGTCCTCTGATGCGATAAAGGCATTACGAACCACGGCCGGGACCTTTATAAGCGGTATTACTATGCGTTTTTCCTCCCAAAGCCTTCCTATAGTTTCCCCATCAGCACTATAGAACTCAGTAATGATCGGAGGTCTGTAATCTTTGAGTGATCCGATATATGGAAGATTACTCGACCACATATACCAGAGATAACCAAGGCCCGCCATTGCCAGGATGGCGGTCGAGACCAGGACAACAACAAGCACTATAAGTATCCGTTTCACGGATAAGCCTTCCGGTCTAGGGCCCTGTATTGTATCGCCTCCGCAATATGGGGTACGGCAATGGAGGCAGATCCGTCCAAATCGGCAATGGTCCTTGAAACTTTCAGTATGCGGGAGTAAGCCCTTGCGCTCAGGCCGAACCTCTCCATGGCCTTTTCGAGAAGCAGGCTTGAGTCCCTGTCTATCTCGCAGAATCGCTTGATCTCCCTGTTCCTCATGCCGCCGTTGGTATGGGTGCCTGATCCCTTGAACCTTGCCTCCTGTATCTTTCTCGCCGCAAGAACACGGCCTCGTATATCTCCGGAGGATGCCCCGTGCCTTGAAACCGTCAGGTCCCGGTACTTGACCGCCGGCACCTCAAGGTGAATATCTATCCTGTCCATCAAAGGCCCTGAAATCCTGGACCTGTATCTCTCGATTTCAGCGTGAGAACACAAACACTCACGGGTCTCATCTCCTCGGTAGCCGCAGGGACACGGGTTCATTGCGGCTACCAGCACGAATCTAGCCGGATATGTCACTCTGACGGATGCCCTTGAGATATTTACCTCGCCGCTCTCAAGAGGCTGTCTGAGTACCTCCAGGACGTTTCTCTGAAACTCAGGCAGTTCATCGAGAAAGAGGATTCCGTTATGGGCAAGGCTCACCTCCCCGGGTTTGGGATTGCTCCCTCCTCCTATGAGTCCGGCATTGGATATGGTATGATGGGGAGAGCGAAAAGGCCTTATGGTTATAAGGCCGGCCCCCTTTGGCATCAATCCCATTACGCTGTAAACCTTTGAGGTCTCGATGGATTCATCAAACGTCAGAGGGGGAAGAACAGTTACGAGCCTGCGCGCCATCATCGTCTTTCCGGAGCCTGGAGGCCCTACCATTATAAGGTTGTGCCCCCCTGCAGCGCAGACCTCAAGCGCCCTCTTGGCATTTTCCTGCCCCATTACTTCCTTGAGATCAAGACCACGATCATCGCCCTCATCTTCTTGATAAGGAGTATGAAAATAAAGATTCGGAACGGAAATCCCCAGAAGTGCCTCCACCACCTCTGAGAGGCTCCTGACGGGATAAACGTTAACCCCCTCCACCACGGCCGCTTCCGGCGCGTTTTCCTCGGGAAGAAAGATACCCTTCAAGTCCTTATCCCGCGCCCCTACGGCTATGGGAAGCACTCCCTTGACAGGTCTCAAAAGCCCATCCAGGGCCAGTTCACCCATAAAGAGATATCCTGCGCATGACTCAGGGGCCAGAAATCCCATGGCTGCCAGAATTCCTATTGCAATAGGAAGATCAAAGCCGGATCCTTCCTTTTTGACATCCGCCGGAGCAAGATTTATTGTTATGCGGTCGGAGGGAAAATCGTATCCGGAATTTTTTATCGCAGCCTTGACGCGCTCCTTGCTTTCCCTTACAGCCCCTTCGGCCAGACCTACGGTTGAAAGGCTGGGAAGCCCGTGGGCTATATCAACTTCTACATCAACAAGGTAGGCGTCAATGCCTATCAAGGCGCTGCTCATTACCCTGGAAAGCATAAATCCGTTTATAAAACCCCCATGAATGGCCGATTTTTTGCTTTACAAATAGCACAAGACAAGGTATTAATCAAAGTTTATTCAGAGATGCAAATATCATAAGGATCACTGTGTTAAAGAGGAGAAGTCTATGGCCCGTATAACGGTGGAGGACTGTCTTAATAGAATTGACAATCGTTTCGCGATAATTCATCTGGCCGCAAGAAGGGTCCGACAGTTGCGAAAAGGGGCTGAACCCATGGTAGTCTGCAAGAACAAAGACATAGTTACCGCCCTGAGGGAGATCGCGGGCGGGATGGTATCCCCGGACCCTAAAACCGTTACAAAGACGCTTATCCCCAACCTGGCGGAGCCTCCGGAGGTTGAGCTTGAGCTTGAGCAACCGGATAATTCTGAGGACTGATGATTAAGGCTTAAGATGCAAAAGAGAGACTACTACGATATCCTGGCGGTCCCCAGAAACGCGGGTGAAGAGGAGATGAAAAAGGCCTATCGAAAGCTGGCCCTCAAGTATCATCCCGACAAGAATCCCGGAAACAAGGAGGCTGAGGAAAGATTCAAGGAAGCCGCAGAGGCCTATGAAGTGCTGAGGGATCGTGAAAAGCGCCAGATCTATGACAGATACGGTCATGAAGGGCTCCAGGGAACCGGATTTACAGGGTTCCGGGGCTTTGAAGACATCTTTTCCAGCTTTGGAGACATATTCGAGGACTTTTTCGGCTTCGGCTCAAGAAGGGGAGGCAGGCCCAGGTCAAGACAGGGAAACAGCCTAAGATACGACCTTGAGATAACTCTTGAGGAGGCATTCACAGGCAAGGAGGCCCAAATAGCCTTCCCCAGATTGACCAACTGCGATGTCTGTAAGGGCACGGGGATGGCAGCGGGGGCAAAAGCAGAGGTATGCGGCACCTGCCACGGGCGAGGCCAGATAATAAGGACTCAAGGGTTCTTTCAGATAAGCTCCACCTGCCCGACATGCCAGGGTTCGGGCCAGATAGTGCTCAACCCCTGCAAGGCTTGCAAGGGCCACGGAAAGCTGCGGACGGAAAGGAAGATAACCGTAAGCATCCCGCCCGGAGTGGAAACCGGGTCGCAGTTGAGACTCCGGGGAGAGGGTGAAGCCGGTGAAAATGGAGGCCCCCCGGGCGATCTTTATGTGGTAATAAGGGTCAGGGAACATGATTTATTCATGAGGGAAAACGATGACCTCGTGTGTCAGATTCCTGTATCATTCGTCCAGGCTGCCCTGGGGATTCCATCAGTATTCCGGTATTGGGTGATGATAAGCCCTACAAGATTGATATCCCCTCCGGAACCCAACCGGGGGACGTCATTGAGATACCAAAGCTTGGGATGCCCAGCCTGAGGGATAAGAACAGCAGGGGATCACTCTATGTAAAGGTACAGATCAAGATACCTCAGAGACTCACCAAGGAACAGAGGGAGATACTCGAAGCATTCGCTGAAACGGAAGGCCTTCAAAACAATGGAAACGGGAAAGAAAAGAAGCCCAAGCGGATTTGGGATAAGTTGAGAAATAAATAAGACCGTTGAAAAGCAGGGGAGGACCCTTTATATCATGCTAACAAAAGAAAAAAAGGAATATTTCAGGAACCTTCTTTCTAAACGTGCAGGCGATCTTCTTCAGGAGGTCAACAGAACAGTCAGCGGGATGACAGACCTCAATGATAACTTTCCTGATCCCAACGACAGGGCCACCATGGAGTCAGACAGAAATTTCACGCTTCGCATAAGGGATAGGGAAAGAAAGCTTATCGCAAAGATACAGGAGGCCCTTGCGCGAATTGAGGAAGGCACCTTCGGCATCTGCGAAGAGTGCGGGGAGGAGATATCCTTTGAGAGGCTGAGCGCGCGTCCGGTCACAACCCTCTGCATAGCATGCAAGAAAAAGCAAGAGAATAGCGAGAAGCTGAGGGGAATCTAAGATACCCCCAAGCAGAAAGACTCTCTTGTCCGGCCGGTGCAGCAGAAACGCCCGGCCTTTTTTTTCAGGGAGGCTTTCATTCACGCCTCCCTTAACCGTCCAGGGGGGAAGGGTAAAGGAAAGAGGCATTTTCACAAAAAAAAGATGGATAACCGGGAAAGAGAAGGTAATACTGAAGTCGGGCAAGGCATTTACGAAGATGTCATAACCACACATATCAACGCAGATTTTGACGCCCTGGCATCCGTGATCGCTGCAGGCAAACTCTATCCTGAGGCGGCAATGGTATTTCCCGGATCACAGGAAAAAAACCTTAGGGACTTCTTTCTCCAGAGCACCTCGTATCTTTTCAGTTTCAAGAAATTCAAACAAATAGATCCGGCCCATGTAAAAAGGCTTATCCTTGTGGATACAAGGCAAAAAGGCCGCATAGGCGCACTTGCATCCCTTGCTGAGAAAAAAGGCATAGAGATTCACGTCTATGACCATCATCCCGATTCCGAAGACGACGTCAAAGCAGACCTTTCAGTAGTGAGAAGAACCGGGGCTGCAACCACCATCCTGACAGGGCTTATCAGGGATAGGGGCCTTGCCTTGACCCAGGATGAGGCAACGATAATGTGTCTTGGAATACATGAAGATACCGGTTCATTCACCTTCGCCTCCACCACCGGTGAAGATTACGCCGCCGCCGGCTGGCTTACAACCCTGGGCGCAAACCATAATGTTATAGCCGATCTTCTAACCAGAGAGCTGACCTCCCAGCAGATAACGCTCCTCTATGACCTGATGAACTCCGCCGTCTTTGTGAATCTGGAAGGTATCGAAGCGGTTATAGCAAAGGTCACAAGGGATGAATACGTCGGCGACTTTGCCGTGGTCGTCCACAAGTTTATGGATATGGAAAACTTGAACGTCCTCTTCGGCCTGGCCCAGATGGAGGAAAGGATTTACATGGTTGCCCGCAGCAGGGTCCCGGAGGTGGATGCCGCGGAGATAGCTGCTGCCTTTGGTGGCGGAGGGCATCCTCAGGCGGCATCGGCTACCATCAAGGATCAAACCATCATACAGGTGGAAAGAAGAATTAGAGAACTGTTGGCTGAACGGGTAAGGCCAGTCAAAACGGCCAGGGATATGATGTCTTCCCCCGTAATACACATCCATGCAGGAGAAGACATTAAGACTGCGGCAAGCCTCCTTACCAGGTATAACATAAATGTGCTGCTGGTTCTTGATGCTCATGACAGGCTCATGGGGTATGTGACAAGGCAGATTGTTGAAAAGGCAATGTATTTCAGATTGGAAAACCTGAAGGTTGATGAATACATGAATATAGAATTTTCTGCTATATCACCGGATGCCCCAATGGCTGAAGTCAAGGATCTCATCATAAGAAAAAAGCTTAGGGCACTTCCGGTAATGCAGGGAGGTCAGCTTCTGGGTGTCATAACCAGAACGGATATCCTCAATATCCTCGTCGGCGAGCAGGTGTCTCAGGAAGACACAACGCCGGCCAGAACTCGATCTTATATGCTCCGAAAGAAAAACATGACCGCCATCATGAGGGAGAGGGTTCCGGAAAGGATACTCTCCATCCTGGACAAACTCGGCCAGGTAGCCGATGTCATGGGATTCAATGCCTATGTAGTGGGCGGGTTTGTAAGGGATCTGTTTCTTCGCCGGGAAAACTTCGACGTTGATGTAGTAATAGAGGGAGACGGCATAGCCTTTGCCCATGAGTTCGCGGGCCATTCAAACATAAGGGTAAGAAGCCACAAGAAATTTGCGACCGCCGTCCTGATCTTTCCAGACGGCTTCAAGGTGGATGTGGCAACGGCGAGGATGGAGTATTATGAATCTCCGGGCGCCCCACCTATCATCGAGACAAGTTCTCTAAAGCTTGATCTCTACAGACGCGATTTCACAATAAACACGCTCGCCATCAAGATAAACAAGAAGCACTTCGGCACTCTCATTGACTACTTCGGCGGTCAGGCAGACATAAAGGAAAAATGGATACGGGTGCTCCATAACCTCAGCTTTGTTGAGGATCCCACAAGGGCGCTCAGGGCCATAAGGTTTGAACAGCGCTTCGGATTCAAGATAGGAAAACTCACGGCCGCCCTCATTAAGAACGCGGTGAAGATAAACAGTTTCAAAGAGATCGCGGCACACAGGCTCTTCCTTGAACTCAGGCTGGTCCTCAAAGAGGAAGAACCCTTGAAGGCCATAGAGAGGATGTCTGATTTTGATCTGCTGCGGTTTGTCTCGGAAGGTATTCGACTCGATGATTCAATGCGCGCGCTCTTCGGAAACACAAGGAACGTTATAGCCTGGTATCAGCTTCTCTATCTAAAGGAGAAGGCGGAGCTATGGATATTATACTGGCACGCGCTCATATCCGGAATTGATTCCTACACATTGAGGCATATCGGGCAGCGATTTGCCATGACGGAAACTGAAAAGGCAAAGCTCATAGAAGAGCATTTAGCGGTAAATGATCTTCTTCATTCGCTCATGCGCTTTGCAGACACTAATTATGCCCTTCATAACCTTCTTGCGCAGTATTTTACAGAGACTATACTCCATGTCATGGCGCTTTCGGAAAATGAAAAGGTTCGAAGGCTGATCTCTCTTTTCTTCACCAAACTGAAGGGCACCAGGTGTATCCTGAGGGGAAAGGACCTTGTGGAGATGGGAATCAAGCCGGGGCCTGTCTTCAAAAGGGTGCTTGACCGCATCCTTGAGGCAAGGCTCAATGACGAGGTGAAGACCAGGGAGGAAGAACTGGCTATTGTAAAAAGGGAGCTTCGCTACCTGGATCAAACTCTTTGAATAGAGGATTTTATGGAAGGGAAAAAATAGATGACCAAAAAAAGGATTGTAAGCGGCATGAGACCCACAGGGAGGATGCACCTGGGTCACCTCCATGGTGCGCTCCTCAACTGGAAGATGCTTCAAAAAGATTATGAATGTTTTTATTTTATTGCAGACTGGCACGCTCTCACAAGCGATTACGCAAAGCCTGAGATCATAGGCAACAGCTCGTACGGAATTGTCATGGACTGGATATCGGTCGGGATAGACCCTGAGGTAGCTACCATATTCGTGCAATCCTCAATAAAAGAACATGCCGAACTGCACCTTATCTTCTCAATGATAACTCCTCTTGCATGGCTTGAAAGAAATCCCACTTATAAAGAACAGCTCAAAGAAATCACCCAAAAAGACATCCACACATATGGATTTTTGGGCTATCCTGTTTTGCAGGCGGCAGATATACTTATGTATATGGCAAACGGTGTCCCGGTGGGAGAAGATCAGGCCCCGCATGTGGAGCTTACAAGAGAAATTGCAAGAAGATTCAATTTCCTCTATGGGCCTACCTTTCCTGAGCCCGACGTCCTTCTTGTAAAGGAGACCTCGAAGCTCCTGGGAATAGACAACCGCAAGATGAGCAAGAGCTATGACAATGCGATATTTCTGACCGACACGGATGAGGTGATAAGGAGCAAGGTCTCCCAGATGATAACCGACCCTCAAAGGATGCGAAAGAGCGATCCCGGAAACCCCGATGTGTGCAACGTATATTCCTTCCACGAGATATACACCGATCCGGCCGACGTTGCGGAGATAGACGCGGCCTGCCGGTCGGCCTCAGTGGGCTGTGTCGAGTGCAAGAGGCGCATGGCGGCAAATCTCATCAAGGGTCTCGGGCCTGTCAGAGAAAAAAGAATGGAGCTTGAGGCCGACCGGGAAACCATTCGAAACATAGTTGAAAGGGGAAACGAAAAGGCGAGACTCATAGCCTCCGAAACCATGCGAAGGGTAAGGGAGGCCGTAAAAATCTAGCTCTTTTCTCCTGCGCGGCATGGAGTATGAGATAAAACTGGATGTATTTGAAGGCCCGCTCGACTTGCTGTTGCACCTCATACGCAAGAACGAGGTGGACATCTTTGACATACCCATTGCCAGTATCACCGACCAGTATCTCGAGTATCTGGAGATAATGAAGGCCATGAACATGGACGTCGCCGGCGATTTTCTGGTAATGGCCTCAACCCTTGTTCATATAAAATCCAGGATGCTTCTACCTGATAACTCAGAAGGTGACGATCAGGAAGACCCGCGGATGGAAATAACAAGACCTCTTCTGGAATATATGGCCTTCAAGGGGGTATCGGAGGAACTTAACAAGCGTCCTTTGCTGGAGCGTGAGATCTTTGCCAGAGGGTTTCAGGCCGAAGCGGAGGACATCGCGTTACCTGCCGAGGCGCCTCTTTCCGTAAGTATTTTTCAGCTTATGGACGCCTTCAAGAGGTTGATTGAAAGGAGCCTTCCTTCAGAGGCTCTTACCTTCAGAAGCGAGGATTGGTCAATTGCCGAGAGGATGGAGTACATCATGGAACGTCTCAGGGAGAAAACCGCGCTTTTCTTCGAGGATCTCTTCGGAGAAAACAAGACCATTGCCGAGTGTATCGCCACGTTTCTTGCGCTTCTTGAACTTGTAAACAGGGGGCTTTTGATCGTCTT
>Ga0210031_1002010_pt1 | contig 12322 bp, 9 predicted proteins | sample CryGeyCG2014_080_FD_185455 | JGI IMG/M metagenome (GOLD analysis project Ga0210031, IMG submission 185455) | Groundwater microbial communities from aquifer - Crystal Geyser CG03_land_8/20/14_0.80 (SPAdes) (version 2) | ecosystem: Environmental > Aquatic > Deep subsurface > Groundwater | place... | reverse complement strand
CTGCTGCATTGCTGCATCAGGAACCCTGGCTGCCTTAATCCCTCCCAGTGGAATTATGGTTGTCTATACTGTTTTTGCGGAGGGGGTATCCCTGGGCAAACTGCTCATTGCAGGGATACTTCCAGGTCTTATGACAGCGGCCCTCTTTATACTTGCCTTGTTTGTAAGGTTGAAGTTTAAGCCCGAGTTGGCCCCTCTTGTGGTATCGAGGGTGACCTTGAAGGAGAAGTTATTATCGATTATATGGGTTGGTCCATTGATTATTGTTGTTGTATGTATCCTCGGTGGTATTTATCTTGGTGTCTGTACCCCCACGGAAGGCGGGGCAGTTGGGGCATTTGCTGCATTTGTTATCTTCTTGCTTCGGAAGGGGTACAATCAAAAACTGCTTATGCAATCAGTAATAAGTACAGTTAGTACCACCTCCATGATCTTCCTGATAATAATAGGGGCGATGATCTTTGGAAGGTTCCTGGCTGTATCTGGTGTTATCGGCACCTTTAGTGAGTTTATGATGGGTTTGCCTGTCCACCGTATGGTTGTTCTTGTGATGATCTTATCAATATATCTGATACTCGGTACATTTATGGAAGTAGTTGCTATCCTTTGCCTGACCCTGCCTATTTTTACCCCTTTACTGTCGGGTCTGGGTTTTGACGGCGTATGGATTGGTATTCTTATCATTATGCTGGTGGAGATCGGTGTAATTACCCCCCCGGTAGGGACAAATGTGTATGTAGTAAAGGCTGCGGCTGGAGAGGATGTCACCCTGGAGCAGATATTTACGGGGGTATTTCCGTTTTTCCTGGCCTATATTGTTGCCGTGGCAATTGTAGTTGCTATCCCTTCCATCGCATTATGGCTTCCAGGAATGATGAAATAGAGGGTTTAGTTCTAATTTGAGACGGGGATGGAGACAATGCTGATAGCCTTCTTCAGGATTGACAACCGAAGATGGCATGAAAGGCTGTCTTAAGGAGGTGATGCGTGAGGTAAAGCGAAGGGTACATTATCATCAAAATAGCCCTAATTTGATGCAGGGGTTGGGATAGTATCCCAATCGAAAGGAGGTTAAGATGAAAAGGAAGGGATATTTAATTAAAGGAGTAATTGTTTTACTATCGGTTCTATTCTTAGTTGGTTTGCCTCTCCAGAATAGCTGGGGCAAGGAAAAAGAGATCAATTTGAATCTGGCGACCTGGGGGCCTCCAACAGGGGCTATAGCCCAGGGTATTCAATGGTATGCTGATGAGGTAGTCAAGCGTACTGGCCACAGGGTAAAGATAAAGATCTTCTGGGCACAGAGTCTGGCCAAACAAATGGAGCTTCCACACGCCTGCCGTACGGGAACAGCAGATATGGTGGCAATGCTGCCTGTTTATCATCCTGAGCTGTTTCCATTTATGGCTGCTAATATGGAATGTCTTATTCTCTGGGGAGGGGAGATAGGGCAAGGTATAAAGCCGTACCGTAAGCTCCGTGAGGAGTTTCCCGAGGTGAGAGGCGAGTTTGAGAAACAGAATCAGAGACTGCTGGCATTCTGGGAATATGCCAGGATGGACGTAATAAGCAAGAAGCCCATAAAAGGTCTGGCAGATGCTCAGGGTGTGAAGATGAGGTCCGCAGGGATGGTGCTTTCCAAGATCTTTAAGGCAGCCGGTTTTATCCCCGTAACCATGCCCTCAACCGAGGCCTACGATGCGGCAAGCGGGGGCGTTGTAGACGCGCTCCTTGCCAGCCCGGAGACGACCTATAAGTTCAAGTGGTATGAGGTCTGCAAATACTGGACCCGCACCGGCATACTCGGATCCATCGTGGCGTATGGCATATCAATAAATCTGAATGTCTGGAACAAACTTCCCACTGATGTCCAAGAAGTTATGGACAGGGTTGGCAGCGAGCTTACGGACAGATATCCTACTTTGTTATTTGAGGAAAACAAGAGATACGAAAAGATATTCAGGGATGCAGGGGTAAAATTTTACGAGCTTCCCCTTGCAGATCAGGAGGCATGGAGGAAGAAGGTGGCCAGATCGTCTTTCGAAGACTACGTAAAAAAGATGGAAAAGACGGGGTATCCGAATGCCAGGAAGATACTGCAAAGGTATGGGGAGCTTTTAGGGTATAAGCCATGGGAGTATAGTGAGTAAATAGGTTGTCAGGTTCACGGTTCACGGTTGGCTATCTTCATTGCTCTCTAACCTTGAAGCTTGGAACGTTGAACCTGGGTAGTTACAGGTAAACAAGGTAAAAGAAAGGAGTACAACATGGAAGAGGTATTGAGTAAGATTAGAGAGGTCACATCGGATCCTTATGCCTATGTTGCCGGGCTCAAGGAGCGTAAGGGAAAGAAGATTATTGGCTGTTTCCCCATGTACGTGCCGGAAGAGATAATCCACGCAGCCGGTCTGATTCCGGTCGTGATATGGAGAGGCAACGAATCAGTGACATGGGGGCATGCCCACGTACCGGCTTATGACTGTGGTATTGTGAGGAGCTTTGTTGACGATGCAGTGAGAGGGAAGCTGAGTTTTATGGATGGGATGGTCTTCCATGTAAGACAGTGTTTGCAGGTTGGAGAGTTTCCCCTGATCATGGAGAGAAACGTCAAACCTGCATATATGAAGATTCTTTACCTGCCTCCCATCTATCCGGGGGATGCGGTAAGGTCATTCCTATCAGATGACCTGCAATCCTTCAGAAGATCACTGGAGGATTTTACGAGCAAGAAGATAAGCGATGATAGTCTAAAGAAGAGTATTGAGATATACAATGAAAACCGCAGCCTCCTGGAAAAGGTCTATGAAATAAGGAGAGAAAAACCGGGGATACTGAAGGCAAGGGAAGTAATGCAGATAGTATGGTCAAGCATGCTGATGCCCAAGGAAGACCACAATGAATTGCTGAGGGAGCTTATTAGAGAGATGGAAGAGAAGATAGTCGAAGCTAAGAAAGGCAGGGTTAAGGTTATCCCAGTTGGTTGTCTCTGTCAGACCTTCCAGTTTGACATCCTTGACATGATAGAGGATCTGGGAATGGTTATCCCTGACGATGATCTATACGTTGGTTCAAGATACTTTGCAAACAAGGCAAATATTAATGGTAACCCGATAGAGGCACTTGCTGATCGCTATCTTACCAAAACCCCACTCTGTCCCACAAAGGGGGTCTGGGACATTCACTGGGGAGATGAGGCAATAAAGAAGATGAGGGATAATGATGCTAAAGGCATTATCAGTATTCGGGTAAAGTACTGTCCTCCTCACACCTGTTATTATCCTGATTTCAGGAGCAAGATGGCGGAGGAGGGGGTGCCTGAGGTAATGATAGAGATGGAACACGAGATTATCTCTCTGGAGGGTGTAAAGACCAGGCTGCAGTCATTTGCAGAGACAATAGGAGGTGTATAATGGGAGTAGAATACAAAATAAATAGGCTTGCAGCAACTAATGATATGAGACCGATGGTGGACAGACACTGGGCCGAGTTGAGGGCAGCCAAGGAAAGGGGAGAGAAGGTTGGATGGGCATCAGGCCCCAGTTTCGTATTCCCCTATGCCATGGGCATGAAGTGCCACTTTATGGCCGGTTATGCAGCATACTGTGGTGGGATAGGGGCGGCGGATGAGCTGATGAAGTTGGCCGAGGCAAGCGGGGAGCTTCCTGAGACATGCTCCTATCATCGCCTTCACATGGGTATGGTCGAAGCCGTCAAGAAGGGGATACCGATAAAGAAGCCGGAGGCGATACTTCCCTTGCCTGATCTGCTGGTGGCCGGGCGTTATTGTACGGAGCAGTCTCATTATTCTGAGAGCTTTTATCGAAGGCTGGGTATTCGTGTTTCTCCTCTTGAGCTTCCGTTTATCTTCGAAAAGGAAGATCGACCCAGACTGAGAGAATTCGTTTACAGGCAGATTAAAGAGAATGTTATCCCAACCCTTGAAGAGGTATGTGGAAAGCCCTTTGACTATGACAGGTTGAGCGAAATCATAAGTGTGCTCAAAAAGGCGGCTACCATCAGAAATAAATGTTGGGAGTTCTTCAAGACAAAACCTGTTTACTGGACCCTCTGGGATTATGCCGTGAGCATGGCGCCTGTTATCTATATGATGGGAGACCCGGAAAGTATCCCCTTTTATGAAAGACTCTTAAAGGAACTGCAGGAAAGGAAGGAAAAGGGGATTCCTGCGATGGCCCCGGATGGAGAAAAGTATCGCATATACTGGGACGGCTGGATACCATGGGCATTCTTGGGTAAATTCATGCGCAAGTTTACCCCGAATGGGGCTGTTTGCCTGTGTGGAAGATACCCCTGGGAGATGTTCCCCCATCCTGAACTCCTCGACCCTGAACATCCCCTTGAGACAGTTGCAGATTGGATGTACGGTGAGAAGGGCCTGGCCAAGAACATGGCTCCAAGGGAATCTATCGAGTTTATAAGTGGTCTGATAGAGGAATATTCAATCGATGGTTTGGTCATGTTTTCCTCCAAGTCATGCAGGATGTGGAATCTATCCCAGATGGATGTAATAGATGCGCTAGACAAAAAATACGGAATCCCCGGAGTCGTTATTGAGGCTGATATGCTTGATCCTGCGATGGTTTCAGACTCTCAGATAGATACAAGGTTGCAGGCACTATTTGAGACTATAGACGGAAGAAGGAGAAGGTAGGGTAGATCGCATGGATGTATACAGGTACTGCACCCGCATGGGTGTTCAAATCTTTGGTGGCATTGGCACCACCAGAGAGCATGACATGGGGCTTTATTACCGTCGTGCCAGACAGGCACTTACCCTTTTTGGATCTCCCGATTTCTGTCGGGAGAGGGTGGCTTGTGAGATGGGGTTTTAACTGGATGCAGGATTTGGGGTTAGTTCTCAAATCAAGAGGAGGTTAAGATGGAAAGGAAGGGATATTTAATTAAGGGGATAATGGTTACGTTTTTGGTTCTATTCTTAGTTGGTTTGCCTCTCCAGAATAGCTGGGGCAAGGAAAAGGAGATCAAGTTGAATCTGGCGACTTTTACGCCTCCCACGGGGACGATTGGCGAGGCGATAAAGTGGTATGCTGATGAAGTAGGGAAGCATACAGACCAGAGGGTGAAGATAAAGGTCTTCTGGGCACAGAGTCTGGCCAAACAAATGGAGCTTCCACACGCCTGTCGCACAGGAACAGCCGATATGGTGGCAATGGTGCCTGCCTATCACCCTGAGCTATTTCAATCCTTTGCTGCCAGCTCAGAGACTCTGCTTCTCTGGGGGGGGTGAGATAGGGGGGGATATGGAGGCGTACCGTAAGCTTCGTGATGAGTTTCCGCAGGTAAGAGACGAGTTTAAGAAACAGAATCAAAAACTGCTGGCATTCTGGGAAGGTGGCAAGCTGGACGTAATAAGCAGGAAGCCTATAAAGAGTCTGGCAGATGCCAAGGGCGTGAAGATAAGGGCCATAGGGGTGGTGCTTTACAAGATATTTAAGGAGGCTGGGTTTATTCCGGTAACCCTGCCAGCAACCGAGGCCTACGATGCGGTAAGCAGGGGCGTTGTGGACGCGATCATTGCCCTCCCGGATACGACCTATAGGTACAAGTGGTATGAGGTCTGCAAACACTGGACCCTGATCGGCATACTGAAATACGGACCGGGATATGGTATATCAATAAATCTGGATGTTTGGAACAAACTTCCCACTGATGTCCAAGAAGTTATGGAGAGGGTTGGCAGCGAGCTTACGGACAGATATCCTGGTTTGTTAATCGAGGAAACTAAAAAATACGAAAAGGTATTCAGGGATGCAGGAGTAAAATTTTACGAGCTTCCCGTTGCGGATCAAAAGGCATGGAAGAAGAAGGTGGCCAGACCGTCTTTTGAAGAGTATGTAAAAAGGGTGGAAAAGATGGGGTATCCGAATGCCAGGAAGATACTGCAAAGGTATGGGGAGCTTTTAGGGTATAAGCCATGGGAGTATAGCGAGTAAGATTGATCAAAGAAAGGGGTAACTATTCAGGTAGGCACAGAGCACCAAAGGCACAAAGAATAGTTCAGTTATCAGTTAATTATTAACTGTAAACTGTTAACTGTAAACCGTATTTTTAGTGCCTTTGCCACTTTGTGCCTGAGTAGTTACGATTAAAGAAGTGTTGACTGTTGAAGGGGTAATCAGGGGGATTATCAATGAGGCAAAAGATATTTGTTCATACCTCGGATCTTTTAAGATCTAAGTCCTTCTATCCCTGTGTTATCGTTGCAGCAGCTCTAATGATAACAATCTGTAACTACGGGGTACGGTTTTGTCTTATAGCGTCTTTTTCAAGCCCATGATGCAGGATTTCGGATGGACACGCGCAATGACCGCTGGATCATATTCACTATGCACTGTAATACTCGGTGTTTTTTCGATAGTCTTTGGATGGCTGAGTGACAGATACGGCACAAGGATTACCCTTACGATATGTGGGGTTTTCTCTGGTATGGGAATAATTCTGTTGTCCACAGTAAACAGCTTGTGGCAGCTCTATCTCTTTTTTGGTGTCATAGCAGGTATTGGTGCGGCAGCTTATGTTCCTTTGATTACTGGTGTCTCCGGGTGGTTTGATGAAAAGAAGGGTTTGGCACTGGGGATCGTTGTTGCAGGGATGGGCTTGGGACCTACAATTCTGTCGCCAATAGCAAACCACCTTATTTCTCTTTATGGTTGGCGTCAAACCTTCCTGATATTGGGCATAATAACAGGCATCATCATCGTTTTAGCTGCTCAAATCATCAGATCCAATCCCCATAGATTGGGTTTGGTTTCCCCTGGAGATGAGAGTATTACCGGGATAGAAGCAATTGAGACAGCAAACCGAACTGATACTGTCTCTATCTCCAGGAAAAGGGACTTTACCTTCAAATTAGCCGTAAGGGAAAGGAGATTCTGGTTGATTGTCATACCTTACAGCTTATGGTGCGTGGCAATTATTGCAGTTCCCGTCCATGCAGTACCTCTCATGACTGATAAGGGTATCTCCTCAGGCAGCGCGGCTAACCTTCTATCCTTGCTGATGCTTAGCAGTATGACTGGAAGGGTAGTTATGGGGGCACTTTCTGACAGGATAGGCAGGGTAAAATCCATATACATCTGTCTCGGTACAAACATGCTTGCCCTATTATGGCTAATGTTTGCGACCAATATCTGGATGTTCTCTCTTTTTGCTGTTGCCTACGGATTTACTTACGGAGGAGGCGTTCCCCAGTGGGCAGCACTCGTAGGAGACATATTTGGTCTGACTGCTATGGGTGCCATTTTTGGGACTGTAGTATTCTTTGTTACCCTGTTTGGGACAATAGGTCCTATCCTGTTTGGATACATTTTTGATGTTACAGGTAGCTATAACATTGCCTTTTTGATCGCAGCTATATTGATCGCTGTTGGGTTATTTATTCTAAGTTTCATTAAAAAACAAAAAAGAGTACCTTGGTAGTCGTTGTCTGATTTCCTTGATGATAAACTATGGAGAATCTATGACAATTACGTGGAAAGAATGCTGATGGTTTCGTAAAAAGTCCAATTTGCCTTTATTTGTCATTCCTGCTAAAGCAGGAATCCAGTGATTTCAAGCAATTATGGACTCCTGCTTTCGCGGAAGTGACGTGATTTTGACTTTTTACGAAGCCATCAATGCTGAATCTTAATGATTTGAGAACTAGTGGAATGTCCCTTTAATACCTTTACTATGAATTACTATAAATATTCCCTCCCCCTTGATGGGGGAGGGGCAGGGTAGGGGTGAAGAATCGCTATGTTGCCCCCTCCCCTTAATCCCCTCCCACCAAGGGAGGGGAGACATTTTTGGTAAAGTTATTTATGAGTCAAAGCACTAGTAATCAGAATCGTGTTTTGTCCAATGGTAAATAGTGATTCATGGCGAGAATAAGGCTTTGTTGCAAGACAAGAGGGTTCATAGTGTCTACCCGGGGGAAGACAGAGTAGTAGGCTATTTCAAACCGGAGATAAAGGAGGAGCTGACATGCTTATAGGGGATATTTTGAGAAGAAACGCTAAGCTCTGCCCGCATAAGACCGCTATTGTTTTTGAAGGTAATCAGTACAGTTACGGCGAATTGGACGATAGGGTAAAGAGACTGGCAAACGGACTCAGGGCAAAGGGAATCGGAAAAGGAGACAGAGTTGGGCTATTAGAACATCCATGCCCCGAATATATCGAGCTTTATATTGCCATACCAAAGATAGGGGCAGTTCTTACACCTCTAAACTGCAGATTAGCAGGACGGGAGATGGAATATATTATAAATGATGCAGAGATAAAGATGCTCATATTAGGTAAAGAATTTATAGACGTTATACATTCGATAAAATCTGACTTAAAGACAGTAGTCACTTACTTCTGCATAGGAGATGCCCCTTCAGGTATGTGTACATATGAAGAACTTATTACGGGTTTCTCCCCTGAATTTCAGGAAATAGAGATAGACGACGATGATGTAGCTGTCCAGATGTATACCAGCGGTACCACTGGAAGGCCGAAGGGTGCTATGCTAACCCATAAGAATCTGATGTCAATGTACCTGTCAAGGATTATTGATTTAAAACTGGATGAAGGCGATGTATTCTTAAGCGCTGTCCCTTACTATCATACCGCTGCTGAATATGCCCTCATCATACTCTATATAGGGGGTACTTTGATCATACACAGTAGATTTGACCCTGGGAAATTTTTGGAGTCCATAGAGACTGGGAAGGTTACCGTCGCGTTGGGAGTTCCCTCAATGGTCAACTTCTTGGTACAGCATATGGAAAAGTATCCACGAGACTATGACATGAGCAGTGTAAAGATATTCCTCTATGGAGCGTCTCCTATGCCGGTTGCTTTGCTTCGAAAGGCCATGGAAGCATTCAAGTGCAGCTTCCTTCATTCCTACGGCCTTACAGAGGCAAGTCCTGGGGTAACACTCTTGATGCCTGAAGACCACAACAACATACTGGAAGGCCCTGAGGAGAAGGTAAAGAGGCTCGCATCGTGCGGCAAGGAGATATTCAACGTGGAGGCAAGGGTAGTCAGTGGGCAGGGGATAGATGTAAAGCCCGGTGAAATGGGCGAGATTATTGTTAAGGGCGATAACGTAATGAAGGGTTATTGGAAGTTGCCGGAAGAGACAGCAGAGACTATCAAGAACGGCTGGCTTCACACCGGTGATATGGCCACAGTAGACGAAGATGGATATGTATTCATTGTTGATAGAAAGAAAGACATGATAATAAGTGGTGGAGAGAACATATATCCAAGAGAGATTGAGGAGGTTCTCTATTCTCATCCATCAATCCTGGAGGCAGCGGTAATCGGGGTTCCTGACGAGGATTGGGGGGAATCAGTAAAGGCATTTGTAGTTCTCAAGGAAGGAGAGAAGGCTTCCGAGCAAGAGATCATTGATTTCTGTAAGAAAAACCTGGCAAGCTATAAGAAGCCCAAATTTGTTGAGTTTTTAGATGTCTTACCTAGAAGTGCTGCTGGCAAGGTTTTGAAGAAAGAATTGAGAGAGAAATAATGGAAAAGTGTTTTTGTTGACACGTTTTTGCATAAAGATTGACTCAAGTTTTTTAAATAGATTTTAATCTACAAACTGGGAGGATCTATGGCAAGTACAGAGAAAAAGAATTCATTTTTAAATAACCATCGTGCCCTGGATCTGACGGATAACAGAGGGTTTCTGTGCGGAAAAATATTGGCGGATTTGGGAATAGATGTTATAAAGATTGAGCCGCCTAGGGGAGACCCGGCAAGAAAGATAGGCCCATTTTACAAGAACATTGCCCACCCGGAGAAGAGTTTAAACTGGTTTGCCTTTAATTCAAATAAGCGCGGGATAACGCTGGATATTGGGACTCTTGATGGACAGGAGATATTTAAGCAACTGGTTCAAGGGAGCGATTTTGTAATTGAGTCCTATGACCGTGGTTATATGGATGAACTGGGCATTGGCTATAAAGAGTTAAGCAAGATTAACCAACGCATAATAGTAACCTCTATCCTTCCGTTCGGTCCCGTTGGTCCGTATAAAGACTATAAAGCACCGGATATTGTAGGGATGGCTATGGGAGGGGTCATGTTTGGGACAGGCGAACCGGAAAGACCTCCGGTAAGGATAAGCTTTCCCCAGGCTTACCTCCAGGCTGCCTCGCAGGCAGCCGTTGGAACTATGATCGCCCACTATTATCGGCAACGCACTGGTAAAGGACAGCACGTTATGGTATCCATGCAGGCTAGTCTTGCATGGGCACTAACAAATACGATTTCCTGGTGGGAATTGGATAGGCAGATCTTTCAGCGGCAAGGAATCTATAGGGCTGGGATTGGCGCTAAGGTAAAGCTAAGATTGGTATGGCCATGTAAAGACGGTCTCGTATCATTTATGGTGATAGTAGGTGCACTCAGGTACATGGAGGTCTTAGTTCAGTGGATGGACAGTGAAGGAATGGCAGATGAGCATCTCAAAGCCATAAAATGGCGCGAATTTGACATGAGTAAAGTGACCCAATCGGAGATAGATGAAATAGAAAAAAGGGTAGGAAGGTTCTTCTCAATGTATTCCAGGGATGAACTCTACAAGGAGTCATCTAAGAGGCACATACCTCTTGCTCCGGTCTCAAATTTTGCCGATGTGTTACAAAATGACCAGCTTCGGTCCAGAGACTACTGGGTCGAACTCGATCATCCTGAGTTGAATACCTCAATTACCTACCCCGGTCCTTTCGTTAAATTTTCTGAGACTCCCATAACCATTGAACGCCGGGCCCCTCTTATAGGTGAACACAATGAAGAGGTGTATGGTAAAGAACTGGGTATTTCAACGAAGGAACTTGTGGTACTGAAAGAGGGAGGAGTGATATGAAGGTTGCTAAAGAACCTCCAAAAGATGCCCTTAATGGAATAAAGGTAGCCGATTTCTCCTGGATCCTTGCTGGACCACTAGTTACCAAATGCCTTGCCGATCACGGAGCCATGGTAGTTCGTATCGAATCCGGTAAACGCCCATGCGCTCACCGGGCAGTAGCTCCCTTTAAAGACAGAAAGCCGGGGTTGAATCGAGCGGGTTATTTTGCTTTTTACAACGCTAATAAGCTCAGTTTTCAGATGAACATAGATCATCCGCGGGCAAAAGAGGTGTTAAGGGAGCTAATCATGTGGGCTGACGTTGTTGTGGAGAACTTTTCCCCCGGCACAATGGATAAGAAAGGAATGGGATACGAAGAGCTAAGAAAGATCAAGAAGGATATCATTATGCTCCGAACCAGCAACCAGGGTCAAACCGGCCCATTTGCCAAACATGCTGCTTTGGGAATGCAACTTGTGGCTTTGTCAGGGCTTTCTCAACTTATTGGGTGGCCTGACGGAGACCCTCTTCAGACGACAATGGTTTGGACAGATTTTGTAGTTCCCCAGTTTGGAGTAGCAGCAATTATGGCCGCCTTGGATTACCGAGATAAAACTGGCAACGGCCAGATCCTTGACCTATCGCAATTTGAGGCTTCACTCCATTTTCTAGCTCCACCTATATTGGATTATGTCGTAAATCAGAACGAATCGATGAGAATGGGCAACCGGTGCCCCTGTGCGGCTCCTCATGGGGCATATCGGTGCGAGGGGGAGGAACGATGGTGTGTCATTGCTGTCTTTACTGATGATGAGTGGGAGGGCTTATGCAAAGCCATGGGTTACCCCCCATGGACTACTCATGATAAATTCTCTACCCTTCTTGCCAGGAAAGAGAATGAGGATGAGTTGGATCAACTGATAGAGGCATGGACCATCAACCTTTCGCCGGAAGAGGTGATGAGCCGCTTACAGGCTGAAGGGGTGGCAGCAGGTGTAGTGAAGAATGGGCAGGATATTTATGAGGACCCGCAGCTTCGACAGGGCAATCACCTCTGGCCCCTGGAACACAAAGAGATGGGAATGCTCACCCACATGGGCCAGCCGTTTACCATGTCCGAGACGCCGGCGCGACCAAGGTCTCCTGCCCCCTTGCTCGGCGAGCATACGGAATACGTCTGCCGGCAGTTGCTCGGTATATCAGAGGAGAATTTCAGTGGTTTGAGCTCAGATGGTGTGTTTGAATGAAGGGAGTTTGAGTACGGGTAGCGAGTTATCTACGGGCATGATAAAAGGAGCGGATAGATACGTATGGCTTTGCTAGAAATTAGGGGTCTAACAAAGACCTTTGGCGGTATAAGCAAAATAGAAAAAGGAGGTAAGGGATGGAACTGTCTTTTAGTGAGGAACAGGAGATAATAAGAAGGAACGCCCGAAACTTTTTGAAGAAGGAA
>Ga0210031_1002002_pt1 | contig 12349 bp, 7 predicted proteins | sample CryGeyCG2014_080_FD_185455 | JGI IMG/M metagenome (GOLD analysis project Ga0210031, IMG submission 185455) | Groundwater microbial communities from aquifer - Crystal Geyser CG03_land_8/20/14_0.80 (SPAdes) (version 2) | ecosystem: Environmental > Aquatic > Deep subsurface > Groundwater | place... | reverse complement strand
TGATTATTACCTGATTTTTAAACCAGCCAGCCTAAATCAATTTCCCCCAGATAGGTATACTTCTGATTGTTCCCCAGGTATACTTTTGATTATTTCCGCACAGAAAAAAGTGCTTTTTTAGCTTTTATATCATGATCCATGGACCCGAATCCATGGGTGTTTCCTCTTCTTAAGTCTTTATTATATCATAAAAAGGGCCAAAAGTCAAGGGCCCCCTTTTTTAAGGTTCACCATGGCTATAATCTTAGAATTTGGTATATCGATCTGCAGTTGGTGCTAATCCTACAAGGTTCACCCCTATTATTACCCTTGTTCTCCGTTTTTCCCTCAAGACTGCCAAAGAGCTACCTTTTTGGTGAACAAAACCAAACTTGGACAAACGGGGCTATGCCGGGTGCAACCGTGCTGATCTGCCCCATCAATTTCTAATCCTCCTATTATTTACTTCCCGACTACTGTGGAAGCCTTTGCAGGCTGTTGCCCCCGAGGCCGTATTCTTCAGCGGCTTCCATTATTGCCTTAAAGCTTTGCAGGGGAGTCCCGGGACAAACATTGGCACCGTCGCCCAGCATAAAACCACCGCTTGGCCCTATCGCTTCAATGCATTCCAAAGCCGCTTGTTTGACCTGTTGATAATTGCCGTCCTTCATGAGCATTGGATCAATGTTCCCCATCATACGCGAGACGCCGCCCAGGTTCGCAGCCGCGACCTTTGGAGGGACCAGATAACCGAAAAGGATAAACGTGTTCATTTTCATATCATCCCTGAGCGCCTGAAGCAGGTGCGCGCTGTTTCCGCACATGTGGATCGCGCGTTCTACGCGGCCGAACCGTTCGAAAATAGCACGGCTGTACGGAACGCAGAACTCTTTGAACAGCGCGGAAGACATGATCTGCGCGGAATCTTCAGCCAGACAGTATGAGTCACCGCAAAGCGGAATGCCCATTAATTTTCTTGCATTCTCCTCAGCCGCGATCTCGCCCCGGGTTATCTTTTCCAGAAAACGGTGGCTTTGCTCCGGATACTCTAACATCCACCAGTAGAAGTCTGCTCCGACCAGGTCCACCGCGATCATATGCGAACTCAGGCCTCCAAGCCCAAGCGCAATATTAACACTGCCTTCCTTGCCGTTAAATGTAATCCTGGTCTGAGCAGCGAATTCCTTCATTTTTTGCCACCACTCTATTGACTTGCCGCGCAGCCCTGTGTCAGGCCTGGCAATTTCAAAACGTTCCATCTGTTCAACCGTGCGGATAACAGGGATAGCGCGCGGAGGGCCGTCATCCACCCATCCCACTTCTCCGCCCTGGCCGCTGGGCGGGATAACGTTGTCGAAATAAGGGGCGATATTGATAACAGGAGCGGTGCAGAAATCCTCGGGAATGTTCTCGAGCCTGTATTTGGCGAACTGCAGCTGCATGTAATAGTGCGTCTCGACGTCCTTGAAAAGATCAATATAGCGCAGTTTGAACAGAGGCGCGAAATACCGCGGCACAACGCAGTACTGGACAGGCACCCGGTCTACGTAGCAGAACCTTGACCAGGCTTCCAGCCGCTTACGGCTCTGCTCCATTTTCTCAACAGGATAATCAATGTCCAGTTCAAAACGCATGATCGATCTCCTTCTGATAGTGATACGGCGGAATGCGGCTCAAGACCAATGTGGGGCATTCCAAAATAATGAATACAGATTGCTTCCCCGCCACGAATATTGGCGGGTCGCAATGACATAGTAACGATACATCCGCCCCGACGTTACGTCGGGGCAGGCAAAATCCCCCTAAATCCCCCTTAATCCCCCTTTGTTAAAGGGGGAGATTTGGACCAGGGCAGGCGTTTTTATTTAAACAGGTTCGTGCTCAGGTACTTTTCTCCCCTGTCAGGGAAGATAATGACGATATTGCCTTTTTTGATCCTCCTGGCGACCTTTATGGCCGCAAGCATCGCGGCGCCTGAACTCATGCCAACGAAAATACCCTCTTTTTTCACTATCCGCCTTGACATTTCAAACGCCTGTTCCGTGTCGATCATTATGACCTCATCAAGCAAAGAAGGATTGTATATGGCAGGGACTATTGCTTCTTCCATGTTCTTCAGGCCCTGGATATAGTGCCCCTTAATAGGCTCGGCGGAGATCACCTTGATCTTCGGGTTCTTTTCCTTAAGGTATGTGCCCACGCCCATCAGGGTCCCTGAGGTCCCTATCGCGGAAATAAAATAGTCAATCCTGCCCCTGGTCTGTTTCCAGATCTCCTCGGCTGTTGTTTTATAATGGGCGATCTTATTATACTTGTTGGTGAACTGGTCCGGCATAAAATACCTTCGGGGATATTTTTTCACAAGCTCCCTGGCTTTTTTGATCGCGCCGTCTGTTCCCAGCCCGGGGTCTGTCAGTGTCACTTTCGCGCCGAACGCCTGTATCATCTTCCTTCTTTCTATTGAAACAGCTCCGCTCATCACGATCTCGACCTTGTAACCTTTCGCGACGCCGATCATCGCCAGGCCTATGCCGGTGTTGCCTGAGGTAGGCTCGATTATGGTCTTGCCCTTTGCCAGGACGCCTTCCTTTTCCGCCTGCTCGATCATTTTGAGTGCGATCCTGTCCTTTATGCTTCCCGTGGGATTGGTTCCCTCGAATTTCGCGTATATATTGACTCCGTCAACTTTGTTATTCGGGTTAAGCTTGTTGATCCTGATTATCGGGGTGTTGCCTATGGTCTCCAGAATATTTGAATATATCATACATTTATCTCCTTATGATGATTATTCCCCGCTGCTTTCTTATGAAAGCAAAATGCGGGAATCCCTTAGGGACTCAGATTTTTTACAAATGATTACACCGATTCCTGCCGGTAATACGGCCCGGGCCTGCCTGAATAAAGGCAAGCCCGGACCTGTAGACTTGATGCAGCTGTGCTTATTAAAACGCGGCGCCTTTCCTTAAAAACGTAGTTGGATAGTTTGTTAGTTGGATAGTTTGTTAGACAGTAAAGTAAAAGGTGTCGGGATAGTTATAGTTGATCGTGTTAGAATCGGTGTAAAAGTATTTGTAAGAGTGGGATGAGTTAGAGTGTGTGTTGTCGGAAGCAAAATCGCGCCCGCGTTATTTGTTTTCAACCTGTATTGTCAGCATCCCCCTTTCTTTCCCGGCGATCACCGCAACCTTCGCGGCCGGGTATTTTATCTTAAAATGATCAAGGAATTTCTTGGCGCCTATCCAGACGTAATTCTTTCTTTTCTGCAGCTTGATCTTCGCAGGTTCATTCTGGTCGTTGGTGGGCTCTATGCCCATCACCCTGTTCTGCCTGCTGTAGTAAAGGATAACGGAATCGAAATTGCGCAGAAGAAAAGAACCTACGGCTGCCGCGTTGAAACTCATCAGCCCGCTTTTCAGTATCGATATCCTTGGCTCTGCTGTTCCCCTGGTAGGTATGAACTTTTCGAATTCCATTATTATCTCATCCGTTTATTAACTTAAAAGTTAATTTTTTACTACATCTATATTATAGCATAATTTTACATATTTGTCAAGTAAAAAATCATTTTAAACATATTTTTAATACATTAAAGACATTAGAGATATTATTTATTATGACATTTTGAATACTATATATCATTACATTTAAAATATATTCTATCCTTATAATAATAAATAAAAAAACTACTGCAGTTTTACGCAGTAGTTCTTTGCAACATGAATCCCTGATTTATCTGTCGTTGCGACCGTAGAGTCATCGACCTGGTTCTGACTCGAAGGCCCCTGTATTAAATTCCGGTTTAATCGGAATTACAGGGGGAAGCATTTTGGAGTGACGAAGCAATCTCGTATCTGGATTGCCGCGCCCTTCGGGCTCGCAATGACCCGCAGGTTAAAAATTAATGCTTCAATGCAATAGTCTATGTCAATGGGATCAGTTATCTTAATCCCATCTACAACTGTTCCACGCCGCGCCGAAATTGGTGCTTGAATAACCCAAACTTGTGTTTTTTAATATTATCAACACATGATCTGTCATCCTGACCACTTTTTCTGCCTGGTATCCATCGAAGGGAAGTGTGAGCCTCCAGGTCTTTCCCCCGTCCGCTGTGTAAATAACCCCTTTTTCGACAATAAGGAACCCTGTATTTATATCCCTGAAGCAGATGAAATCGCGGACAGGCCAACCAGGACTGTAGATATCATCGGGTTTCCCGGGATACATCTTCTTTGCTTCTTTCCAGCCGTTTGAAGTCTTGAGCAGGCCGCCTGCAAGGTTCAGTATGTATCCTTCGTTCGCGCTGAACATCAACATTGCCTGGATCCCATCGCAGATAAGCAGCTCGATCTTATCCGGGCCTGCCTCTTCCCAGGTCAAGCCCCCGTCACGCGTTGTAAGGAATATCGGAATTGATATCTGGCCGCCGCCATAGGCAAAACCGTTGTTCTCATCTGGAAAACACAGGATGTCGATATTTTCAGAACCGGGGGATTCCCCCTCAGGCGCTTCGTCGTCATGCTCCATTATTACCTTACCCTTCCTGCACACCTTCCAGGTCTTTCCCCCGTCTTCGGTCTTGAGTATATTCTTTATGCCTTCGGCATACTGCAAAGCATACCCGGTCTTCAAGCTTGGAAAAACTGCTGTGCCCGGCTCAATACCGAACTTTTTATAATCGATATCCGCCCCGATCGCGCATCCGGCGCTCAGGCATATGGCTAATATGAATATTGATATTTTCACTTGCCCTCCGTTTTAAATACTGCCACGCAATCAACTGAAATAGCGGCTTTACCTGTCCAAAAAACCCTGAATTCCGCAAGCCCTGACCTTGATGACCATTCGAACGGGACCCTGAACCACTGGTATTCCCCTGCTTTTTTGAAATCAATTCCCTTTATATAAATTTCCTCTGATCTGTGAGCCCCGCCTGTGCCTCCGCTGAACACGTCCAGGACGCACACCGGTTCAGGTATCCTTTCAGCCGTTTTCAACCTGAAAAACGCGGTGTATTTCCCATCCGGAAGACTTTCGTATGGGCCGTAGATGATATGGCATGGGCTGCCTTCACGCGAAGACCAGGCTTCGCCGAATATTGACTCCCTGTCTTCTATTCTTCCGCCCCCTGCGTGTGGCAGGTTAACAGCGCTATACGATAATCTGAGCGCCGCGCTTTCCGGCACATCGCCATCGATCGCGCTGAAAGCGACATTCTTTTCCTCGCGCCTGTTCCCGTATGACAGGACAACCTGCGCTTCACCTTTCTCAGAATCAAGTCTTGCCCTTATATTCACGTATCCTGCGTCCCATGGCTTAAAAAGAAATTCCTTTTCCGGTCCTATCTGCTCAATACCAGCGCTTTTCACTTCTATCCTTACTTTCTCTGCTTTGTCCTGCAGGTTCTGGACCCGGATATCCCAGGACGCAACCCGCAGGCCCTTAGAATAAAAAAGGCATTTCGGATATGCCGCGAGAACCTTTCCTGTGTTGGCAAGCCTTGCTGCCGAGATCATCTCGTCCAGGCGGGCAACCTTGAATTTTTCCACACCCAGGATATCAGAGGTCATTTTATAGATCTCCGGGCCTTCTTCAAACCCGTGCAGGTCACCGTAAACCGTGATGAAGAACGGCGGCTCGTTCCTTGATGCTATCCCCCTGATCTTTTCTGCCAGCCATCCTGCCATTGCCCTGTTCTTTTCATCCCGGGAAAGATCTTTCCAGCCGGGGTCTTTCCCTGTAAGGTCCTTCTTCGCGTTTTCCTGCCAGTAACTTAATTCGTGGAATATCACCGGTATACCCTGTTTCAGCATTTTGATCCTGGCAGGGCCGCCCAGATGCGTAAAACCTTCAGGCTTCGCCGCGGCAGCGTATTCCTCCAGCTTTTCAGGGTTATCCCCTCCCCATATGTCAACAATGCTTATGTCCGCGAGTTCCATCAGCCTGCCTGTATGCTTTGCGAACTGCGTGACGTCAGGGAGCAGGTTCGGGTAAACGTATCCCGCGCCTGAACAGCCGGCGAAGAAATAATCGTTCTCGGAGGCGTTCTCATAGTAATACTCAAGCATCGCGGGGAACTGCTCTGCCATTATGGGGTTTATTCCCCAGTTCACCGGCACCTTTCCTCTTACAGAACTGAACCAGGCTCCGTAAGCGAAGGGAATGACAGGCTTCATCGTGTCGCCCTCGCTTGTCAGGAAGCTTACGTAAAATTTCTTCTGAAGTTTTGTGTTTGAAACGGTGAAGTGTAATTTCTGGCGCAGTTCTTTATTGAGCGGCTTTACGCCGGTGTGGAAGCTCCAGTTATTAAAGGCGTGGAAGGAAAAATGCCCGTATTCGGAGAGCAGGCTGCAGAAAACGTCCTCAGGCTCACCGTACCCGTTGACCTGGGCAGGCGGATCAAGATTCTTCAATATTTCCCTATATAATGCTACCTGCCTTGGATAGCCACCTACCTCAACGTTCCCGTAGGAAAGCCCCTTCTTGGGCGCTGGAGAAAGGTTGAAAACAAAACCTTTCTTCATCACGGAGTAATCAAAACCCCACATCGGACCGCACAGCCCTACTTTCGCGTCCCGGTATTCGGCATCTATGCTGTGGCAGACCTTCCTGCTGCATTTCGGCATTAATTCTTTTAAGGCCCAGTTATACGGCTCTATATTGTCGTCCCAGCGGTCCCGCAGGTCCTGCGCGACTCTAAAACCGTATTCTTCTGCCAGGCCGTTATTTCTTAAGCCCGGGCTTTTGCCTGACAGGATGCTTTCTGTCACAGGCAGCAGGTTTTCAATGCCTGCGAGTGTGACAGCAACCCATTGTTCAGCGTCCAGATTAAGATCATAAAGGACCAGGCCGGATATATCATCTCTGAATGCCTCGATCAACTTAGCAAGGTTTTCAACCGGGGTAAAACTAAATCCGTATTTTTCTTGGTATATCTCCTGCCACTTGCGGTCTTCCTCTATCGTGAGCAGGAAAAGCCTTGGGCCTTTCCTGTTCACTATTCCCTGAAGGGTTTCAACCATGACCCTCTCAGGCCTGGTCAGCCCCTCAACTCTGAAAACGCGTGCCTCGCCTCCTGCCCGGGCACCTTCGGCGTATTTCACCGCTGCCAGGCAGCAGATCAGCTGGGGTATCAGGAACAGCAGCCGGTTTTTCATCACTGCTCTTTTCTCCTTATGCCCGCGTCCGCGCGTTTACCCGGCGCAAGTAATCAGGCCCAACGGGCAAGCCGTGGCATTACATATAAAGGTTTTTTATTTTAAAAATAAAAGGGGCATTTTTGCCCCTTTTTTTTCAATTAAACGAATCCATCCATTCATATTTTATTTTTATGAAATTAATCATGTGTCCTGTCTTATAAAGTTCACTATATCCCTTAGACAATTGCGCATAAAAACAGTTATGCGCAATTAGAATTTCGCAATGAGCGAAATTCGGTGGGTATAACCTAAATCCCCGTAAGGAACAAGGGCGTAATCTATACCCAGTATGCCAATCTTGAAGCCAACACCGCAGGTTAGGCCGGCAAGCGCTCCCAAAGTGTTGTTTATCGCGCTGTTATACTTATATCCTGCCCTTATGGCAAACACAGGATGGACCCAATATTCAATACCTGCTCCCACAGCCCATATGGAATCAAGGATGGAGTAATTCAGGTCAGCTGATAGAGTAAGCTTGCTGTCAGCAGACTTATTGGCAATGCCTGCTTTCAGGTTCATAGGCAGAGAACTGGCTTCTGTAATGAACGGGGCTTCGCAGCCCATATTCTGCAGGGCAAGACCCAAAATTAGACCTTCCTTGTTCAGCTTGTATTGCATGCCAAGATCTGCGGCTATGCCAAAGGCTGACTTATCATCCAGCTGCTGGTTGATGATCTTGACAGTTCCCCCAAGATTCAGGCGTTCTGAGAGCATCTTAGCGTATGATACGACTATCGCAAGGTCATTTGCAGGCACTGATCCAAGCAGGGCTCCAGCAATGTCCCTTCTTTCAATGTCTGTGATATACAGGTAGGTTATACCTGTGCCTATGGTTCCGCCAAAAGCTGGTTGGCAGTAGGCAAGGTATTCGTATCTGATAGCCTGAAACCACTCTGTGTGGGCAAAGATTACCTGCTTCCCTTCTGCCATGGACAGGCCGGATGGGTTCCAATACAGGGCATTGATATCGTCTGCTGCTGCAACAAAGGCTTCGCCCATTGCAACCGGGCGGGAACCCACCCCGAGTTTCAGGAAGGTTGCACCGGTGGTGCCGGGTCCGGCGCAACTACCGTGTAACGTGTAAAGTGTAAGGTGTAAGGCAAGAATTAAAAATATAATCTTTTTCATATTTCCTTCATTTTTAATTTTTAATTGTAAATTGTCAATTGATACGGCATCACCGTATGATCATTATTTTCCCAATCTTCCTTTCTTTCGTATCATCAGTTAGGAAGTAGATATAGACACCGGAAGCAACCGGCTCATTCCAGTTGTTGATTACGCTCCAAATGTACGGGTCTACAGTTATACCTGCCTGCTCAAACACAAGCTCGCCTGCGATGTTGTAGATCCTGAGCAGGATGTTTGAAGTGCTGTAGAGCTTGAAGCTGATGGCTGTATGGCCAAGACCTGAGTTCGGTTTGAACGGTACAGGGAACGCGTAAGCATCCTTAATACTCGGCGCTGCTTTGGGCAGAGAGAACATACGCATTGCCATAGTTTCGTCCACTGTGGGAGCGCCTATCTTGACGATCCTGTCATTCTCCTCATCAGCAATCCAGAGGTTTCCGTTGTTGTCAAGGCAGATACCAACGGGTTTGTCAAGGGAAGTGGTGCAGGAGCCTGAATACTGCATAAGAAGCTCTCCATACCTGTTGTATCTCTTTATCTTGTTATGGTTAGTGTCAGAGACGTAGATATAGCCTTTCCGATCAGCGTAGACTGCTCTTGGGTCATCAAGGCCTCTTATGCTGAAGGTAGGGGTAAGGGCTGAGGTGTAAACAGTGACAATATTGTCGTCAGTATTGGCTATGTAGACGCTTGCCTGTGAAGGACCTGGATATTGCAGGTGGTTAAGAGCAAACACTCCTTCTGGATCGTCAAGGTTCGATATTGTGGCAAGTAGATTTCCTTCGTAGTCAAATATAGCTATCCTATCCTTTTTGGCGTCTGCGACATAGACTGCCTTTGTGCAGGCATAAGAGGTGTCTGAATAGGTGTAGTATAAACCTACGGATAGCTGCTCTGGTCTCTTGATGTCGTGTCTTTCCCCGAATGAGAACAGGTAGTTGCCGGATAGGTCAAATGCCTGGATGCGGTCATTATCCCTGTCAGCCACGAATACCATTGGTCTTGTGTCTGCTGACCACTCACCACTGACCACTGTTGTTACAGCTATTCCTGAAGGTTTCTTTAACTTGTGGGATTCCTCGCTCCTGCCGTTGAACGAAAGCAGGAAGTTACCGTTCATATCAAACTTCTGGACCCTGTCGTTCTTGTTGTCAGTGACAAAGATACAACCTGAGTTATCAGAGCCTGTCTGGGTGGGGGAGAACGCTATGCCGTAAGGTTCTTTAAACTCTCCGTTATCGTTTCCGTGACTACCGAATACAAGTTTAACTTCAGGATCGCCGAGGAATATCGAAACAGTGTCTATGGACGTATTGTTTACCTTATCAGAGGAGACAATCCTTATATAATACCACCTGCTCTTTGTGAACTGGGCAGTAGTCCAGACCCCGAGTGATTGTGTTTCTTTCTGTAATTCAGCTTCATTTATAACTATCCAGCCTGTAGGTGTTTCTCCGTCCTTCATTGCTTTAAGTTGTAAGCTATACCGCGAGAAGTGAATATCTGTGGTGGTTCCTATTATTGACATCGTATTGCTGTTTATTACCTTGCAGATGCCCTTGTCTTCCTTTGAGGGATACAGAAGCAGGGCAACCGGCTTTGAGTTGTCAAGGGTTATTGTGACTGACCTTGAATCCTCACAGTTTCCAACATTATCCACGCCGCGGTAATAGACAGTGTGCTGGCAATCAGGATAGGTATCAGGGATAGAAAAGGTGAATATCCTGGCACCTGTGATTGTATCCTCGCCTGTCTGTGTAACTATAATCCACGATGTATCATTGTCAACCGAACACTCAACCCAGGCTATACCGGACTGAACAGCGCCGGTATCAAGAGAACTGAATACAAACGGCGTGTGAGACGTTACGACAACAGGCGTTCCGTTTCCATAATTATATTTGGGTTCACCGATCGTGAGAGTGGTCGTTGTCGGATTTGTATTGTCAATTATGATTGTTACCTGCGTACTTGCAGTGTCCCCTATTCTGTTTGCAACTGTCAGCCTGAGCGTATAAATACCCTCAAGACCAGTTGTGTTCCATATTGTAAGGGTAGAGCTTTCAACAGGATAACCGTAGACCGGCTCTATCAGGGTCCATGTATCAGGAAATGCCCCTGCTCCATATTCAAACCTGTAACTGCCAAACAGCATTCCTTTAGCAGTACCCTTAACCTCAATATTTCTTCCTGCCAAGCTCATTTGCGCTGGATATGTAATTTGAGCTATAGGCGGGGATATATTTACCTCACTCTTTGCAAACATTAATGAATAATATGAAAGGTGGCTGATAGGAACCTTAAGACAATGATTAACCATATCGAGTATCTGGTCAGGCACTTCAACCCACTCATTGATTTCCGTATCGAACTTAAATATCTTTAGTTTGTCTTCAAAGCCGGCAACCTCCTGCGGGTCGTAGTAGATGATCAGAATGGCAGGTGGATCATAGAACGCGCCGTCCGGCTGTAGGTCATATATAGCATTTACTGGCGCAAGACCCTGGACATTCATAGCGAATATGATTGCCGTGTCAGGAGATTCATCAGGACCATATGGTTCAATGAATAGATTTGCGTTGCCCGGATTCTCAAGGCTTGTGCTTTCTGAATCAATCCCTGCCCATATAACCCTTATCTCGCCGGACTTTTCTGTAGCGGTCTCGATTTCACCTGTCAGATTTCTTGCGGCGTTAATCCTACAAACATATAAACCCGGCAGAACGGGCAGAGGATAGCTGTCAATGTAAACAGTGCCGTTCCAGACAACTTCCTGCGGTACGTTTTTCTGCACATTATTAAAGGAATATTCTTTGAACAGGAATTGTGCCCCGTCTGTGCGTCTTATGCGGTAAATCCCTACGGAAACTGTATCCGCTGTGTGATTCCTGACTGTATAGTGTATGGTTGTATGTTCACCCAGGATCGGGTTAAACGTCTCCGGCTGGGTGAATACGTCTTCTACTGCAAAATCCGTTGGAATGTCAACATCAAACTGGCTTAAGCCTGTGCCTGTAAACCCTATCAGGTCTTTCGCCTTTATGAAGAAAGAAGCGGTGCCGTTGTATCCCACAACAGGCGTATAGTTCCCTTCCCAGGTGATGCTGTCGGAAGTTGTAAGGGCAACAGGGACTGTTGAGGCTCCGCTCTGTGTAACCTTCGCCTCAATTAATTCTTTGAGTCTTTCGCTAGCGAGGATTGTTATATGGACAGAGGAAGTGTCGGTTACCATACTTGGGCTTACTGTAATAGCAAAGGTGGGCGCAGCATTGTCTGCAATAACCTTATAGAATTTCATCTCTTCCTTATTTTGTACGTTATCGGTGCTATAGTATGTTATCGTACATTCTCCATCCTTTTTTATTCCTTCCTTGAAAAGGTTAAAGGTGGTAGTGCCGGCATAGGTCTTTGCGGCAAAAGAAATGTTCTTTGTTTCATATTCATTGACTTTGTATGCAGTTGATTTCAAACCCGCTCTGTGAGTAATTGGATTCGCTCTGTCCTGGGCGACCAAAGTAAAGGTGGTGGCTATGCTCACATAAGTATTTGCGCCGTCAAAATATTTCAACCCGGAGAGAGAGATGGCAGTTGCCGGGGGAGAATCGTCCCTGTAATTGCTCACTACATACATCGGGGAAGTATTTCCCAATTTATCAACTGCCCACCAATAGATATTAAAAGAACCCAGGGGTCGAATGGAAGAAGGCAGCGTAAACGGCTGCGTGTAGGTGTAGGTATACATAGATGATATAATTCTATATTTTATTGTATTCGTGTCAACTCCTACTCCGGCATCGGAACAGGTAATAGAATAAGTCGTGGAAGAGGAAACGTTGGTAATATGGAATACATCGGTGTCTTCAGGATAGTGCGGACAGCCGATGGCAAGCGTAACCGTGGGTGCTGAATTATCTAATATTATGGTTCTTCTCCAAATGTTGTCGTATAATAGAATAAATAGCATTAATGCTCTTTAAATAACGAGGGCACCTGTTGACTTCTTCTCTGCTATAGGGTATAATATTCTTTGGCAAAAAAAACCC
>Ga0210031_1002000_pt1 | contig 12350 bp, 7 predicted proteins | sample CryGeyCG2014_080_FD_185455 | JGI IMG/M metagenome (GOLD analysis project Ga0210031, IMG submission 185455) | Groundwater microbial communities from aquifer - Crystal Geyser CG03_land_8/20/14_0.80 (SPAdes) (version 2) | ecosystem: Environmental > Aquatic > Deep subsurface > Groundwater | place... | reverse complement strand
TATATTGTAATACACTATAATTTAGCCGTTCTTTGACAATTATGGGTTTTCCGCAAGGGAAATTCTTTATACATAGAAATACAAAATCTTAGTAAAAGGAGGTGCTACAATGAAGTGGCACAAAAAACTGTTGATCATAGTTCTGCTAATTAGTTTCATAGTAGGGCTAGGAAGCTTTGGAAGTTTTGGGATGAAAAATGTGAAAGCTCTTAATCCCCCTGTTACTCCTATTTTGATTGGTCCTAATGGTATTTTGTTAGATTCTTGTTCATTCCAAAAGGTTTCTGTACAATTTAACTGGTATCCAATGGTCGATGCAACGGATTACACTATTCAGGTTTCTCCTGTTTCTGATTTTTCTACTTTAACCTACAGTTACACTTCTTCTTTGACTTGTTTTATTGCTCAGCTAGATTTTGGTACGATTTATTATTGGAGAGTTCAGGCAAGCAATCCGGCTGGTTCTTCGGGATGGAGTAATGTTAATTCTGTTCAAGTGTTACCTGCACCACCACAACTTATATCCCCTTCTTATAACACTTATAACTTGTCAAATATTACTTTTACTGTTTACACTTGTGTTCCTCGTAATGTCGAGATTCAAGTTTCCTGTTATCCCTATTTTGATTATTGCTTTATTGATGCAATTTTGAACCAATACCAGTATGCAGGTCAATGCAGATATAGTATTTCTTATACTTTTATTACTGGAACTTATTTCTGGAGAACTCGTAGTTTGATGGGAAATATAACTGGCCCTTGGAGTTCTATTAATATGTTTACAGTAATTTTTCCTCCATCTCAAGCGCCTAATTTAATTCAACCAGTTAATAGTTCTCTTATAAAACAAACCAGTGTGAGATTTGGTTGGGAATCTGTAGCAGGGGCGACTATGTATCAGGTTGAAATCGCGAATGTAGAAACAGAAACAGTTTATACAAACAGTTTTGTAGCAATACTTTCAGATAATGCAAATTATCTATGGAGAGTACGGGGCGGAAATTCCGTTGGTTGGGGACCATGGTCTAATTATTCCAGTTTCCGAATTTTGTTACCACCAAATACTCCTACTTTAGCATCTCCTTTTAACAGAACAGTAATCCAGAATAATAATATTGTTGTGCTGACCTGGAATCCGATAGCAACTGCTGATTCTTGTTTAGTTCAAGTTGTTAATACTGGCATTGTTCAGACATTTGAGGTTCTATCGCCATATAACACTCTGAATTTTACTGGCCAATGGGGGAATAATTATACTTGGAGAGTAAAAGCTAAGAATGCTTCTGGCGAAAGTAGCTGGAGTAACTTCTGGGTATTTACTATCCAGGAAAATATTCCTCCTAAATTAGAAATTGATAGTTATCCTCAATATACCAATCAATCTACCATAACCATTACAGGAAAGGCTTATGACCTCGAATCTGGGCTTGATGCGTTATGTCTTGGGCCTAATTCTATTCCAGTATTCCCTGACGGAACCTTTAAGATAAATTTTAATCTTAATGAAGGGTCTAATAGTTTTACTCTTATTGCAATTGATAAAGCAGGGAATAAAGCTCAGCAAACCATTGGAATTGTAAAGGATACTATTCCTCCAGAAATAAATATTACTTTTCCTATTGCTCCAATATATCCTAGTTATGAAGGAATTACAGTAATTTCTGATATTAAAGTTACTGGTACAATCAAAGATCTTTTGCCAGTTACATTGTTAATAAATAACGAAAATTGTCCTATAGATTCTTCTGGAAATTTTGCTTATCAGACCAATTTAAATTACGGTTTAAACAAAGTTTATCTTAAGGCCATAGATGCTGCAGGAAATATATCTGAGAAAACATTGATAATCTATAAAACTATTAATCCTAAATTTATTTTTAAGATTAATAACCCCAAGATGCAAGTTCAAGTTATCAATGAACAAGGGCAGCTCGATTGGGTTCAAGAAGAAATTGATCCAGGAAGATATACAATTCCAGTAATTGTAAAAGGAAGAGTGTTCATTCCTGTACGAAAATTCATTGAATTAGTTAATGGCACTGTTGAATGGGATGCAAGTTCGCAAAAAGTTACTATTGTTGTGCCGGGTCGCGGCAAAACAATTGAGCTATGGATGGAAAAACCATTAGCTCGAGTAACTGATTCTTATGGCAATCAGCAATGGATCCAAATAGAAAAAGGGGATAATACTATCACACCATTTATTAAGAATGAGAGAAGTTATTTCCCTTTGAGATTTATCGTGGAACAGTTAAATGCTGTTGTTGAATGGAATCAAATACTTCAACAGGTTATAATTGAATTTCCTATAGTACCTTAGTTGTAAACGGCGTCTGCAAAAACAGACGCCTTTTTTATTTTTAAAAATTATGATATGATAAATATTATTAAGATTTATTTAAAAATTGTTATATTGGGCCGGTAGCCCCTCACTTGGAAAGAATATGTATTATGTATATATTCTAAAAAGCAAAAAAGATGATAAGCTATATATTGGTTATACAAATGATTTAAAAAGAAGATTGATTCAACATAATACATCTTCTTCTAAAGCAACCAAACCTCGTTTACCATTGAAATTAGTTTATTATGAAACCTATCTCTCAGAGAAAGATGCTAAAGATCGTGAATTCAAACTTAAAAGATTTGCTGGTTCTTACACGCATCTTAAACATCGGATTAAGAATTCTCTGATTCTTTCCAAGTGAGGGGCCGGTAGTTTAGTGGTAGAATATCGCTTTTGCAAAGCGAAGATCGCGGGTTCGATTCCCGCCCGGTCCACCCCCACACCATAACAAGCTTTTGAATTATGTACTATGTATATATAATTAAAAGTATTAAGGATAAATAACTATATATAGGCTATACTAATAATTTACCAAGACGAATCAAAGAACATAATTCAAAATTAAATATTTCAACTAAATCCCGCACACCTTTCAAGCTTGTCTATTATGAGGCTTATCATAACCAACAAGACGCCATCAAACGTGAATCAAATCTTAAACTTCACGCTAAAGCCTTGGCTCAGTTAACAAGAAGAATTCGAAATTCAGTGGCGTCTTAAGCTTGTTTGGTGTGGGGGTCCACCCTCGCCTCATTAGAAAACTTGCTTGACTTGGTTATATTTTATATAATGTATCAAGTAATAAATCCCGCACCTTTAGAAGATTGATTTCATCAATATATGCCATTGGCATTTATCTTCTAAAGGTGCGGGATAAAAAGGTCGAAATAAAATTTTAAATAAACAATAATTATGATAAATACTTTAGCTCAGGCCAGTTATGGCGCTTTAGTTAATCTTTGGAATGGCTTTATTCTCTTTATCCCCACTTTAGTAGGAGGAATTATGCTTTTCCTTTTGGGTTTGATTATTGGCAATGGCTTAGGACAATTAGTAGAAAAAATCATTGATTTAATTAAAATCGATGTTGCTTTAGAGAAGACAGGTTTTAAGACTTTGACAGATAAGGCTGGCCTTCGATTAAATACCGGATTTTTTCTTGGTCAAATTGTGAAGTGGTTAATAGTTTTATCTTTCTTGATTGCCGCTTGTAATGTTTGGGGATTAAATGCAGTTGGGGATTTTATTAGAAGTATAGTTAATTATCTTCCTAATTTAATTGTGGCCATTCTCATTCTTTTAGTCTCGATTATTTTAGGAGAGTATTTTGCCAAATTCATTCGAGCTTCAATCGCTGGTGCTGGTTTAAAATATAAGAATTTCTTGGGTTCCTTGTCTCGCTGGGTATTTTATATCTTTGGAATTTTGGCTGCTCTTTCTCAACTTAAGATTGCGCCCTATATCATTAATACCTTATTCACTGGTATTGTAGCTTTGTTGGCTATTGCTGGCGGTTTAGCTTTTGGCCTTGGAGGAAAAGAATTAGCTCAAGATATGTTGAAGAAATTTAAGGAAGAAGTGGAAGAGAAATAGAATTGAAAATACTCAAAAAAGAGTCCCATTTAAAGGGGCTCTTTTTTATTATAGTATGGGGCTTGACCCCTCACTTGAAACGCTTTAAATCTTATTAAATTAATTCTTTACATTTTCAGGAGACAATGAATTTTTTGTTGGAAAATTATCTTTAGAAGAAGGGATTTATTGGGATGCTTTGCCCCTCACTTGGAAAAGATAAATTTATTTCATAAATATAAAGATTTTTTCTATTAAGGATTAATAAACAAATTATTTATATTAATCACTTAATAGAGTTTTGGCGAGAGCCAATCTTTTCCAAGTGAGGGGCTTTGCATCCTAAGCTTTTCAAGTGAGGGGCTTGACTTTTATAATTAGGGGCGTATAATTAAAGTTACCAAAATATGTTAACGATTGACGAAAAAACTAAACGGAAGTGAGGCAATTTATTTGCGTTGTTTTTCAAACGCCATCACTTCTCGATGGCGTTTTTGAATGATTGACCCGAAAGAAAAAACCGATCTTTAAAAACTGAATATTCTTCATCTTTAGTGTGTCTTTTCACTAAAGATGGGAAAGTTGTAAATAAGGGCAGATGGTGGATGCCTTGACACAGTGAGGCGATGAAGGACGCGGCGTAGCTGCGATAAGCTTCGGGGAGGTGTGTAGCAACCTTTGATCCGGAGATTTCCGAATGGGACAACCTAACTTAGTGATAAACTAAGTTGATCTTTCACGTAAGTGAAGGATAGCATACCTGGGGAAGTGAAACATCTCAGTACCCAGAGGAAAAGAAAACAAAAATGACATTTTTCTTTTTCCTTTTGATTTGGGAAAAAGAAAAGTGTTTGTGATTCCTTAAGTAGTGGCGAGCGAAAGAGGAAGAGCCTAAACTCGTCCTTCGCTCTTTGCTCCGCAAAGAGCTACGGAACGACAAGTCTTTTTATAATGACTAGCCATTCCGAAGCTCCGAACGAAGTAAGGAGCGAAGGATGGGAGTTAGAAGAAAATGTTGTGAGTTCAACTCAAAGTGAAAATAATAATTAATTGAAATAGCTGGAAAGCTATACCAAAGAGGGTGATAGTCCTGTAAATAAAAATTATTATTCAGCTCTTACATTTTCTTGATTACTTCGATGCCAGACAACATCGGAGGAAATATCCGGTACTACTCCGGAAAGGCTAAATACTCACTGTGATCGATAGTGAACTAGTACCGTGAGGGAAAGGTGAAAAGCACCCCGGTGAGGGGAGTGAAATAGAACCTGAAACCATTTTGCCTACAAGGAATCGGAGCCCCCACACCAATTTTGCAAAGATATAATATTGCAAAAAAGTCTAAAAAGACTTTTTTGCAGTTGTTTATGACAATTTTAATTATTTTTAGAAATTAATTTGTTTAGCTTGGCAAAATTGGTGTGGGGGTGACGGTGTGCCTATTGAAGAATGAGCCGACGACTTTATACTTACCGCTGATTAAACCCGTTTAACGGGTGGAGTCAAAGGGAAACCAAGTGCTAAAAGCGCGTTTTAAAGTAGTAAGTATAAGACCCGAAGCCAGATGAGCTTACCATGGCTAGGATGAATCCCGACGAAAGTCGGGAGGAGGTCCGTACCCGTGAGCCGTTCAAAACTCTGGGATGAGCTGTGGTAAGGAGTGAAAAGCTAATCGAATCTGGGAATAGCTGGTTCTCCTCGAAATAGTTCTTCGACTAGCGGTCTATTTATCCAGGCGGGGGTAGAGCACTGGATGGTATGTAGAGGGCGAAAGCCCAGCATACCAATCAAACTCCGAATACCGCTTTGGTTATGATAGGCTAGTCAGACCATGGGGGCGAAGCTCCGTGGTCGAGAGGCAAAGAATCCAGACCGCTATCTAAGGTCCCTAAATTTTGGTTAAGTGCAGTCTCAAGGCAGTGATTCACCATAGACAATTAGGAGGTTGGCTTAGAGGTAGCCACCCTTTAAAGAGTGTGTAACAACTCACTACTTGATTTACCCCGTGAGCCGCAAGGCTTTGCGGGGTGGTGAATTGCGCCGAAAATGTATCGGGGCTAAAACCAAATACCGAAGATGCGGCTCTTCATTTAATTTTTTAAATGGGGAGGGTAGAGGAGCGTTTCCTAAGCACTGAAGTCTCAGACGCGAGTCGGGATGGAGCTTAGGGAAGTGAGTATGTCGGCATGAGTAATCGCAAGCCCGATAAGAAATCGGGCCCCCGTAAATCCAAGGTTTCCTTAGCAATGACAATCAACTAAGGGTTAGGCGGTCCTAAGGCGATGGCGAAAGCTGAAGCTAATGGACAGCCGGTTAATATTCCGGCCCTCCAATTTTTTGCGATGGAGTGACGAAGGAAAAAAGTTTGAGCGTCTTAGTGGTTTGACGTTCTTAGTATTAAGAATTTTCAGTTTGGGAAATCCGGCTGGATGCCTTTAATGGCAAAATTCGCGTATCGAGAAAAAACAAGGTTTTACTTTGTTAATTCGAATGAAGCGCCTTCCGAGAAAAACTTCTAAGCTTAAAGAAATTGGATCCGTACCGTAAACCGAAACAGGTGGATGAGGCGAGTAGCCTCAGGGGAACGGGTGATTCCTCGTTAAGGAACTCGGCAAAAAAGCGAGCGTACGTTTGCTATAAGCTCTCCCGTCAAAATTTTTGCGTAAGCAAAAACTGAGACGGGCGCAGTGAAAGTATCCCTGGCGACTGTTTACCAAAAACACAGGTCCCTGCGAACCCGTAAGGGGATGTATAGGGGCTGATGCCTGTCCGATGCCAGAAGGTTAAGGATGTCGGTCAGCTATTCGTCTTTGACGAATAGTAAAGCTGAACGTCTCAAGCCCTGGTCAATGACAGCAATAACTATAATTGTTCTAAGGTTAGGAAGTGCTAGCTTTAGTAAAATTCGGCTATATGCTGGAAAATCTGGTGTATCCAAAACTACTATGGTATAATATGACCATAGAAATATGAGTAATAATATATCAAGTAAAAATGTTGTTGGTGCAGACAATCAGCAGGAAAGACTTAGAAAATTCAAAAATTAAAAATCAAAGTGTAAAATGACGATGTAAAATTAAAAATTTTAGATTTTGATTTGTCGTTTTGATTTTTGTACTTTGCATTTTGAATTTTTCTTTGAATCTTCAGAGACTATACGCCGAACTTCCAATTTTGTTCGCGAGTTTACGAGTGATTACAAAATTGAGAACCCGCCGAAGCTTTAAGCGAAGGTGGGTCCGCCTTCGCCCTAACGGGCTATGGCGGATGCTCAAAATTGTAACCTCACTTTGCTCGGACAATTTTGGCAGAAGATATAGTCCGAACTGCATAGCGATATGTAGAAATAAACAGAAATGCTTATTCTATATCTAATTAATTTTAGATATTAGTAACATAATTGAGCGCAATTCCTTGTCAGGTAAGAAAGTTGCCTGTCTCAGTAGCGATACTGAGGGAAATTCGGCTTATAACGGTGAAATCCTCCTGGGAGCACTATATAGCAAGGATAGTGTGATGAACAAAGGATAATACCGTGGGAAGCGGGTGCTCAAAGCATTGAGCACTTCGCCCCGTAACGACTGATGTCACCAGTAACTACTGGTGACAGAGATAGATTTATTTGATATAATATATCTAAATAAATCTATCATATGCCGACCCTTAAAGATCTAAGATTAAGACCGTTGTATATCTTTGGATATATTTCTGGTTATATTGATGGAGAAGGTTGTTTTAGTGTCTCTTTTTCTAAAAGAAAAAAGATAAAAATAGGTTGGGAAACTAAACCTAGTTTATCTGTTAGCCAGAATGAAGATAGAGCACAAATACTTTATTTAATGAAAGATATATTTGGTTGTGGTTTCTTAAGAAGAGATTATTCAGATAAGACATTGAAATACGAAATTAGGAGTTTAAATGATTTAATAAATAAAGTAATTCCTTTTTTTGATAAATATCCTTTGATTTCGAAAAAACAGAAAGAATTCGAAAGCTTTCGACAGATCTGTTTATTAATGAAGAAAGGAGAGCATTTATCTAAGAAGGGATTTAAAAGGATAATAAAAATAGCCTTCCAAATGAATCCTAGTGGAAAAAGAAAATATTCTCTAAAAGAAATATTAAAATCTTTAAGGTGAAGATATAGTCTACACCATTAGAAATAATGGATAATGTGAAGTTCTGACGTGCATGAAAGGTATAACGACCGGGGAACTGTCTCAACGAGGAGCCCGATGAAAATGCGTGTCCAGCGAAGACGCTGGGTACCCGCAGCAAGACGAAAAGACCCTAGAAGCTTTACTGCAGCCTGGCATTGAGTTTAAGTTTGAAATGCGTAGCGTAGCGGGGAGACTTTGAAGTTCCGCTTTCGGGTGGAATGGAGTCGTCAATGAAACACCCGTCTTTTTAAAGTTAAATTCTAATCTCGGTGGCAAAAACATCGCGAGACAGTGCTTGGTAGGCAGTTTTTGTGGGGCGCAATCCTCCTAAAAAGTAACGGAGGAGTCTATTAAGGTTGGCTATCCGCCAATGGAAACGGCGGACGTAGTACAAAGGCAAAAGCCAGCTTTATAGCAAGGGAGACATCCCGCGCTATTGCGAAAGCAGAGCTTAGTGACCCGATGCGTCGTTGTAGAAGGCGCAAAGACACCGGACAAAAGTTACTCTAGGGATAACAGGCTGGTGGAGCCCGAAAGTTCATATCGACGGCTCCGCTCGGCACCTCGATAGATTAGCCGATTGTCGAGGGAATAAACCAACTCATAACGGAGAAAGCCATATATAAAGCCCAGCAAATGTGATATAATTTATATATGGTTAACACCGTGGGAAGTTGCGAAACTAAATATTGGCACAAAAAGTGGATTCCAATTAAAAAATCTCTTAAGTTAAATTTAAAACAAAGAAGATTAATTATTGGATCTCTTCTTGGTGATGGAACAATGCGTTTGGGCAAAGGTGCTAAAAATGTCGGTTTTAAAGTAGAACATGGATTAGCGCAAAAAGAGTATGTGGAATGGAAATATCGGATACTAAAGCAATTTGTATTTACTGAGCCTAAAATAAGTTATAGATACGATGAAAATGGCCAAAGATACAAAAAATCATGGTGGTTTAGAACGATAAGACATCCATCTTTAACAGAAATATATCGAAAATTTTATAAAGGAAATGGCTATAGAAATGGTAGAAAAATCATTCCTGTAGGAATTAGAAAGGAATTTACTCCATTGGTATTAGCCGTATGGATTATGGACGATGGTTCATTTTCCAGACACAAAATTGATATAAGCACTTATTCTTTTTCTTTATCAGAATTAAATATCTTACAAGAATGTTTTAGAGATAGTTTCGATATTAAAGCAAATTATTATCGTGATCGAGATAAAGGATATCGAATGTATTTTAACCAAGAAGCAACAAAAAAATTAATAAAGGTTATTCGTCCATACATCATCCCCTCGATGATGTACAAAATAGGATTTCGCAACCCCGTAACGACTAGAATCTCGTCAGAGCCAAAAAGCGAGACGAAGATAGTATAAAATTTTGTACTATAAAACGTTGGTATCTAGAACGGACATTCTAGATAAAGGTATAGTCTGCGCTATTAGTAATAATAGAATTTAGTGGTCGGCCCATCCTATCCTGGGGCTGGAGAAGGTCCCAAGGGTTTGGCTGTTCGCCAATTAAAAGGATACGCGAGCTGGGTTCAGACCGTCAATTTGGCGGCCTAGAAGAGTAATCTTCTATGGAAAAAGTTGACTCATATAGGTGAAATCCTATTTATACAATTGTATTTTGACCTGTCGTATAATAGGATAATACCTAGGGAAGCGAGTACTCAAATATTGAGTGCTTCGCCCCGTAGAGACTTCTCCGACGTAACGTCGGAGGGATGGAATAGAAATTCTATTCCATAATACGTCAACCCCGAGACACTCAAAGCGTTGAGTGCTCGGTGATGGTATAGTCCATACATAAAGTAATTTATGATTATATGCGTGAGACAGGTCAGTCTCTATCTGCTGTGGGCGTTCGATACTTGAGGGGAGCTGGTCATAGTAAGAAATTGCTACTTTACAGAGTAATCTGTAATGACAATTCGGCTAATAACGGTGAAACCTGAGTTGATTCTATGGTTGAAATATAAATCTGTTTAAGTCCGCAGATTTATGATATAATTACTTGAGGACTGTAGAATTAACAGGTAATACCGTGGGAAGACCAATTCAAACTCATAAAAAAGTAAAAGATACAAATTTAGCATATATTGCTGGTTTTCTTGATGGCGATGGTAGTGTTATGGTTCAAGTAAAGAAAACTAAGTTTAATCCTAAAGGTTGGCGTTTGATGTTTACTATTTGTTTTTATCAAGATAGTAATCATGCTCAACCTTTATCTTGGATAAGAAAAATATTGGGAATAGGTTATCTTTCTTATCGTAATGACGGGATTACAGAGTTAAGAATAAACGGATATGCACAAACAGAGAGGATTCTAAAAGATCTATTACCTTATTTGCGTTTTAAGAAAAAGCAAATAACAATAATCTTGAAGATACTAAGGTTAGTGCATAATAAAAAACTTGGACAATTAACTAGCCAAAAAAGATTAAGAATCGTTGATCTCATTTATGAATCTAGACAACTGACTTATAAATCAGGTTGGAAAAATCTGTCTAATGAGAAAAAAGCAGAGCTAAAAAAGACACTTACTTCTTGAGTTATTGGTCCCCGTAACGACTGATTCTGCTTCTAGGCAGATGAGATAGAAAATTTGTAATTTTCTATCACACGCCGACCCCATTTAGTTTGTTTGAAAAATTAGATGGGTGAAGATATAGTCTAAGCCTTTAGAAATAAAGGAAAAACTTGACGAGAGGACTTGACTGGACGAACCTCTGGTGTACCGGTTGTCATACCAATGGCATTGCCGGGTAGCTATGTTCGGAAGGGATAAGCGCTGAAAGCATCTAAGCGCGAAGCCTCCCCCAAGATTAGGTATCGTGTCCCGAAAGGGAGATAAATTCCTGGAAGACTACCAGGTTGATAGGCTCTAGGTGGAAGTTTGGTAACAAATTAAGCCGAGGAGTACTAATAAATTGAAACAACTTTCCTATCTTTAGTGAAAAGATTTTATTTTAAAAATTTGGGCCCGTGATTAAATTAAATGTGTACCACCCGATTCCATTCCGAACTCGGAAGTGAAAGCATTTAGTGCCGATGATACTCTTTATGGGGAAAGTAGGTTTTGCGGGCCCTTTTTAGTACTCAAAATTTTTTATTAGTAAAAAGTCAAAAGGAAAGCGAAGCGAGCCAAAGGCGAGCGAAGTCCCCCACTAAGCTTTGCTTTAGTGGGGGATAGAGTATGCCAGCGGTTTTTTTATTGGTATCGTTTAAATAATTTGCTATAATACTTTTAATGAATAATCGTTTGCGTAAACAAATTATTATTGGGGCAATTTTCTTAGTCATCTTTTTGAGCATCGGTAGCGGTATTTATTTGGCTGTCAGACCAGAAGCTACTTGTTTTGATAATACAAGAAACCAAAGAGAAACTGGAATTGATTGTGGTGGCCCTTGCATTTCCTGTAATTTAAAAAATAATCCACCTTTGACTATCCAAAAACAGCCCACTTTTTTTGTCACCCAAGAAAAAAAGATTAATATTTATTTTCAGCTGATGAATTCTGATGCTGAATGGGGAGCAAAGAGTTTTTCTTATCAATTAACTTTGAATGGTCAAAATGGCGAAACCCAGGAGTTAAACTTTTCTGATTTTATTCTGCCTCAAGAAATAAAATATATTCTTTTACCCCAGGTAGAAGTAAATTTTATTCCTCAATCAATAATTGTGACCATTGATCCTAAGACTATTCTTTGGAGTAAACCTCTCGAAGGCATAAATTTAAAATTAGGCGGACTTTTTATGCTTACTGGAGTGAAAATTCTTGAGCCAGAAACAAATACTGATATTTATAAAAATATTTATACTTTTACTAAAACTTTACGATTAGGGATGAAAGATCCAGAAGTTTATAATTTACAGAAAGTTTTAAGCCAAACCCCCAGTCTTTATCCTGAAGGCAAAGTGACTGGTTATTTTGGTAAAGCCACTGAAGCAGCAGTAAAAAAGTTTCAAGAAAAATACGGTATCAGAATTACTGGAGAAGTAGGCCCTCAAACCAGGGCTAAACTTAATGAACTCTACGGCGCTAAAGAACAGCAACCCTTTAGTTATATTTTTGATACCAAAAAAGTTTTAAAAAGAGGCATGCAAGGCATTGAGATTACTAATTTACAGCAAGCTTTAGCTTTAGACTCTGGTTATAGCCCCAAAGGCATGGTGAGCGGCACTTTTGATAAAGCCACAGAAGACGCAGTCAAAGAATTTCAAAAAAAATACGATATTCAAGTTACTGGCCAAG
>Ga0210031_1001995_pt1 | contig 12360 bp, 11 predicted proteins | sample CryGeyCG2014_080_FD_185455 | JGI IMG/M metagenome (GOLD analysis project Ga0210031, IMG submission 185455) | Groundwater microbial communities from aquifer - Crystal Geyser CG03_land_8/20/14_0.80 (SPAdes) (version 2) | ecosystem: Environmental > Aquatic > Deep subsurface > Groundwater | place... | reverse complement strand
AACAACAGAATCAAAACTATAAAGAGGATGGCTTATGGCTATCGTAATATGGATAATTTCCGGTTGAGAATATTGGCAGCTAACCAGGGCTACAAGGTCTAACTTTCACACTTATTGACGTAGAACCTCCTGGTTCATATGATTAGTGACACTGACTCGTCTCTTGTCATTGCGAGGAGTGTTAACGACGAAGCAATCTCAAAGCGAGATTCCTCGCTTTCGCTCGGAACAAGGATTGCCACGCTTCGCTCGCAATGACAAGGAAGTATTTCTTAGTGTTATAAACTTATAATGTGTCACCTATCTACCTGAACTAGAACAGAGCCTGTCCACAAGATTCCCGGTAAGAAAGATTGCCATGACCAATAGGATTAAAAGTATGATAAATAGCGAGGGCGGCAAATCTTCGTAAAGATTGTGAGAGCAATCAAAAACCACAGAGGACACCTTCGGATTTGGGATTGGCGATTGGCGGATTTTTTCATCTCCAAGTTCCTAATTTCTTCGCTTCCGCAAAACATTTCTCCGATTCGGTAGCTCTCCCTGAAGATTTAAGTGCTGTTCCTTTGCCGTACCACGCCTTTGCAAAATTTGGATTGATTTCTAGCGCTTTTTCATAGCATTTGAGCGCTTCGTCGTGTTTTCCGAGCTTACCGAGTGCCACTCCTTTGCCGTACCACGCCTCTGCATGGTTCGGATTGATTTCTATCGCTTTTTCAAAGCATTCGAGCGCTTCTTGGTGTTTTCTGAGATTAGCGAGTGCCGCTCCTTTGTTGTACCAAGCATTTGCATCGTTCGGATTGATTTCTATCGCCTTTTCATAGCATTGGAGCGCTTCTTCGTATTTTCCGAGATTAGCGAGTGCCACTCCTTTGCCGTACCACGCCTTTGCATCGTCCGGATTGATTTTTATCGCCTTTTCATAGCATTGGAGCGCTTCTTCGTATTTTCCGAGATTAGCGAGTGCCACTCCTTTGCCGTACCACGTCTTTGCAAACTTTGGATTGATTTCTATCGCTTTTTCATAGCATTTGAGCTCTTCTTTGTGTTTTCCGAGATTACCGAACTTCACTCCTTTGTCGTACCAAGCCTTTGCATCGTTCGGATTGCTTTCTATCGTTTTTTCAGAGCGTTTGAGCTCTTCTTTGTGTTTTCCGAGATTACCGAACTTCACTCCTTTGTCGTACCAAGCCTTTGCATCGTTCGGATTTATTTCTATCGTTTTTTCAGAGCGTTTGAGCTCTTCTTCATATTTTCTGAGATTACCGGGTGTCGCTCCTTTGTTGTACGATTTTTCACGGTGCCGGTAAAAAATAAGAAAGATTATTGCGACAATTATGAGAGCTATGAGCATTACCCGGAAAGTCCAGTCCTCCCACCCAGAAACAACGCCCGCAATAGTACTTCCTATAATAAATAACCCCACGCTTATATTGTACTGCTTCAGTCGTTTTCGGACAAATCGACCTTGCCAAAATGTTACACCCTGGTGTTAGCCTCCGCAAGAGCCTATCCAGAGATTGTTTAGCAACTCCCCTCTGTCATTGCGAGCAAAGCGTGGCAATCTCATGCCCACCTCTGAGATTGCGGAGCTTGTTCCGAGTGAAACGAGGAATCTCATGCTCCAGTTTGCTTCGGCTACGCCTCGCAACCGCTAGCGCTCCTCGCAATGACAAATAAACAACGCCTGTCCACAAGATTCCCGGTAAGAAAGATTGCCATGACCAAATCCGAGGAGCTTTGCTTTGCTTGACACTAACGACATGACTTAGTGATTACTGCAGCGCGATATATCTTTTTGTCGCCTGAGTAGTAACATTGTGACGAATTGTTCATCTCTCATGTCAAGACTTCCTCGTCATACCACTCGACTACTTTACTTGACCAGACTCGCTCCACTGCTGTTTCCAGCACTGCCTGCCGCGGGTCGGGTATATTGAGCAGCGGCGCCAGGGTACGATTGTCAAACTGCTGTAAGAATGGGCATCGCTTTTGAAGTAAAAGTATTGTGGTTCGTGCGCCTCCATAGACCAGGTAATCCAGCGTCCGGACTTGCGATTCCAGCTTCTCCTTGACGTGGCAACAGACCCGATTCAGGAAATACTCTATTTGCTTTTCCCGGTGTCGCTGAAACCGTTGTTGCGAGGAGCCACCCTTCTTATGGCGTCCGTGAACAAGGCCCGTTCCTACCTTACTGGCGATGAGGCTTTCACCTTGACAGAGTCCAATAGCGTACGCCCCCAAACGCACCAGAATGAGAGCAACACTGAAATCATGTCTGAGCAGAGCACGCAGCGGCTCAACAGCATATCCTTGAGTAAGATATTTTTCCGTGATTGGAAATGGTGGTGAAATCAGGCACTTTCGTGAAGGGCCCCAAAAAATAACTGCGCCTGTTGCTGAGCTAACAGCAAGTTCAGTCATATTCGCGGCAATATCTGGCGTCTCAAGCACCTCTTTAAGTGAGTCCTCAACCTCCCGGTATGACAGCCCGGATGGTATGTACAGCGACCTTGCGGTGCTATCAGCTGCCTCCAGTTCGTCGAGGAAGCCAAGCATCTTCGCTCTACTAAGAAAGAACCTTCTTGATGCCAGCATCGCAGTACACACCTCCAACTTAGGAATGAGGCTGTTTGATTTTGATTTCTCGTTCAATTTTAAGCATTTCAACAACCTTAAATTCTAAATCCTAATTTCTAAACTCTAAACAAATTCTAAATTCCAAATTCAAATACCAAAACTCGTTTTGTTTTGGATTTTTGTCATTTGTGCTTTGGTATTGTTTAGTATTTCGTATTTAGTGCTTAGGATTTTCACTTTCATCTTTTTGTAGTTGCCTGATTCATCAGGTAGAGCCGCCCAATAAATTGGCCAAGTCCATTTTTAAACAGCTTGTTTAGCAACTCTCCTCTGTCATTGCGAGCGAAGCGTGGCAATCTCATGCCCCTCTCTGAGATTGCGGAGCTTGTTCCGAGCGAAACGAGGAATCTCATGCTCCAGTTTGCTTCGGCTATGCCTCGCAACCGCTAGCACTCCTCGCAATGACAAATAAACAACCTCTTTTTAAACAGCCTTAGGAGTTTTATAGCAGCGGGTTATACTTCACCTAGAGCTTGACAATAGTCACTCCATCACCACCTTCTCCCTTCTCACCGGGACGAAAGGATTTGCTTAGCGGGTGGGAAGCCAGAAGTTCTCTGACGATATTGCGCACGGTGCCAGTCCCGAACCCATGAATGATACACACCTCGCTCAGATTAGCCAGACTGGCGTCGTTGAGGTAATTATCAAGCAGCCATTCTATTTCTTCGGCTCGTTTTCCTCGCAGGTCAAGTTCCGCTGAAACTGGACGTCCACGCAACTTTTTCCTCACGGTAATAGATTTTGGAGTGGTGCTGCCATGTGGTGACGCCACCTTTTCTACGGCGTCGAGCCCGAGCCTGAGCTTAGTCATCCCGGCCTGCACTTCAATCTGTCGTGTTTCCGGTGATACTGAGAGCACCGTTGCTTGCAAATCCACTTCTTTTAACCGAACCGTATCACCAACAGAGATGCTGCTCTCATCTATTACCTCCTCATCCGTTTTTACATCTACCTTCGGCTGCCAGACCTCGCTCTTTAGGTGCTCAAGCACGGTAGCTAGCGCCTTTCTGGCTTGCTCAAGGGCAAGCTCCGATTTCTCCTTGCGTAATTCTGACGCAGCGCGGCGGATTTCCTTTTGTAACCCGGCAGCCTCACGAGTAACCTTATCCCGAGCCTCTTGAATGACCTTTCGTTCTTCCGTTTTTAGCAGTCGAAGCTCGGTCTTTAATTCGGTGTTATGCTGCTCCGCTTCATTTCTCTCCCGTTCTAAGTCACGGCGGGTGGTCTCAACTGCTTGTTTTCCGCTAACCAAATCGGCGAGCATGGTTTCCATTTCCTGAGCACCTTTCGATAACATGCCTCTGGCATCGTTGATAATCTCGATGGGTAAGCCCAGACGGGAGGCAGTAGCCAGGGCATTACTCCCGCCGGGGACGCCCATAGTCAGATGATAGGTCGGTGCCAGTGTAACAGGGTTAAAGTCAAGCGAAGCGTTTTGCAGCCCTGGGGTTGTGTATGCGAACGCCTTGAGGTCACTGAAGTGCGTGGTAGCCACGGTCATCGTTCCTCGCGATAGGAAGTGGCGTAAAATAGAGCGAGCTAAGGCAGACCCTTCGGCGGGGTCGGTGTTCGTACCCAACTCATCAAGAAGCACCAGACTCCTTTCCGTAACCCCATTGATGATGCGTATAATGTTGCCTATGTGCCAGCTAAAGGAGGAAAGTGTTTGTTCGATGCTCTGTTCGTCACCGATATCAGCGAATATCCCATCGAAGACCGGGATGCGACTTTCCGCTGCAGCAGGGATAGGGATGCCAGCCTGAGTCATCAAGCTGAGAAGTCCAATCGTCTTAAGTGCTACCGTCTTGCCACCGGTATTAGGTCCGGTAATTACCAGGATAGAGAAATCCCGCCCTATCTCCACAGAAAGTGACACTGCTTTTCCCATAAGTAAAGGGTGTCTGGCTTCGACGAGTCTGATTATGCCAGCTTGTTCATCCGCGGGTATTTTCCCATTTCCGCTGAAAGTAATGAGGATGGGTTCAGTAGCCCTGGTCTTAATGGCATACCTTGCCTTGGCCAGCGCCAGGTCCAACTCGGCAACCAGAGCTATGCTGTGGCAGAGCTCTGCCTCGTGTATTCCCACTGTAGCACTGAGGTTTTTAAGAATCCTCTCTATTTCACGCGCTTCTTCCATCTCAAGCTCTCGAAGTGTGTTCCCTGGCTCTATGGTCGCCCATGGTTCAACAAATAGGGTGGCTCCAGTATTAGACACGCCGTGAACAATACTTTTTATTTCTCTGCGAAATTCAACCTTTATTGGAATAACATATCTTCCCTCGCGCTCGGTGATAATGGGCTCCTGGATTATCCTGCGCCTCCTGGGTGACCTTATTATATCCTCCAGACTCTGTAGCAACTGCTGGCGTGCCTCTTTCCACTGCTGCCTGACTGCAGCCAGTGTGGGCGAGGCAGAATTCAGCAATTCCCCGGTTGGTGCGATGCATTTGGCGATATCTTTCTCGAGCTGGTGGAGTTCCACAATGCCGTCGGCGATATTCCAGAGCAACGGTAGTTTTTCTGACAACTTTCCCAGAGTGCTGCGCAATTGGCACATAGCAGCTACAGTTTGTCGGATTTCTATGAGAGTTCGAGGCTCAAGGATTTTGCCCCGTGCTGCCAGCGCTACTGCCTTTCGAATATCGAAAACTGTTCCGATAGAAAAATCAGGCTCCAGTGAGAGAAGACGACGCGCCTCGGTCGACTGTCTCAGCAGTAAGGAAATCTGTTCGTAATCCGAAAGTGGTTGAATATCAAGGGCTAGTTCGCGGCTAGCCGAAAATGCAGTAAATCCAGCCAGTATTTCCCTGATGCGAGGGAATTCGAGTATTTCCAGGCTCTTATCATCCACAACAGTAACCTCTGTTTGTCATACAGATTATAGCATGATGCGAGGAGGGCACCCGAGGTTCTCCCGGCTACCCTTGCCATCTCAGGCTGCCGTGTGTTACTAAGAAGAAGCCTGCATGCTTGCTTCACCACCAAGGTCGAGAGCACACTCCACACAGCCAGGGAGTTTGTGATGGTATTCGGTTAATATGGTACTTCGGTCTCACAAGTGCGCTCGTTAAATGAGCTATAGAGGCTATCCGAAAACTAGAATTTTGGCAGTGGGGATGATTTGAATTGAAGGGAGAGGCAGCTATAATGGGAGGCAAAAGAAAAAAGTGATAATAGGTTTGCAGTGCTCTAGCAAGCAAAAGGCAGCTGGCCTTCCCGACAATTTGGCTGAATGTTTCTTATTCGTAGCGCATGTTCCAGTGCGCAGGGTTGAACATTTTAGCGAAAGGTTCACCTGGGTAACCTATGAGCCCCGAACATGTTGCCTTAATGGAACCGATGGCTTAGAATGCAGTACAACAGGCGTAAGGGGAAAACGCTCTAGCGTAAAAAGTAGAGGGAAGGAGGGTAATCATGTCGCTTGTACCAGAGTTTGAGATAGGTTTGTGGAATGCCTGGATCCTCACACTATATCTTCCATTGCATCCTCTTATTATGATGCTAATTGATAAAGTGGTGGGTACCGGGGATATGTTTAAAAAAATGGAGGCTCCTGCTTATAACAAGGCTGAGAAGATAATCAGCATTTTTAGTAACTTTGTTTTGTTTTTTGGACTCTTTATATACTCTGTTTTTCTGCCGTTACAATTAGGGACGATATGGTTTTATATAGGCCTTGCTCTCTGTGTATTAGGGATGATTGCCTGGACGATAGCTATAGTGAATATTGCCAATATCCCGCTCGGTGAGCCGTGGACCAATGGACTCTATCGTTTTTCAAGACATCCCATGACTCTGTCTTCGTTTCTAATATTTATAGGTGCAGGCATAGCTTCGGCCTCATGGCTTTTCTTGCTGCTTTCGGTTGTACTCATAATCTTGTTTGCTATTCTTATAAGTGCTGAAGAACGACACTGCCTTGAGAAATTTGGTGATACCTATCGCAATTATATGGATAGGACTCCAAGATGGATAGGAATAGCGAAGTCCGTAACAGGAGGATAGTTCTACCTCTTAATTCCCGGTTACACCTTAGCAGCCTGCATCAGAGCGAACTGAACGAAAGGGCGGAATGTTCAGCGCTGTGCCGACTTTGCAACCTAATATGTTAGAATAGGCAAGATATTGTGATGGTGAGGGAGCACTATGGACATTAAAATGCTGACAGTATATTTTGTGATTGGCGGAGTTATAGTCTCCGCCGCAACCTATTTTGGGAGTCAGTCAAAGAGTCTGCTTGCTGCATTTATTGCTTTTTTACCCACTATTAGCGTGGTAACTCTCTGCAGCATATACTTTGCTAACGGAACGGAAGCTGCTGTTTCTTATGCCAAAAGTATGCTAATACTATTGCCTCCTTGGGTGCTCTATGTCGTTGCTGTAATCTTTCTTTTGCCGCGTATAGGCCTAGCGGGCTCGCTCATCGTGGGCATCGCAGCCTATTTGGGAATAGCATTTCTAATCATGAGACTAACATAGTCTCGCACTGCTCCAGTGCTCCTGAACTTAACTAAAATCACCTATCTGATTTGACTGGATTAGCCGTGACCTAATGGTTCCCAGTCGCATTGTACAGAAGTCCAAAATGTGTCATTGTGTTAACTTCGTCCTGGCCAAAGCGCTGGTTAAGTGAGCTATAGAGGCTATCCGAAAACTAGAATTTTGGCCGTGGGGATGATTTGAATTGAAGGGAGAGGCAGCTATAGTGGGAGGTAAAAATGAAAAATGATAATAGGTTTGCAGTGCTCTAGCACGCAAAAGGCAGCTGGCCTTCCCAACAATTTGGCTGAATGTTGGATATCGCGTATTAAACAACACTCGGAGGTAAAATTATGAACTTTCTTGAACAACTGGTAAACAATTTAATAGGCCGCTATACTTCAACATGCTGTGTTAGTAATCTTGAATGAATGTAAGATGAGTTAGCAATGCCTTCTGTTGAAGAGGTACTGGAGAAGTTAAAGAGTAATTCTAGGCCTGATCAGTTAGAAGGGATGGCCAGATACGGGATGGCAGTCGAACGAAGATTAGGGGTGTCAATCCCCGACATCAGAAAGATAGCGAAAGAACTGGGGAAGGACAACAAGCTTGCACTTGAGTTATGGAAGACCGGAATAGCTGAAGCAAGAATCATAGCAGCGATGATCGACGATCCTGAGAAGCTGACAGAGGGTCAGATGGAAGATTGGGTGAAGGACATCAACTCTTGGGATGTCTGCGACCAGGTGTGCATGAACCTTTTCGAAAAGACCCCTCTCGCTTGGCAGAAAATCATCGATTGGTCTGAGCGTGAAGAAGAGTTCGTCAAGAGGACTGCTTTCGCGCTGATAGCTTGTCTTGCCTGGCATGATAAGAAGGCGGAGGACGAGAAATTCATCGAATTGTTTCCGGTGATAATACGAGGGGCTGTGGACGAGCGTAATTTCGTGAAGAAAGCCGTCAACTGGGCGCTCAGGAACATCGGGAAAAGGAACCTGAACCTAAACAAAGCTGCAATTAATGCCGCTAAGGAAATTCACCGACTCGACTCGAAGGCTGCTCGCTGGATCGCTTTCGATACCCTCAGGGAACTGGAGAGCGAAGCTGTCCAGATGAGGCTTAAGAGATGAACAAAAGTAGAAATCGTTCATACACGTAGGTAAGAATATCATGGTGGTCTGGGTCATATTAGTAGTTGCCTTGGTTGCAGTCGGAGTTATATTAACTGGGTGTCAAAGAGTTAGCATTCCACGGCAGGTTAATCTTGAAGGCATAGAAACCTCTGAGGCGATCGAAGCCTATAACCGGATCAATCAATGGCCACAGTTTAAATTTCTGCGGCGCTTGGTCGTGCGTGAATTAAGGAAGTACCATCCCGACGGTGTGATGGTAGATGTTGGCTGTGGACCAGGTTATTTGATCGCAGTCATGGCGAGATCATTTCCACACCTTAATTTTATTGGAGTGGATATCGCGGCAGAGATGGTTCAACAGGCAACTCGCAATCTTTCTTCTCAGGGATTCGGTAAGCGGGTTGAAATTCGGCATGGGGATGTTCAGGAATTGCCATTCGAGGATGGTACTGTGGATTTTGTTGTCAGCACACTGTCTTTACATCACTGGTCACAGCCAAACCAAGCCCTGCAGGAGATTTGCAGAGTCCTTAAGCCACGAGGACAGTTTCTCATATTTGATTTAAGGAGAGATGCCCCGCGGTTCTTTTACTGGCTTCTTCACTTTGCCGAGACATTCGTAGTGCCTACTGCTATGAGAAGTGTTAGGGAGCCAACTGGCTCGGCCCGGGCAGCCTACACACCCGATGAAGCAGAAGCCCTTCTTTCTGGAACGTCATTTCGACAGTGGAAGACCAAGCGAGGGTTTGGCTGGATGTTTATCTGGGGAGGCAAAAATGAAAAATGATAATAGGTCTGTAGTGCTCTAGCAAGCAAAAGGCAACTGGTCTTCCCAACAATTTGGCTGAATGTGCACACGTATATTAGGTTTGCGTTCAGTTTATCTGGCTATTTCAATACCACCAATCTGGCGGAGAGTCAGAACCGTTGGCATACCACCAGTCACTGTAACTAGTCTCACTTCTCCAGAAAGTCCAAGATGCATACATCCCTTCATCTGAAACGGCTATACCTACACCGATATGCTTAATGTGTGGACAAAGTAGCCAAGTTCTATGTTTGGGGCTTCCCATCCAACTGCTAACAATGTCACTCGCTGTGTTGTAATATAAAGAACCTGGACCTCCTCCCCAGCAATTTTCAGCGTAGGGTTCGTACATGGAGGAGTGAAAAAGTTCACCTCGCCTAGCCATTTCTCTGCTGTGTTCCCTTGCTATTTCGTGTAACTCGTCATCCCAGATGAGTGGTGCTATGTCTCGGGATGACCTTTCCGAATTCACGAGTGTAAGAACCTCACGCTCTAGCGTTTCTATCTTGCTTCGTGCTTTCTCTGCTTCTTTTACATTGCTAATGAAAGGTTTAGCCTCATTTACGGCAATGGCAAAACTCATTCCCTCTACTGCCTCACCTACAAATTTAAAAGTTACTATGCCTATCACGTCTCCGTTGAAGTTTATCAACGGACCACCGCTATTCCCTGGATTGATGGCAGCGTCCGTTTGAACATAGCGTACCGAGTCGCTGTAGCGGAGGGCCGAAATTACTCCCCTAGAAATAGTGGCATTACCCTCCAAACCGAGAGAATAACCTACGGCTATGACCTCTTCTCCGCTTTCCAGTCTATCAGAATTACCAAGCGTTACTACTGGAAAATCAAACCCGCTGGCTGTAATCTTGAGAATTGCCAAATCTCGAAGTTCATCTCTGCCAATCACACTACCTCCGTATTGTTCTCCGCTTATAAACGTGATTGTTGCTGATTCGACATCTTCAACAACGTGGTTGCATGTGAGTATGTAACCTGACTTATCAATAACCATTCCTGAACCCATGCCATCCTCAACCTCCACCCTGACCACTGCAGGCTCAACCTTCGCTACAGCACTAGTTACATCCCCCTGTGCCGGGCCGGTCTCCTTAAGGAATTCGGCGACCTTTCCAGCTTGAGTTGTAATAACATCCAAGGAAGTATCCTTGTAGGTGGCTAGGGGTTCAATGCCTGCAAAAGCACATATCAGAGTAATTCCCACTACTGAAAAAAACACTAGCTTGAAACTGGGTTTTATCCGTTTATATTTTCGGCTACGCAATACTGAAATAATCCAGATTAGGAATCCAATCTCTAATAGGAGCGTTACGGTACCTGATATCGGATCACTTTGGTGGGTAAATAGGAGGTAACCAGTCCAAGTTGCCAACCCTAAGCCGGCAATAACTAGGAGACTTAGAAATAGCTTACGAATCTTCATAAACCTTGACCTATACTCGATCGCATCCCTTAGGGCTAAACCAGCTATAATCAGTCCTCCGGCAAGAACCAAAATACCCCATGTGTTTGGTGCCCCCCAGATACCAAGCAAAATTGATACTCCAACAATGACGATAATAGCTCTAACAATATTTACCGCCAGTATGGTGGCAGGTTGGGGAGCTTTTACTTTAGCCAAATAAGACCTCAGTTTAGGTAAATAAAGATTGACCATCTTTTCACTTAGGCTAATAGCTACCCATATTAGGGAGAAAACAAACAGGCTGGCTATTATCTTGCCAGCTATCGTTGTGGCTTCTGATGGTAATGCCGAAATTTGAATAGCTATATAAGCGCCTAATAAAAGGAACCAGTGTAGGAAAGGGTTACGTGTCTTCTCAATAACTAATTGTCTTCCTTCCCACTTCGTCTTGAGTAGCCACTGGTTGAAAGCATCATAGGCAATCCTTCTAAGCCACAGACCAGCGACCCAGAAGGCAACGAAGACCAACACTGGGATAGCTACTGCGAGCCAATTGTCGTTTATCCACTCAATTAACTGAATCATTATGCTTGCTTACTCCCGCTACTGCTAATTATAAATCCACCAGTGGAAAATAGAGAATTACACTCCCCTTAAATGACTCACACTCTACATTCCTCAAATCTAGGCCCAGCTTACATAATTCGCTTTCAGTATAAATGAGGTAGGCGTTAGATACCAGACCATAGTCGACAAGAGGGTTAACTTTGGGGATAACAAAGATGTTATCCTACCTCTGGCCAGCATTCTGACAGTTTGTATAATCAGGAGTGTACATTCCACTCTTCATTGACCTCTTGACAAAGTTTGAAACTTATGATAATCTTTTGATAAACTATAGTGTATAATAGATGAAGGAGGCTGAAATGGAAGAAACAGGTATAGTTATAAGGTGCATGTACAATAATCAAGGTTGGAAAGCGCCTTGCATTAAGCCTGGGGAAGACCCGGAATGTGAGCTGTGCTTTAATCCACTCGTGGGGATTAGGCCACCAAAACGAGGCGATAAAATCTGCTCTGGTCATTGTTGGGAACGCTATATATGTACCGATTACAGGTGGGGGTGTTATCCCAAAGGTAACACCTTTGCCCGAGCTTACAAAGGAATGAAGGTATTCTTTGTCTACAAGCACTTTGCGGGTGACTATACAATCTGGGGCACTACCATAGTGGTCAGCGTAGATTCGAAGCCCATGCAGACCGGTAAGGACTTTGAAGACGGCCATAAATTTATCCACTTTGAGCCTTTTGAACAGTTGCCAAAGGAAGAATGGGTATCAGGCCTATCTGATAAGCAGTTGGTTGGTGCAGAGTGGCGTCAGGGCCGTTTTCGTTATATAAATAGAGATCAGGAATTACACCTAGAAAAGCTAATCAAAGGGGAAACATCTGAAATAACTCAAGGCGGCGCAATTACCACCCTACCATCAGGTACATCTATCTTGAATATTGAAGTGAGCCCACACATCAACGAAAGGCTAGAAGAAATAGCCCACCAGGAGGGCAGACAGAAAGATGAGATTATTCGCGAAGCTATTGCAGAATGGTTAAAGGAAAGAGAGAGGTGAGAAAGGTTATCTTCTAAACGAGATAGGTGAGTCTTTGCGTGCTGTGTTTGAGGTCGACGATGAGGAAGAGGACGCCACCTAGAATCCATAGTCAACAATCTGACGTTCTGTTCAATTCGAGAAGTTGTCCAAAAACTCGACCTTTTCAATGATCCGGAATTTCTTTTGTGACTTTGGTTACCACCAGATCACCCAGTAACCTCAGTTTTTCTCCTTCCATATCCTCTCCTGGGTTGGAAGAACATC
>Ga0210031_1001981_pt1 | contig 12387 bp, 10 predicted proteins | sample CryGeyCG2014_080_FD_185455 | JGI IMG/M metagenome (GOLD analysis project Ga0210031, IMG submission 185455) | Groundwater microbial communities from aquifer - Crystal Geyser CG03_land_8/20/14_0.80 (SPAdes) (version 2) | ecosystem: Environmental > Aquatic > Deep subsurface > Groundwater | place... | reverse complement strand
AATCGGCTTGCCGCAAGCCATGGCTTCAATAACCGATTTATTTATCCCCAAGTCCAAACCAATCATCGGAGAAATAAAAACATCGGCTTTATTGGTATATTCAATAATTTGTTCGGTAGATAATTCCCCCATAAATTTTATTCTTTTAGGAAATTTAACCATTGACTTAAAGAATTTGACTGTTTGGTCAGCGCCCGGACCGATTAAAATCAATTCTGTATCTTTATATTTTCGGCTGATAATATTAAAAGCTCTGATAAGATACTCGACTCCCTTTCTTTTAGAAATTGTTCCGGTAAAAAGAAATGAAATCCGATTACTTTCATCATTCATTTCTTGTTTTGGCCTAAATTTATCAATGTCTACTCCAACCGGAATATAAACAAATTGACATTGATAATTCTTTTCTTTTAGTTGGTAACTTAATTTTTTATGACGATAAGCGCAAAGGTCAACTGATTTTGGCAATTGTTCATTTAACCTAAAAATTTTAAAAAACCAGACAGCTAATCTTCCTAAAATTCTATCTAATAAATTTGGTTTTTGTTCCAATAAACCAAATTCCTCCACCTTAAGAAAGCGATCGTAAGATAGCTCTTCTTTAAATCTGTGGCTGTCATAATTCCATTGTAAATCCACCGTTGAAACAAACGGCCTTATTTTCCAATAAGCGAAGGGATGAGGGCCTTGAGTATTGATTAAATGTATTACATCAATTTTCTTAAAAAATATAATCGGAATAGCGTAAAAAAATGTCTTAAACATGCCTAACTTATCAAAAGAGCGAGTTTGACGAGAGAGGGGTAAACAATAAACTTTAATATTAGAATTTAACTTCCGTTGGTTAGTTTTGAAGAAAAGAGTAACCACATGTATTTTAACGCCTTTTTTAGCCAAAGCGTTGGTTATTTCCCAAGTTGCCTTTGTTTCTCCTCCGGTAACAACATCGGAATATATGTGGGTCAGCATCAGAACATTCAATTTTTTATCTCTTTTTGCCATAAAAATAACAGACTGGTCCCCAGTATTTAATTATTGGGAAATTTTTGAAATATGAAAAAAGCTTTTCTGTTTTCGTTTTTGGCGAAGAAAGCCAGGTTTTAAAGTCAATCTGATATTTTTTTCTCTTAAAATAATTGACAAATTCAAACATAGACGGTTCATTGGCGGCATCCCAATCTTCGCCGATTTTATTAAAATCAATTAATGATTCGTCAATTATTTTCACCTTAAAATCTTTTTTTCTTAAAATCCAAACATTAAATATTCTCCCAAGCGATAAAATCATTTTCTTTAAAATTTTATCTTTGCTATACCAGCCATAAACCGGCGCTCCGCGGAACGGACTGGCGAAATTAGGACATAAAATAAAGATTTCCCCGTCTTTTTTTAAAATTCTGTCCGCTTCTGAAAGAACTTTTTCCGGATTTAACAAATGTTCAAAAGTAAAAAAAGAAGTTATGACATCGGCTGATTTATTCTCTAATGGCAAATTTTCTAAATTTGATTTTTTGAAATCGGTATTTTTAATTTTCCTGGACTTGGCTCTATTAACAGCCAATTCAGAAATATCTATTCCTAAACAAAAATTATCATTGCTAACCATTTTTGAAACATCCAGCCCTGTGCCACAGCCCAAATCAACAATTAATCCTTTTTTCTTCTTGCATTTATTTAAAATTTTTCTATGGATAGGAAAAATTATTTTCTCTAAATGGCCTTTTTCAGTCAAATCAAAATATTCTTGGTTCTGATTGTAATAATCAAAAAGTTTCTTTTGGCAATTTCTTTCCATACTATCTAAAAATCTTTTTAAATTTATATATTAATATTTTTCTAATCTTATTTAAATTAACCCTTGTCTTTTCCCAGTCGCTTTTGAATAATCTTTGACAACAATTAACAGTTTTACACGGTCCGCCAATTTCGCCAAATTTTTTGTTTTCTAACATTTCAATTAGTTTTTTCTGATTCTTTCCCCTCTGTCATGGGGGCAGAAAATACAATCTGCTCCACAAACCGATGCCAGTGATAAGTCAATTGCTTTTAACATAAATTATTTTAATATTCCTCTGTATAAAATTTTATCGGCTCTTTTAATTTCTCTTTGCCATATTTTTCTATATAGCCAATCCAGTTTTAAATTAAGCAATATCGGTAAAATTGGGCGCAACCAAGAAAAGCGACTAACAATTCCAAATAATTTTTGGAGTCGCAATCTTTGCTTTTTTTCTAAAATATCCAAAACTGAATCGTCGTAAAAATTATTCCCAATATCATCAACGGAAACTTTCGGAAACATATCTCCTAATTCCGTTCCAGAATATGGCTGGAAAATACTTGACCAAGCCAAAGTCGGGCGGCATTTTATATTCAAATCCAAGGTTTCTAAGTCTTCTTTTAAGCCAACTTGAGGCAAGCCCAGTATATTCTGCAAAATAAAGGTAATATTGTACTTATGTAGAAAACCGGTTCCTTCAATTATATCTTCTTTTGTCATTTTTCTTTTGAGAATTTTTTCTCTGACGTAATCGTTGCCGCTTTCCGCGGCGCAACGGACGCAAATACATCCTGCCCGACTAAGATTGAACGCAATTTCTTCGTCTAATAAATTTAACCTAACTATACAATGGAAGGGCAACTTTATTTCTTTTTGATACATTTCGCAAAATTCTAAAATCCAATTTTTATCTATAATAAAAGTATCATCTTGAAAATAAACCAATTCTGTCGGATATTTATTAATTACTTCCTTAATCTCAGCAATAACATTTTCTACCGACCTGATCCGGCACCACTTCTGACCCTGATACATTTTAAAATTAGCGCTGTTATAGCAATAGGAACAATTATACGGACATCCACGGGTAGCGATAAAATGCTTGATTGGATAGTTGTAATGGAATTTATCCTGATAGAGTAAATCTCTATCGGGAAAAGGAATTTTATCCAAGTCTTTCACTAATGGCTCAAAAATAATCTTTTCTTCGGGTTTTTTTATAATTTTTAGTATGGCCATTTCTCCTTCTCCTCGGCAGATATAATCAACTCCGTCTTCTTCAATAAATTTTGGGAAATATGTTAGATGCGGTCCGCCAAAAACAGAAGTAAAATCCATCTTTTCTTTAAGTTCTCTGATATATGCCAGATATTCTTTTTGAGATCCGGTCATAACGCTGCAGCCAATAAAATCAGGTTTCCAGTCAATAATTTCTTTTATATCTTGACCTATAACGTGAAATCTAACATCTACTCCGTTATCCTTTAATATCCGGGAAAGATACATTGGACCCAAAACGGCGTATTTCAATGGTTTAGAAACAAATAAAAATTTCATAAATTATTCCGTTAATTCTCTAAAAAGTTGATGATACTTTTCAGCCGCAATATCCCAGGTGAATCTTTCTAAAACATTTTGTCTTCCTTTCGCGCCTGTTTCTTCCGCTAATTTCTTATTTTTATACCCCTCTAAAGCTTTTGTTATTTCATCAATATTATCCACATTAATACAGCTCCCTCCACCATCAATTATCCATTTTTGAATTTCAGTATTATTAGTCACTACTGGTGTCTGACAGGCCATCGCTTCTACTAAAACCAGTCCGAACGGCTCAATTTTTGAAGGCAGGCAGAAAACATCGCTAACAGAATAATATTTTGACAGCATTGCTTGATCAACACTACCAACGAATAAAATATTTTCTCCCATTAAATTTTTGCCCAGATTTTTTAAATATCTCTCTTGAACTCCGCTTCCAGCTATTAACAAGAAAGCATCTTTAATTTTACTGGCTGCTTTTATCAAAAAATCTATTCTCTTTATCGGATCAAGAGCGCTAGATGAGAAAATAATAAATTTGTCTTTCGGCAAACTTAACTCTTGCCTGGAAATTTTTTGAGGCTTAAATAAAGTCGCGTCAACCCCAGCCGGAATACAGAGAGTTCTAGCTTTTCTTGAATAAAGTTTTTGAGAAACAGGATCGGTCGCAGTGATAGCGTTAGCAGAAAAAAATCTTGAGTGCATAAAAGCGCTGCCGCCGCCAGGATTAAAAACTATCTTAATCTTTCTATTTTTAAATCTCTTATATAATTTTATCGGCAACAAGGTAAAAGGAAAGGAACTGAATAAAATTATGTCTAAATCTTTTCTTAACAACTTTGGAATCAATAGGATTGAAAAAAACATCAATTCATAGTCATGGTTGTGTGTTAAATGCAGTCGCTTAATTTTTAGGTGATATTTAAACCAATGCCTCATTGGACAGAGTGTTCTAATATATGTAGTATTTTTAATCCTAAAATCCTTGCCGGCTCCAAAAATAAATATTTCCAAATCATCTTTTTGGGCAAGTCGTTTGATGTATTCCGTAAAGGCAACTTCGTTGCCTCTTTTAATATATCCCAAGCCAGGCAAGATAACTCCGACTTTAATCTTTTTCATAGTTCTTAAAAATACTCTTAATGATTAAGAATTGCAGAATGGTGGCAAAAAGAGCGCTAAGGGCAAAGGATAAAGATATAGCCGTTAGAAAAGTAAAGATTTTTACCGAGAAAAAAGTCAAGAAAACAAAGAATACTGTCTGGGCGCTAATAATAGCAATGGAAGTTTTCATCCGGTTAACCGTTCGATAAAAAGAGCTAATCCCGACGCCCAAACCGGAAAGAATAGTCATTATCGCTAGATAATAAACTAATTGGATGCTCGGAGAATATTCTCTTCCGTAAAACAGATTGATTAGGAAAGGAGCTAAAACAACGAAAGGAATTAACATTAGAGTAGCAATAGCGCCGGAATAGAGAGTGGTTTTAAAGAAATGTCTTTTTAAAATATCCAAACCGTAAGATTTTGATTTTGGCAATTGAACCATTAAGAGACGGGAAATTGGCCCTAAGACTAATGTGGGAATCGTGATATAACCTAGAGCGATTTTAAAATATCCAATTTCTGCCGGAGAAGTCAAATAACCCAAAATCAGAACTGGTAGAAGCGCTATTAATCGGCCGATATTTTTATCTAGCGCGATCAAAAATCCAAATTTAAAATATTTATTGATTTTAATTTTTCCAAAATTTGAAAAAATCTCTTTAAAAGATGGCAAATATTCTTTTTTTTGAGCCAGAGAAGAATAAATCAAAAAAGATAAGATTAAAAAAATAAAAGAAGAAATAAAGTGCCCCCAGATTACTCCAGCCAACCCGAACCCCGCCCATAAAAGCCCGACGGGAAAAACAAGATAAGCGACTTTATTAATTGACTCCAGTATAGTTAATTTTTTAATTTTTCGAAGCGACTGTAAAACTATTACCAGCAGATTATAGAAAATCCCGATAAAAACAGCTACTAAAATTATTCTTGCCCATTGGCCAACTTGGCTATTTTGGTAAATTAAATCAGTTAAAAATGGAGCAAAGACAATGCTTAGAATACCAAGAATTCCGATTGCTAAAAGAGTAATTTTAACAAAATAGGTTAGGATATTTTTTATCGCTTCTTTGTCTTTTTGAGCGTAGGCTTCGGCTAAAAGAGTTAAGCTGGCATAACTGCCGCCCCAGTCAGTAAAAATTCCGACTAGGCCGACAAAGGCAAAAACTAAGCCATAAATCCCATAAAGTTCCGGTTGGAGCAAACGAGCCAAGGCGATTGAACCAATAACACTTAAAAAAACAGAAAAAAACTTGCCTGTTTGCAAGATTCCGACATCACGGACAAAAGAAATCTTAATAAAATTCTTAAATCCCGAAACTATTTTTTCGTCATAACCAGCCATAATAGTTTAGTCCCTTCTCCGGTGATGGAAATAATTTCAAAGCCAATTTTATTTAAAATATTCCTAACTTCTTTTCCTGAAAAAGAAACGCCGTAATACCATTTTAAAAACCTAAACACCCCTCCGTACGACTCTTTTCCCCGAACCTGAATTTTAATTAATCCGTTCTTTTTAATAATCCGATAAAATTCCTTTAGAATATTTTTTACCATCTTTTTATTGGGCAAATGCTGCAAAACAGCGTAAGAAAAAATAAAATCAATAGAATTATCGTCTAGATCTATTTCTTCGCCACTATTAATAAGGTATTCGATATTGTTAAACCGGCTTAATCTTTTCTTAGCCAGTTTAATCATTTCGCTTGAAATATCAATAGCCCAAACTAATTTAAAAACGCCAGCCAGAAATTCGGTCATTCGGCCGTTACCGCATCCAAGTTCAAGACAGATTTTTTCTCGGCTATTTTTAAAAAAATTACCTAATTCTCTATCAGAAGAAATATATCTTTCAAAATCTCTTTTCCCGCTCTGGCGATATTTTTCTTTATCCCGAGAATCTTCCTCGGAAAAAACATAATAATTAGGATTTAATTTAGCCAACGCTTCCCATTTTATTTTTTGAAAAATTCTCAAAATATTCATAGGGTCTGATAAACTTCAATATATTTTCCAACAACCCTAGACCAATCCATTTCTTGGGCATATTTTTGGCCGTTTTGGCCTAATTGTCTGGCTAAATTAGGATTATCTAAAATCTTTAAAATTGCCATCTCGGTCTCTCTAGTATTCCCTTGAGAAACTAAAAGCCCGCTATATTCGTTTTTAACCGCTTCTTCCGCTCCGCAGCCGAAAGTCCCGATTGAGGGCAGATTGGCCGCGCCGGCTTCTAAATAAACTAAACCAAATCCTTCGCTCGCTCCATTAATATTTACCGGTGTAAGAAGAAATAAATCGGATTGCCAGTAAAGGTTAATTAATTTTTTATCAGAAAGATTTTCTAGAAAAATAACATTGTCTTTCAATTTATATTGGCGGACCAAATCCTTTAGGTGGCGATAATACTTATTATTATCCTGATTGCCAACTATGAAATATTTCAAACGCGGATATTTTTTCTTAACTCTAGCTATAGCTGAAATGGAAATATGATAACCTTTTCTTGGCTTGAGCGCGCCGACGCTGATAATGATTTTGTCGCTGTTTTCTTTTTTCTGAAATGACTTTTCAACCTGGAATTTACCATAATCAATTCCGTTGTTGATAACTATGGCATTATTAGTTTCAACTTGAGATAAGAATTCTTTCTGGGTAAACTTGCTAACTGAAATTATCTGGTCAGCCCCTTGATAAACCCTTGAATAAATTTTATGCGAATACCATTTCTTAAAAGGAATAACGGCGTAAGTTCCATGAAGGGTAATAATCAAGGACCGGTTTTTTTTCAAAAAAAAAGCGATTGGAGCGTAAGGCTCAATCAAGGCGTGAATAATATCGCATTCCTTAATCAACTTTTTTATTTTTAAAAAATTTCTGGCTAGACAAAAAATTTTACCTAATCTAGGCCCAGGGGGCGGTAGAACTTTATAACACTCCACCCCTAACAGATCGCTTTTGGAGGCATTAGAAGAAACTAAAACTCGGCAGTTAATTCCTTTTTCTCGCAACTGCTGAATCAGAGAAAGGGAATACCTACTCCAACCGTCTTTGGAAGACAGCTCATTTGTCAGAAAACAAATTTTCATCTTTTTTCCTAAATTTATTCCAAAAATAAACCAACCCCAATGAAAAAAGGATAATATATGATGGATAAACCGGAACTGAATAGCGCGCGATGGCGTGAATTAGAGCAAAAACTGAATTAAAAGACAGAACCAGCAGTAATATCCAGCTTAATTTTGACCAGCTTTTGATATGTTTAATTATAGCATAGATAATCAGAGCGAAGAAAATTGAGTAAACCAGTCGGATTACAATAATAATCAGCCCCTTGGCAAAGTCAGACATTTCCGGATAAGTGCCGATAAAAACATGCTGCATCCGCATATTAGGAATCATCGGCGTGTTGAACTTTAAGAAATCAATAGAAGATTGCTTTAAATACATAATCGGATGTTTGGGAATAAAATCTTTGGCTTCACCCAAAAGAATTTGGTTTAATTCGCTTAGGTCTTTGCCCTGGTCAACCCATTCGCTTTTTCTGTTCCAGGTTTCTATGCCATGGCGAACCTCTTCTGGATTATAATCTTTAAACCAGCGGTAGGCGAAAAAGTCACCCAAAGTATTACCGATAAAATGCTCCCAATAGTGCCCCTCTAACTTCTCCATTTTTTCCGCCCTTTCTCTCAAAAGTAGGCCCTCCACCCCTCCGCCGCCAAAAGAAATGTATCCGCTTAATAAAAAAGGAGAAAGAGATAAGACAAAAGACAGGACAAATAGACCGATTTTAAAAAGTTTCTCCTTAAATTTTTTCTTATAAAAAACAATAAAAAGGTTAATCACGGCAAGAATAATAAAAAACTGGATAATGGCATTGGTCAGAAAAGACAAGGTCGCTACTATGCCAGCCAGAATAAACCATCTATTTTTAAAGGTTATCTGGGACTTATAAAGGCAATAAATTAAAAGAGTGACCAGAAAAACAAACAACACTTCCCGATAGAGCCAGCCCGAAAAGCTGGCGATTGAATAACATAAAGCGGTAAATATCCCGGCTAACCGGGCGATTTTTTCCCTGAAGAGCATCTGAGAAGTTTTATAGACCAAAAGAACAATCAAGATAAAAAGAAAAATCTGGACAGCGGTAACCGCGTGGTAATTGTGACCGAAAACTTTGTAAACTAAAACCAGAAAAACAGGATAAAAAAACCTATCCATGCTTAATCCCTCTCCTTTTAAATCGCTTGAAAATATCCCCTTTTCCAGTATTTTAAGAGCTGTTTGGTCATAAGCAAAGGCCTCTCCGCTTCCGGAAAACTCCGGTCGGGGGTCCCTTTCATAGGCAAAACCCCAGATAAGGTCATTAACCAAAGCTAATGATAATAATAAAAAAATAAATTTTTTCTTACTTAATCTCATAAACCCTCAAGTTATTTTCCTGATAGACTAAATTTAGAAAATCGTATTGTTTAAGTTCCCAATTTGGGTGCTTGACAGCATCCCAAACAACATATTTAACATGATACTTTTTGAATATATCCCATAGCGGAATTTTAATAAAATCTCCATATTTTTGAGAAAAAAGACTAAGCTTTTCATCAGGAATCATTTCATAATTACCCAACGTCTTGCGATAGCGCTGGCCATACATTTTTTTAGAAATTTTTTCTCTCTCTTGAAAAAATACTTCTTTAGCATTTTTCGGTTTTAATCCATCAAGGCGGTATTGTAAAAATAATCTTTCTAAAAGAGTATCTTCACTAGAAACCAAATAATAATGCCCATCCATATTAGAAACTGTATTAAGTGAAGTATAAATCGGAATAAATTCGGAAATAACAAAATCGCTCAACACAACCTCGTCTTTCTGACCATGGCTATTTAACCACTTAAAGACAACGCCATAACGCTGGTTATCTATAGCATTCGGCTCGTATCTTAAATAGGCATTCCTTTGAGATAGAATCGCGTTATAAAAAGAAACAAATAAAACAACAATAACAAAACCCGACCAAAGAATATTTCCAATATTGCTTTTAATTTTTCGCTTAAATACATGAAAAGTTATTATTGTTAATATGATAATAGCAATTGGCTTATGATAATAATAATGGTAATGCGCAGAAGTCAATAAATGACCGGTAATAACTTGTTGATTAAGAACTACGAAAGGAGCCAGCGCTAAAGCTAGACAAAAATCATATCTCTTTTTAATCTTTTTTGGGAAAAAAAGGAGGAAAATAGCTAGTAGAATAAGTATTGTCGCGCCTATTTGTAAACTATGACTCTCGATCACTCCGGTACGAAGTGAAAGTTCTGGATAAAAAGGATGATTCATGGCCCGCCATAAATTTATGAAATAAGGAATAGACATAATAAGACCTCCCCCCATTATCAAAATAATATTTTTAATGCAAGGATAATTCTTTCTAAAAAGAGAAATTAGTATCAAAACCCCCAGAAAAACATAAATAAATGTCCAGGTGTAGGGATAAACATAAAAAGAAAGTCCCAAAATAATTCCACTAGTTCCGCCATAGATCCAATTTCTTTTCTCCAGAAATAACCAAAATAATAAAAAGAAACCAAAGAAGAATAGAGAATGAACTTGAGGACTAATAAGCCGCGTATAACTTAAAAACACATTATTTGTTTCCTGATTTATCATTAAATCCCAAACCGCGCGGGGATCCACCAGATTTGATATCAGCAAAACAGCAAGCGATGACAATAGAGCCACTGATTTCTTTTTAATTAACTGGTAAGTTAAAAAATATATAAGGAGAAAAATAAAAGCGGGGAAAAAGAAGTTTTCCAATAAAACAGTATTTATTAAACCAATGCCAAAAATTTGACCCGGAAAAGAAGCAATAACTTCCGAAAAAGGAGGACGAAGATAGGGTAAATCTTTTCCCTCCAGCCAAACTGGATTAGCCAGAGAAAAATGACCATCTCTAATTTCTTGAATACGAACTAAATAAAAACTTTCGTCCAATCCGCCCATGAAAACTCCCTGATAAATGTCCTGATGAACAATAACAAAATAAATATGAGGAAAAGCCATAATTACACCAACTAGAATTGATAGTATTAAGGCGCTTTTATGTTTGATTAAAAATTCTTTCATTTTTCTAAAATAAAAAAATGATGATATTGGTTTTCAAATGGAATAAAATCATTCTTGACCTTGAAATGTTTTGATATGATTTTTTTAATCTTTCTGATGCCATAACCGCGTTTACCGATTTCCCAATAATGGACTCTGCTTTCTTGATGTTTTGGATGATAAGGAATCTTAAAAGCAACTTTAATTTCTTTTAAGAAGGGAATTTTAATGGAAAATTTTATCGGCGGACCAAAATGAGGCAAACTCAAAATCACATTTTTTTTAGTCACTTTTTCTAATTCTTTCAGACATTTTTCAAATTTTTCGAAGGGTAGATGCTCTAATACTTCGGCGCATAAAATCAAGTCAAAGGAATTATCATCAAAAGGCATTTCTTCAACACTGCCGAAAAAATCAGGTTTTCTTTCTTTATCAACATCCAAAGTTTTAATATCCAGGCCGTGTTTTTTTAAACAGTCCCTTACTGTTTTATTTCCTATTCCAATTTCTAAGACTGTCTTTGGCCTTAATTTCAAAACTTCGTTAATCTGATGCCAATAACTTATCCAGCGGATTAAATAATCATATTTTTGGAATTGATAATAATCATTCATAGATAACAAAATCCAATATTTTCTGAGCTCTCTTATCCCAGGTGTATTTTTTAACGTCGGTATAGGCCTGCTGGGAAATTCTCTGAGAAAGCTCCTTATCATCTAAAACTTTTTTAATTCCTTCCGCCAATGCTTGGGGATTATCCGGTTCAACCAAAATAGAATTATTTTCGCTCAAAATCTCTCCGATTGAAGACAAATCCGAAGCAACAATCGGCCTTTGTGAAGCCATATATTCAAACATTTTCATTGGCGAAGTCCAATATCGCGAAACATCTTTTTTGCCAGAATTCGGCAGAATTAAAACATCAGCTGATTTAAGATAATATGGCATTTGAGAGTGCGGCCGATGCCCTAATACAATAATATTTTTAAACTTTTGGTTTTTTTCTTTGAATTTTTTTTCATCTTTTTCAGTGCCGCCGACAAAAACTGCCAGAATATCTTTATTCAGAAATTTCGACGACTCAGTTAACACCTGAACTCCTTTCCATGAATAAAGGTGGCCGGCGTAAAGAACTATCTTTTTATTGAACGGCAAATTTAATTCTCGGCGAGCTTCTTCTTTTGAAACATTGATATCAAATCTTTTTAAATCAACCCCATCTGGCATGATAAGAATTTTCTTTTCATTTACTCCATTTTTTAAAAGAATTCTTTTTAAACCATTAGTCACAACAATTATTGCCTTGGCTTTTTTAAAAACTCTTCGGCAAAAAAATAGCCAGCGAGGAAAATAATGAACTTCGTAGACCAAATTCTTCTTGAAAAAACTTAAGAAAAACAAATGTGGCCAGTCGCGAGAATAAATAACATTAACTTTTCTAAAAAGAGAATAGAAAAATACAGAAATAGTAAAAGTTGCGCTTTGAACCCAGAAACCAATTTTGGGAAGGTTTAGCATAATCAAATCCAGAGAAGGAAGCTTTTTGACTTTGAAAACTTTTTCAATTGAATAATACTCAAATAAATCAGATTCTTTAAATTTTGGGTTATAACGCCAGGGAACAACTAACTCTATTTCTATTCCCTTTTCGGCAAAAGTCCGACACATGTTCATTATCTGAATGCCATGCGCCTTCTCAGTCGGTATTCTAATGTTGGCTAGATACATGAACTTCATCTTTTATAAGTGGTAACTATTTTACCCATTAAATTGTCGAGATTATGATTTTTAACTACTTGTTCTCTTAAATATAGGCCAATTTCTTTTAATTGACTATTTCCGGCTAAATCAGTAATTT
>Ga0210031_1001966_pt1 | contig 12426 bp, 12 predicted proteins | sample CryGeyCG2014_080_FD_185455 | JGI IMG/M metagenome (GOLD analysis project Ga0210031, IMG submission 185455) | Groundwater microbial communities from aquifer - Crystal Geyser CG03_land_8/20/14_0.80 (SPAdes) (version 2) | ecosystem: Environmental > Aquatic > Deep subsurface > Groundwater | place... | reverse complement strand
CCGATGTGGATGGAGTCCTTACCGATGGCTCTCTGGTCTACGGAGATAACGGGATGGAAATAAAGCTTTTTAACGCTACCGATGGTATTGGAATGGTCCTGCTAAACCTCGTTCACATTAAAACCGGGATTATTACCGCTAAATATTCCCAAGCCACGGAAAAAAGGGCTAAAGAGATGGGGGTAAATGAAGTTTACCAGGGAATCCTGAACAAAAAAGAGGTTCTGGGCAAACTCCTTAAGAAATATAAACTTCTCTCTGAAGAAATTGCTTATATCGGGGATGATTTAGCTGATTTTCCTCTCTTAAAAAAAGTGGGTTTCCCCGCCACTGTCCCTAATGCTGCCGCCGAGATTAAGAAAGTGTCTATTTACGTTACCAAAACTCCGGGTGGGAAAGGAGCGGTAAGAGAAGTAGCCACCTTGATCTTAAAGAGCCAGAGAAAATACGAAAAAGCGATAAAGATTTTTTTCGAACAGATACAGACATTGAAATCAGAGAACAAGAAATAATATTCACCACAGAGTCACGGAGACACAGAGAAAAGATTAAAATAGCAGCCACGAATGAACACTAATGAACACGAAAAGACATAAGGAAAAAGGGGAAAGTAGAAAGATGGGAAAGAAAAATTAATTAATAATATTCTATAAGTTTCTCCCTTTTCCCCTTATTTCCCATTTTCCCTTAAGCAGTGGTTCTTATTCGTGTTAATTCGTGGTTAAAGTATTTTGTTTCTCCGTGTTCTTGGTGTTTCCGTGGTAGATTACTTTTGTAGTTATTTTGTTTCTTTGAGACTTTGAGTCTTGGTGGTGAAGTTTATTATAATTAAAAAATGAAAAGATTGGTTCTTGCGGTATTTTTTTTCGTTTTTCTTTTCGGTCCACAGAAAGTTGGCTTGAATGCTCCATCCCAATTGGAGGGAGAAAAAATAGAGGAATTTTCTTTTTCTCATCGTGATCAATCCGGGGAGTGGAAAATACTGGGAAAAACTGCTCTTCTTTCTCCGGACCAGAAAAATACTTCTATAATTAATCCCAAAATTACCATCAGCGACAAGAAAAAGAAGGTTCTAACCTTGCAAACCGCCGAGGACGGAAGAGCAGAATTTAATATTGACGAGAAGACCAAAAGAATCAATTCCCTGATTGCTACTAAAGGAGTAATCATTATCCAAAAAGATAATCAAGGGGAAATAATCTTTAAGTCAGTCTCGGAAAAGGCAGTTTATAACGGAAAGGAAAAGGTGATCATTCTTAGCGGAAACCCTGTGGTAGAACAGGGAAAAAATAGATTCCAGGGGGAGATTATCCATTTCTTTATTGAAGAGAATAAGATTGTCATTGAAGGAAAAGTGAAGGGAACAGTTTTCCCGGAGGAAAAAGACTAAATAGTCACGAATGAACACAGATAAAATATTCACCACAGAGTCACAGAGACACAAAGGTAATATATAATTATAAAAATCTTTTCTTGGTTATTCTTTGAGACTTTGAGTCTTTGTGGTTAAAGTGGTGATAGTTTTTCGTTGTTTTTGTTGGTAATCTTGGTAATTTATGAATAAAAGAAATGAGTTGCCTTTTTCGCCGAAATATGTTATTGTATCTCTCATTATTTTTTGTTCTTTTTTCTCTCCCCGGCTTGCCTTCAGCGCAAATTCTGCTGCTGAACAAGAATATCAAATTAGAGTCAAGTTAGGAGAGCAGGGAATAATAATAAAATTGTCCTTTGAAAAATATTTATGCGGGGTATTAAAAGGCGAGGTGTCTTTTTCCTGGCCTTTGGAAGCTTTAAAGGCAATGGCCGTGTCAGCGCGCACCTACACCTTTAACCAACTCGAAAAAAACCGGGACAGAGATTACGATATTATGAATTCCGTATTCAATCAGGTTTATCAGGCTGGAGCCCCTCACCTCAATATTTTGCAAGCGGTAAGAGAAACCAATGAGGAAGTCGTTACCTATCAAGGGAAATTAGCCGCAGTTTTCTACCATTGCAGTTCTGGGGGGAAAACGGCTAATATTGCGGATATATGGCCAAGCGAGAATAATTTTCCCTATCTTTCGGGAGTGGATGACCCTTATTCAATCCAGCCTGAAAAATACTATCCCTGGAAACGCACTTTTGATTTGGAGAGTTTTTCTCGAAAATTCTCCGGCTTGGGGAGAATTAAGAAATTAAGAATATTGGAAAAGGATTCTTCGGGAAGGGTTAAAAACATTGAGCTTTCCGGAGAAAAAAGAACCTACGAATTGACGGGAAAAGAATTTCGTTATACGATGAATCTTGATTTAAAGCAGACTGATAAAAATTATTTCCCCAGCACTCTTCTCTTCTCTGAACCGGAGATTAAAGAGGAAAGAATAATTTTTACCGGATATGGTTCAGGCCATGGGGTGGGTCTCTCGCAATGGGGAGCTAAGAAAATGGCTGAAGAGGGAATATCTTACGAGGATATCTTAAGGCATTATTTTCCGGGCACTGAAATTGGGAAAGTAATGCTAAAGTGAAACCACAGAGAAAAGAAAAAAACAATATTCACCACAGAGGCACAGAGACACAGAGTTCACCAAGAATTATAAATAAATTTTTCTTGGTTATTCTTTGAGCCTTTGAGTCTTTGTGGTTAAAGATATTGTAGTTTTTCGTGTTCTTGTTGGTAATCTTTATAATTTCACTTGACCTTTTTTAAAAACAGCATTCACCACAGAGGCACAGAGACACAGAGTTCACCAAGAATTATAAATAAATTTTTCTTGGTTATTCTTTGAGCCTTTGAGTCTTTGTGGTTAAAGATATTGTAGTTTTTCGTGCTTTCAAGTTTTCGTGTTTTCGCGGTAATCTTTGTAATTTATTGTATGGAATTTAGAATTAGATATGCGGGGATGGAGTTAACTCCATCCATTTCTGACTACGTAGAAAAGAAATTGCAGAGAGAAGAGAAATATCTTGCTCCCAGTAGCACTGCCGAAATTAATCTCAGCGTAGAAGGATACCGGCAGACCGCCGAAATTATCATTCACTCCGGGAGAAAAACCATCGTGGCTGAAGAAACCAGCGAAAAAATCTACCATTCTATTGACCAGGTACTCGATAAATTAGAAAAACAGTTAAGCAGAAGAAAAAAAAGGAGAGATAAAAAGCGATGAAGATTATTGATTTTTTAAAAGCAGGGGCAATTATTCCAGATTTAAAAGCAAGCGACAAGGAAGGATTAATCAAAGAATTAGTAAGTTTGTTGGAGGAAAAAGGCGAGATTACGGACCAGGAAAAAGTGGGCAACCTGCTTCTGGAGAGAGAGAAATTGGGCAGCACCGGTATCGGCCAGGGAATTGCCATCCCTCACGCTAAGACTGATCAGGTAAAGCAAATTGTTATTGCTTTCGGGCTTTCACAAAAAGGGCTTAATTTTGAGTCTTTAGATGAAGAACCGGTTTATATTATTTTTTTGGTATTGGCGCCCATAGATGCTACCGGAATACATCTTAAGGTCTTAGCTAAAATTGCCCGGCTTTTGAAGGATAAAGTTTTTCGCAATTCCCTGAAATCCTGTAAAGACACTAAAGAAATATTCCGGGTCATTAAAGAGGAAGAAGAGAAAAACCCCTGAAAAAAACAATATTCACCACAGAGACACAGAGAACACAAAGTTCACCAAGAATTATAAATAAATTTTTTCTTGATTATTCTTTGAGCCTTGGTGCCTTTGTGGTTAAGTTCTTTCTTTATGGTTAATTTAATTATTGTCGGCCATAGTGACTTTCCGAGCGTACTGGTAAAGTCTGCCGAGGAAATCCTTGGTTCAATAGAAAAATTAAAAGTTGTGCCTCTCTATCCCTCCGAGAGCAAAAATGACCTAAAAGCAAAATTAAAAGAGGCAATTAAGGAATTAGGTTTTAGCGATGCAATTTTAGTCCTGATCGATATGTTTGGCGGAACACCCTGCAATGTTGCGCTCTCTTTTCAAAAAAAATATCATCTCAAAATTATTACCGGCTTGAACCTGCCCATGCTTCTGGAGGCGGTCTTGCATAGAGAAGAAGAAATAGAGAAATTAACTCTTATTGTCAAAGAGGCGGCAAAAAAGAGTGTTGTGGAAACATGGTGAAGAATAAGACAATGGTCAGTTGCTCCGCATCTACGCTACGGCGGATACAAATCTATTACCTCGTGCGAAAGGGAAAATCCTTCCGAAATTCTCTTCCTTGAGAATAGGAGAAGGCATTAGTCGGTCAGTTTCGGCTTTCCTCTTCTTTGAGCTCGGTAGATTTGTCTATCCGCCTCCACTAATGATTGCTTCGCAACTACCATTGTCTTTGAGGGGAAAAGAGAGAGAAAGCGGTGGGAAAGATTACTAAGGAGTTTATTATTCAGAATGAATTGGGGTTTCATGCGCGGCCAGCCGCCCTTTTTGTGAAAACCGCCAATTCTTTTCAATCTAAAATCCTGGTGAAAAAGGGGAAAGAGGAAGTTGACGGCAAAAGTATTATTAATCTCCTCACTCTCGCAGCCGCAAAAGGAGAAAAAATCACCGTTACCGCTAAAGGAAAAGACGCTGATGCTGCCATCGGAGATTTAAAGAAAATCCTTAGTGAAATATTTAAGGGATAAAAGAACTTAATCGGACGCAGATACACGCAGATTAAATTCAGTAGTAAGTGATAAGTACATTGCATAGGAATTTCCTTTTTCTAACCACGAATTAACGCGAATTACTCTAATTCGTAAAATTCGATAAATTCGTGGTTTTATAACTTGTAAGGAATAAGTAACTTAATACTTAATGCTTAATACTTAAGTTTGAATACTTGCTTTAATCCTGATTTTATCCTGATGTTATCTGCGTCCAAAAAAGAAATTAAATAATGCTAAAATTAGAAGGTATTGGGGTTTCTTCCGGGATAGCAATGGGTAAAATCTTTCTCTTAAAAGACCTTATTTCGTCGATCCCTTCCTATTCCATTAAAAAATCGCAAATACCCGGAGAGATTAAACGTCTCAAAAAAGCGTTGGCTAAAACTGAAAAAGAAATTAAAAAAATTCAAGGAAAGGTAAGGGGAGAATTCAAAAAGGAAGCCAGGATATTTGACGTTCATCTTCTCATCGTTAAGGATAAAAGAATGTTTGAAAAAGTGGTCCAGAGGCTGAAGAAAAAAAGAGTAAACGTTGAATCTGCTTTTGCCTTCGTGGCCCAGGAATTTATTTCCGGTTTTGCCCAGATCAACGTAGATTATCTCCGAGAAAGGCGAATTGATATTGAAGATGTTGCTAAAAGAATACTGCATAATCTGCTGGGTTTGCAAAGGAAAAGTCTCTCCCGGTTACAAGAAAAGCGCGTTATCATTGCCCACAACCTTTCTCCTTCGGAGACGGCCAGTATGAGCAAAGACAAAGTAATTGCCTTTGCTACCGATATGGGGGGTAAAACCTCCCACACAGCTATTATGGCGCGGGCTTTAGAAATCCCGGCCGTGGTGGGACTAAAAGAGATTACCTCTAAAGTTCAAAACGAAGATTTTATCATTATTGATGGCAATAGAGGATTAGTTATTATTAATCCTGACCAGGAAACTTTAGAAAGTTATAAAGAGAAAGAAGAGCATCTTTTTGTAGTCAAAAAAGATTTATCTATTTTAAAAGATTTGCCCTGCCAGACCAAAGACGGGAGAAGAATTAAACTGAGAACGAATATTGAATTACCCCAGGAAATTGACCACCTTTCTTCTTACGGAGCAGAGGGTATCGGACTTTACCGCACTGAGTTTTTCTATCTTAATCGCAAGGATTTACCAAGCGAAGAAGAGCAGTATCACTTCTATAGAAAAGCCGCAGAAAAGGTTAACCCGTATCCGGTAATTATCAGAACCTTAGACATTGGAGGAGATAAGTTCGCTTCATCCCTCCAGATTTCATCTGAGTTAAACCCTTTTTTAGGTTGGCGGGCGATCAGGTTTTGCTTAGCCAGGCCAGACATCTTTAAGGCACAATTGCGCGCAATTTTAAGAGCAAGCCCTTTTGGAAATCTGAAAATTATGTATCCCATGATTTCCGGGATAGAGGAATTAAGAAAGGCTAATAATCTTCTAAGGGAAGCAAAAACAGAATTAAAGAGCGAAGGAAAAGAGTTTAACGATAATCTCGATATAGGTATGATGATTGAAACTCCTTCGGCGGCAATGACTGCCGATATTTTGGCCAAAGAAGCGAATTTCTTTAGTATCGGCACCAACGACCTTATTCAATATTCCATTGCCGTTGACCGCGTTAACGAAAAAACCGCTTATCTTTATGAACCAGCTCATCCGGCAATTTTACGTCTGATTAGAAATACCATAAAAGCCAGCCACCAAGAGAAGATTTGGGTGGAAATGTGCGGAGAAATGGCTTCCGAGCCCTCTTTTGCCCTGTTGCTTTTGGGTTTGGAAATTGATGCCTTAAGTATGACCCCTTTTGCCATTCCCAGGATAAAAAAACTTATTCGCCAGGTAAATTTCCAGGAAGCCAAAGAATTCGCAAAAACAGTGCTTAGCCTTGAAACCGGAAAAGAAGTAATGGATTATAGCAATGCATTTTATCAAAAAAAGGAATTGTTCGATGAAAAGAACGGATAATCTTAAATCTATCCGGAAGATTGACCTCTCAGATATGGCTTCTCTTCTTTCAGATTTTCCCCAACAATGCGAGGAAGGAGTAAAAATCGGGCAAGATTATAAACTTTCTTCATCCTTGAAAAATTTTACACCTTCGGTTATTCTTTTTTCCGGTCTTGGCGGTTCAGCCATCACCGGGGACCTTATTGCGGATCTGGTTAGAGAAGAAGTAAAATTTCCTATCTTGACTAACCGGGACTACACAATTCCCAATTTTGTGAATGAAAAAACATTGGTTTTTGTGATCAGTTACTCGGGAAATACCGAAGAAACTCTTTCTTCCTATCAGGAGGTTCTTAAAAGAAAGGCTAAAATTATCGTGATTAGTTCCGGCGGTAAATTGACCGAATTGGCCAGGAGTAATAAAATTTTGCCTCTGGGTATCCCGGGAGGTTTTCCGCCCCGGACCGCTCTCGGATTTCTTTTCTTCTCGGCATTTACTCTTCTGCAAAAATTAAATTTGATTAAAGATCGGGGAAAAGAGACTAAAGAAACTTTCTCCTCTCTATCTAAACTTAAAGAAGAACTATCCCCGGATAGGCCTTTTGAAAGAAATCAAGCCAAAAAAATTGCTGAAAAATTAAAGGGAAAAATACCAATTATTTATGCTTCTAACCGTTTGTCTGCAGTGGCAATGCGTTTTCAAACGCAACTTGCGGAAAATAGCAAACAATTTTCCAGCAGAAATCTTTTCCCCGAGATGAACCATAATGAAATAATGGGTTGGAACAATCCGATCAGTTCCTTAAAAAAATTCCTGGTAGTTTTTTTGAAAGATGCAGGAGATTTTCCCAGGGTGAAAAGTCGGATGAAAATTACCCAATCGTTGATTGCCGATTATCCGGCAGGAATTTTAGAGCTCAATACCCGGGGGGAATCGGTCTTGAGCAGAAACTTTTCTCTTCTTTATCTCTGCGATTGGATTAGTTTTTATTTAGCGATATGCAATCAGATTGACCCGACTCCGGTAGAAAGAATAACCCTTTTAAAGAAAAAACTGAAGAACTTAACCCCCTCACCTCCATCCTCTCCCCTTGGGGAGAGGAAATTAGGTGAGGGGGAACTTTGAAATTCCATACAAGAACTTATGAAACCACGAATGAACACTAATGAACACAAAAAAGAAAATAATTATTTAAAAATTAACTAAAATAATATCTATTCTTTTATTCGTGTGTATTCGTGGCTAAATAGAAGAAAATAGACTATGAAAAAGGAAAAAGAAATAGCCGTTAAGGAAAGAATAACGCCGATAGAGATTGAAAAGGAGATGAAGTCCTCCTATATTGACTATGCGATGAGCGTCATCGTGGGAAGAGCTCTTCCCGATGTTCGGGATGGATTAAAGCCGGTCCATCGCAGAATCCTTTACGCAATGTCTGAATTAGGAGTAGGCCCAGCCAAAGCTTACAAGAAGAGCGCCAGAATCGTCGGAGAGGTGATGGGGAAATATCATCCCCATGGGGATGTCGCAATCTATGATACCATTGCCCGGATGTGCCAGGATTTCTCTTTAAGATACCCCCTTATCGACGGACAAGGAAATTTTGGTTCGGTTGACGGAGACCGTCCCGCAGCAATGAGATATACCGAAGCAAGGCTCTCTGCCGTTGCAACTTACCTCCTTTCCGATATTGAGAAACAAACGATCAATTTTGTCCCTAACTTTGACGGAACCTTACCTGAACCGACAATTCTCCCCTCGGCTCTTCCCAATCTTTTGCTTAACGGCTCCTCGGGTATTGCCGTAGGTATGGCCACTAACATTCCCCCCCACAACCTTAACGAAGTAATTGATGCTCTACTCTATCTGATTGACCAACCCCAAACCTCTCTGGAAGAATTAATGAAGTTTCTGCCCGGACCGGACTTTCCCACCGGAGGTTTTATCTGCGGCAAAAAAGGTATTCTGGAAGCTTACCGCACCGGGAGAGGTATTATCACCCTTCAAGGCAGGGTAAGCACAGAAGAATTAGAAAGGGGCAGGAGCGCATTAATCGTTACCGAACTTCCTTACGAAGTAAATAAAAGCATCCTTATTGAAAATATCGCCAACCTTGCTCAGGAGAAGAAGATTGAAGGAATCAGCAACATCCGGGATGAATCAGATAAAAAAGGGATGAGGATTTGCATTGAATTAAAAGCCGGCGAAAATTCCGAGGTGGTTCTAAACCAACTTTACAAACATACCGCTCTGCGGACCAGTTTTGGCATTATCAATTTAGCTTTAGTCAAAAACCGGCCGCGCGTTCTTTCTCTCAACCAACTACTCAGTTACTACTTAGAACATCGCCAAGAGATAGTAAGGCGGCGCACCCAATTTGACTTGAAGAAAGCGGAAAATCGCGCTCACATTCTTGCCGGTTTAAAGATTGCTCTTCTGCATATTGAAGATGTAATCAAGCTCATCAGGAAGTCTCCGGCCGTAGAAGCCGCCAAATCCTCTCTGATGAAAAACTTTAAACTCTCTTCCCTCCAGGCTGACAGCATCTTAGCAATGCCCCTTTCCCGCCTTACTAAATTGGAACGGGATAAAATAGATAACGAACACAAAGAACTAACCAAAGAAATTGAACGCCTTAAAGTCATCCTATCTGATGAAAAGAAAATTTTAGGGGTAATTAAAAACGAGTTGAAAGAAACCAGAAAACGATTTGGCGATAAACGCAGAACCAAGATTATTGCTCCGATAGGAGAACTTTTTGATCTTGACTTCATCAAGAAAGAAGATGCTGTGGTTACGGTATCGGCGGCAGGTTACGTGAAACGCGTTCCCGTAGAAACCTACCACCGGCAACATCGGGGAGGAAGAGGCATCATTGGCGCCGGAATAAAGGAAGAGGATTATATTAAACACTTCTTTGTCGCTTCTACTCACGATACCATTTTATTCTTTACTAATAAGGGCAGGGTCTATTGGTTTCCCACCTACCAGATTCCGGAAGCCAGCCGGCAGTCAAAGGGAAAGGCCGTGATCAACCTCCTTAAAATCAGTACGGATGAAACCACTACCGCCATCATCCCCCTTAAGGAATACTCAGACAACCTCTTTCTCCTGATGGCCACCAAGAAAGGAATAGTGAAAAAAACTCCGGTTTCCGCTTATAGCCACCAAAGACGAAGCGGAATTATTGCCCTCACCCTAAAAGAGAATGATGAATTGATTAAGGTAAAACTTACCGACGGGAAGAAGAATATCATCCTCTCCACTAAAGAGGGTAAATCCATTCATTTTGCTGAAAGCGACATCCGTTCTATGGGCCGAACCGCCTCTGGCGTGCGCGGCATCAGGCTGGCAAAGGAAGACGTGGTCAGAGGGGTAGAAATAGCCGAAGAAAATCATTTCCTTCTCACCATCACCGCTAACGGTTACGGGAAGCGCAGCAAAATCAAACTTTACCGGAAGCAAAAAAGAGGCGGCAAGGGCATTATTGATATTAAAACTATCGGGCGGAACGGAGAAGTGGTCAGCGTCAAAAGCGTGCAGGACGACGATGAAATTATGCTGATTACCGCGAAGGGAATTTTGATTCGCGTTCCCATCAAGGATATTCGCGCTATTGGAAGAAATACTCAAGGCGTAAAATTGATTAACCTGGAATCCGGGGACCATATTGCTGATAGCGCCCTCGTCTTAAAAGGAAAAGAAGGTATTCCCAATCTTTAAGGTAGCGGTGCGATTTATCGCACAAAATAGTCGGATAAATTGCGCTACTATACTTTCTGCTATCTTCAGTAGCAATATGCGAGTAGATTAACTTCTTGATGATACTGACAGCAACTCCGACCGCTACAGAGGAGAAAAATGAATAAGCAGGAAAAAGAGAAATACAAAAAATTATTAATCAAGGAAAAAATCAGAATCCTGGAAGCGATTGGAGCTTTGCAGAAGGGCAGTTTGGAATCAAGTCAAACCGGTGGACGAAGCCCGGAAGTTCCCAACCATTTAGCTGAATTAGCCAGCGATAACTTTGAGAAAAATTTGGACCTGGACCTTGCCTCCTCCGAAGGCAAACTACTGGCTAAGATTAATAATGCTCTGGCAAAACTTGATAAAAACCTATTCGGGGTCTGCGAAAAATGCCATAAAAAAATTGACCAAAAGAGACTGCGCGCCCTCGCTTATGCGGAATTGTGCATCACCTGCCAGAAAAAAAAAGAAGAAACATAATAGAATTAAGGATTAAGTTACTTATTTCTTATTACTTAATTCTTATTCCTGTGGTTAATGATGGTTATCTGGGTCGGGCTTATTGTTCTCTTTTTTGACCAATTAAGCAAATACATAATCAGCTTTTTTCTGGGCCAGGGTCAATCGGTTTTGTTAATTCCTCATTTTCTTTATCTTACCTATACTAAAAATTCCGGGATATCTTTCGGTCTCTTTAAAGACAAAATTCCTTTTCCGTTCTATCTGGGATTATCTTTCTTAGCTATGGTTATGCTTATAATTCTCTTGCGCCGGGCCAAGAGGAATTGGCCAATAAGGCTGGCGACCGGGCTTATCGCCGGAGGAATCTTTGGTAACCTGCTTGACCGGGCCAGATTAGGGGCAGTGATTGATTTTCTTGATTTTAGAGTCTGGCCGATTTTTAATTTAGCCGATAGCGCCATCACTATTGGAATTGTAATTCTGTTAATCTGCGAAATAAAGAAACAATAGCAACCACGAATTTCTCTAATTACGCGAATTAAAGAATAATATAAATTCGATTAATTCGTATAATTCGTGGTTTAAAAAGAAAAATGCATCCTATTTTATTTAAGATTGGTAATTTTTCCATCTATTCCTATGGCGTGGTTATTGCCTGTTCAATTTTTGTGGTTAGTTCCCTGATTCTCCGCCAGGGGAAAAAGGAGGGATTTAGCGAAGAAGAATTCTTCAACCTCATCTTTTTGGTGGTTATTATTGGACTTTTAGGAGCAAGGTTACTGCATATCATGGTTCATCTTGCTTATTATCTTCGCCATCCGATCGAAATTATCGCTATCCGCCATGGGGGACTGGCCATCCAGGGGGGTGTTATCTTCGGTCTTTTGGCGGCAATATTGTTCCTGCGCCGAAGAAAATTACCGATTTTAAAGACATTGGATATTTTCGCCCTTTACTTTCCTTTGGCTCAGGCAATCGGAAGAATTGGCTGTTTTCTTAACGGTTGCTGTTATGGTAAAGAAATAAATTTTTTCTTAAGCGTCAGATTTCCTTTTGATAATGCCAGCCGACATCCCACTCAACTTTACTATAGTGTGAGCAATTTTTCCATTTTCTTGATTCTGTTCTTTCTTTACCGGCAAAGGAAAAATCTTTCTTCCGCCAGTGAGAATTCGGCGGACTTGCAGTCTTGGATAAAAGATGGGGATATTATGCTTTTTTACTTTATGTTCTACGCTGTCTCCCGGTATAGCCTAGACTTTCTCCGGGATAACTTAGAACCGGTCTTTTTCTCCCTTTATCCCACCCAGGTCATTTCCTTTTTTACCTTTCTAATTGCCGGAGGATTGCTAATTTTAAGGATTATCCGCAGAAACAACAAAAGCATAAAATAATAGGACGCAGATATACGCAGATTGACAGGATTTAAAAACAATAAGTTATAAAACCACGAATTTATCGAATTTTACGAATTAGAGTAATTCGCGTTAATTCGTGGTTAGAAAAAGGAAATTCCATACAAGAACTTAGCCCCCTCACCTCCATCCTCTCCCCTTGGGGAGAGGAAACATAGATGAGGGGGAACTTTGAAATTCCATACAATAAATTAACGTACCTTCGGTG
>Ga0210031_1001963_pt1 | contig 12443 bp, 9 predicted proteins | sample CryGeyCG2014_080_FD_185455 | JGI IMG/M metagenome (GOLD analysis project Ga0210031, IMG submission 185455) | Groundwater microbial communities from aquifer - Crystal Geyser CG03_land_8/20/14_0.80 (SPAdes) (version 2) | ecosystem: Environmental > Aquatic > Deep subsurface > Groundwater | place... | reverse complement strand
TGGTTCTTATGAAATCATCGTTTGATAAATTTAAAACCTCTTTAAGTTCTTTGACTTTTCCAACAATCTCATCAACAAATTCTTTTGGATTTTTTTCAGCTTTTTTCGCCGCTTTAGCAACTTTTGTTCCATGCTCATCAGTACCAGTTAAAAAGAAAACCTCTTCCCCTAAAAAACGGTGATATCGAGCTAAAACATCTGCCTGAATCACTTCTAAAGCAAACCCAATATGTGGGCTACTGTTGGTATAAACTATACTAGTTGGGATATAGAATTTTTTCATAAAATTAAACAGGAGGTTTAACCTCCTTTAATTTTATCACAATTTTATTTCCGCGTTAATCAGCGTTTACTATTACCACAAATTCTCCCTTTACTTTACCTTTTTCAATCTCTCTAATTACTTCCTCAATTTTTCCCCGATAAATCGTTTCAAATTTTTTTGTTAGTTCTCGGCAAACTACTATTTTAGGTTTTAGGTTATAGGTTTTAGATATTAGTTGCAAATCGCGAAGCGATTTAATAATCCGGTAGGGGGATTCATAAAAAATTACTGGATATTTTGATTTTACTACTTCTTGAAAAAATTTTTTTCTTTTTCTTTTTGTTGGCGGAAAACCTAAAAATAAAAATTTGTCCATTGGAAATCCAGAGATTGAAGCAGCGGCCGTCACTGCCGAAGGACCAGGAATTGGTATAATTTTTACTTTTTCCATCAATCGCTTAATCGCTTCATCAACTAATAAATTTCCAGGGTCGGAAATTCCTGGGGTCCCGGCATCAGAAATTAAAGCCAAATTTTTCCCTTGTTTCAAAAGTTCCAAAATATAATTTACTTTCTTTAACCTCGAATGCTGATGATAACTTAAAAGAGGTTTCTTAATGTCGTAATGGTTTAATAATTTTTTTGTCACTCTGGTATCTTCGCATAAAATAAAATCAACCTCCTTTAGAATGCGAAGGGCTCTCATCGATAAATCTTCAAGATTTCCAATAGGGGTGGCTACGATAAAAAGAGTGGTCATATTAAATTATTACTTCTTCCTCTGCCTTTCTTTTCTCTAAAAAATCCTTTAAAAATTCATAGATTATTCCGGCTAAAGGGATGGCTAAAATTGCCCCTAAAATTCCCCAGAGTTTTCCGCCAATAGCTAAGGAAATTAAAACCAAAACTGGTGGGAGGTCAATAAATTTTTTTGTTAAAATTGGAGTTAAAATATTTCCTTCAATTTGTTGAATTAAGACAAAAGCGAATAGTGCAAAAATTGCTTTAGAGATTGAGTCCAGGAAAATAGTTAGGAAAATCAAAATCCCGGTCAAAATTGGTCCGACGATGGGAATGAAATTAAGAAACCCGGCTAACAAAGATAATAAAAAATCATACTTTACATTAAATAGAAAAAAGGCAAAATAAGAAAAAACTCCGACAAAGGCGCAGGCAATAATTCTTATTCCTAACCAACCGGAAACTTTTATCTGACACTTTTGCCACAGGTCTAAAACAAAATTTTCGTATTTTTTGGGAAAAAGAAAGACGAGACTTTTCTCAACTAAATTTTCTTCCAGGGAAAGAAAAACAGATATCGTAATAATAAATAAAGTAGAGAAAATTCCTCCAAAAATAGAAATTAAGACAGAAAAAATATTAGAAGAAGCTCGAGTAAGCCAATCCTGAAAAGTTTTAGTAAAGGTTTCAAAACTTTCAAAAGCCTCAACTCCTAAATTTTTTAAGGAAGGCGAAATTTTTTCGAAATATTGGGGAAAGATTTGTAAAAATTGTTGAATCTCTTGTAAAAATAAAGGTAAGGTTAAATAAATGAAGAGACTAATAATTCCGAAAACTCCAAGGTAAACAAAAATAACTGCCAGAACTCGAGGAATTTTTTTTCTTTGTAAAAAATCAATTGCTGGATTAAATAAAATCGAAAAAATCAGAGCAAAAATAGTCAAAATTAAGATATCTCTAATTAAGTAAAGAAAGTAAAAACTAAAAAGGAAAATCCCAATTTTAAAAATTGTTCCCCAAGAAATATCTAATAATTTTTCATTATTCACAAATTTTTTCGGCGTAGTTCAGCGTACTTATCAGCATTTATCAGCCCCGCTCTCTGTGCCTTTTAATTCAGGTAATTTAAAGCATTTTCTTGATTGCCGTTTTGAAAAGTATCAGCTTTGCAATAAAAAGTATAGAGGGCGGGGCCGATTCTACGCTGAGTGAGAACGCTGATTGACGCTGATTAAATTTTTAATAGCTTCTCAAAAGTTTTTTTGTCTTTGAAAGGCCCAATTAAGGCTAAATTCAATTTTTCTGGTCGAAAAATCTCTTGAGCCACTTTTAAAATATCGTCTTGAGTAACTTTATCAATTTTAGCAAAAATTTCTTTCGGCGTTAAAATTTTCTTTTCCAAAAGTTCTTGACCGGCAAAAAAAGATGCCTGGACATCGGAAGATTCCAAAAGCAGGGTGGTCTTTCCTTTTAGATAATCTTTGGCTTTTTTTAATTCAGAAATGGGAATCTTTTTTTGAGAAATTTTTTTATATTCTTTCAAAATGGTTAAAATTCCCTTTTCCACATTTTTGTTATCTAAGCCCGTCTGGGTAAAAAGAAAACCGGTATCGGGATTTGCCTCTGAATTTGTGTTTATATAATAGGCAATCCCTAATTCCGTTCTTATTTTTTCGAATAACCTCGAACTCATCATTCCACCCAAAATGACCGACAATAAATCTTGGGCGTACCTTTTTGGATGAAAAAGATTAAAAGCCCTCACCCCTAAGCATAAATGGGTTTGATCGGTTTGGCGAAAATGGAGTAAAACCTCGGGTTTCTCTTGTCTTTCAACAACTTTTGGTTTTTCCATTGATTCTTTCGTTTTTATTTTCGAAAAATATTTTTTCGCTTTTTGAATTGCCAGTTTTTCATTAAAACTCCCGGCAATAACAAAAATTGTATTTTTAGCAACATATTGCTTTTCCGTATAATCAATCAATTTTTCTCCGGTCATTTTGGAAACCGTTTCTTTTGTTCCAGCCACATCCCAGCCAGCCGGCTGATCTCCATATAATAATTTTGGCCATAAAGTTTGAACATAACTCATCGGATTATCATAAATCATATTTATTTCTTCAATAATCACTCCCTTTTCTTTTTCAATTTCTTTTTCTGGCAAAGTAGAATTCAAAAAAATATCGGAAACCCAATCTAAAGCCAATTCAAAATGTTGAGCTGCCACTTTGGCAAAATAACCGGTGTATTCTTCGGAAGTGAAAGCATTGTAGATTCCCCCAACTTTATCTAAAGTTTCAGCAATAACTGTTGCCGAAGGTCTTTTTTTCGTTCCTTTAAAATACATATGTTCTAAAAAGTGGGAAATTCCATTGATTTCTTTTTTTTCATATTTTGAACCGGTCCCAACCAAAACCAAAACCGTTACTGCCTGAGTATTTTTTTGAAGAACAGTGATAATCCTCAAACCATTTTTAAGAACAGTTTTGTGAAACATCACGAATAAAATTATCCGAGAAGATTTGTGATATATTCGCGGAGATTAGCGATTTTTACTCTTTCTTGGGCCATTGTATCACGGTCGCGCAGGGTAATAGTATCATCTTTTAAGGTGTCGAAATCAATTGTAATCGACCAAGGGCATCCTATCTCGTCAACTCTCCGATATCTCCTCCCGATCGAACCTAATTCATCATATTGACAAACAAAATAAGGTTTTAAAATTTGGTAAACTTCTTTGGCTTTTTCGACCAATTCGGGTTTGTTTCTAACCAATGGCAGAACTGCAACTTTAATTGGTGCAATTTTTTTATCCAATTTGAGTAAAATTTCGACTTCCTTGGTTGCTTTTGTCGTTTTTGTCCTTCCGCCTTTTATCTCTTGATAGGCGTCGCATAAAAAAGCTAAAAATGACCTTTCAACTCCAACTGAAGTCTCGACAATATAAGGAAAATATTTTTCTTCAGCCTGCCCTGAGATTGCCGAAGGGTCAAAATATTTTAAATCTTTTCCAGAATATTTCGAATGGTTAGACAAATCCCAATCACCTCGATTATGAATTCCTTCAATTTCCTTCCAACCAAAAGGAAATTTATATTCAATATCAATCTGTCTCTTGGCATAATGGGCTCTTTCTTTTTCTGGAACCTCAAAGATCCTCAGATTTTCCTTTTTAATTCCTAATTTTAAATACCAATTTATTCTTTCATTTAACCAATAATCATAATATTTTCCAGCATCTTTTGGATGACAAAACCATTGCATTTCCATTTGTTCAAATTCTCTAACCCGATAAATAAAATCTTTTGGGTTGATTTCGTTTCGAAATGCTTTTCCAATTTGGGCAATGCCAAAAGGGATTTTCATTCTCATTGAGTTTAAAACATTCTCAAAATTCATATAAATTCCTTGACAAGTCTCAGCTCTTAAATAAGTTTGACTCGCTTCATCCTCTACTGGTCCTACAAAAGTTTTCATCATCAAATTGAATTTTCTTGGTTCAGTCAATTCACCACCACATTCCGGGCAATTTACAGAGGTCTGACCGCTGTAAATTTCATCTAATTTAAATCGCTTATGGCACTTTTTACATTCAACTAATTCATCAGCAAATCCGGCTGTTAAATGTCCCGACGCCTGCCAGACTTCAGGTTTCATTAAAATTGCGGCATCCAGTCCAACAATATTTTCATGAAATTTTGTCATCTCATTCCACCAAGCCTTTTTGATATTATCCTTCATTTCTACTCCCAAAGGTCCAAAATCATAAGATGATGAAAATCCGCCATAAATTTCTGAAGATGGGTAAATAAAACCTCGTCTTTTACAAAGAGATACAATTTTTTCCATTAGGTTTGACATGTTATTGAACTATTCCTTTTTCTGGGGTCATTGTCGAATCGTCCGGTAAGGCAGTGGTTATAGCCGAAGAGGTGACGGAAATTTCAGATTCCGTCCAACTATCTTCGCCAGAAATTTCTGCCTGACCAATAATTTCTGGGGTCCGACCCCGTTGAGATTCATCCGGAATAAAGGAGATCTGGAAAGCCAAAGTTAATGGCGGTTTTGAAATTCCAATTTCTCTCTCCAAATCTCCAATTGACCAGACGATTTCTTTTGATTGAGAATCAAATGAAAATTTTGAAGTCATTTCCTCGGGAAAAATTTTTCCAGTTAAAGAAGATTGAGAAGGCAAGGTTGCTTTTACTTTTGCATTTTTGATATCTGAATAATAATTTTTTACCTGCCAAATAATGGTATAGGTTGTGGCTTCGCCTACTTTTGGGGGAAGGGATTCTGAGTTTCCAAAAATTTCGTCTTCAAAATATCCTTTTTGAGCTATTTCTAATTTTGAACTAATTTTAGTTGAAAATTCTTCTTTCAATTGACCGATAAAAACCTTGTTACTTAAAACCGGGTTTTTCACATTTCCCAAATCGCTTTTCACTTTTATCCAAAAATCAACTTTTCCTTCATCCATTGGCGCCAAATATTGAAGTTTTGGAACTCTCACCCAGTCAAAAATAACTGAATTATCCCCAGATTCGACCTGCCCCAAATCAGATTTTATTGTCTGAAAATCAAAGGCTTCGCCTTCAAGTTTATTAATTAGTGATAAATTATTCAACTCCTCGTCTCCAATGTTTTTGAAATAAATCTCATAATGCAACCAATCGCCGGGCAAAGCTGCATATTGAGGGTTTCCATTAATTTCCTGTCTGAGATAAAGAGAAAGTTTTGTCATTTCCACTCCTCTTTCTGCCTCTTTCAATAAAATAAATTCTCCCTCTTTCCAAATTCCCAGTTTTGCTTTAAAAATTTTTGCCTCCCCAATTTCTCCTCCAAGTTTTCCTTCAATTTCAATTCTTCCTCCTTGAGATTTATTCAAAACTGGAATGGCCCATTCTATCTTCTCGAGAGATTTGGGAGTAGATTCGACAAATTCGAAACCAAAAGGATATTCGATTTGGCATCTCAAGTCAGTTAAAAGAAAATCCAGATTAGAGAAGTAATTGATTCTGAAAACAAAATCTTTGTTTACCTCAACTTTTGAGGGTAAATCAAATTCAAAGGTTATGGGAACTGATTTGATGGTGGTAGTAAAACTGGTAGTAGATGTATATCTGGCTTTTAAATTCTTGGGTTGATAGCTCAAAGAGGCATTGGCGAGTTTTGCCTCTCCTTCTTTTCCTAATAATTGCATTTTAAAAGAGATGCTTTTTTCTTCACCGGGATAAATTGCCTCCTCTCGCAATTCGTCTTTTCCCAAAATTTGCCTTTCAAAGATTTTTTCATCTTTTATTGAATTTTCAGGCGGAATAAAGACGAGTTCCGGACTTTCCAATCGAAAATTGCCATTATTTTTATATTTAACAATGTATTCAACTTCCTGGCCTAAAGTCACTTCAGCTGGTCCCAAAATTTCCAATTTTAAAACCTCTTTAGAATAAATATTTTTTCGCCAATTTAAAAAAGTAATTGTAATTATCAAAATAACGAGAATACCCAAAACAAAACTAAAAGTTCTTCTTTTTTTCATTCTTTTTATATCTTATCATTCCTTTTCTCCAAAATAAAGGAAGAATAATCTTTGGAAATTATCTCTAATGCTCTCAAATATTCTTCAATGTTTCTTAACCTTGATAATATTTTCCAATCTTTCTCAAGAATTTTTCGCAATATCTTTACTACCTCGGGTTTTATTTCTATTTTATCTTTAAATTTTTTTGAACAATCCTGACAAATTATTCCTCCTTCTTTTGCACTAAAATATAATTTTTCTGGCTTTAATTTCTTCTGGCAGCTCGGACAAAAATAAAGTTCGGGTTTATAGCCCAAAATTGAAATAAAATTCCAAAAAAAATAATAGTAGATTAATTGTAAGTTGTAAGTTGTGAGTTGTGAGTTGTTTAATCTTTCGAAAACTTCCAAAATCAGTTGCCAGATTTTCTTATCGGGTTCTTCGCCCCTTACAAAATTGTCTAAGTCCTCGGAAATCCCGTAGGCAATATCCAATCTTTCCAGATTTTTTTTCAAATTTTGAAATTTTTTAATTAACAAAACGTCGGTTAGGGTTTTGTAAATTTTCCCCTGGATAAATTCGATTTCTGATAGATAAAAAATTTCTACCCCCGACCTTAATTTTGAAGAAATTTTTCTTATTGCCTTTCCCAAAACCTCTAACTTCCCAAAATCTCTTGTATAAACTGTAAATAATTGATCAGCTTCACCCCGATCTCTTTTTGCCAAAATTAAACCTAACGTCCGATAGTGAACAAACATTTTAACTTTTAACTTTAGTATTTTCCACCAAGGCCTGTTTCTCTTTCCAGAAATCTTCTCAATCTACTTATCTTCAATTTTTCAGCACCCGTCCGAGATTGGTATTCTTCTTTTCTCAGCTCTCGAAGCCGCCTTTTGGCTTCCATTTCAGAAATATGACTTTGAAATCTTTGCTGTGGAAATATCTCATCTATTATTTTTTTTCGTTCTGGGCGAGAATACATCGCGCCTGCAGCGCCAGGAATATAAGGCGAGGTCTTGGCCATTTTTCTCCCCAACTCCTTCCTGTACCATTCTTTTTTCTCTTCAAAAAGAGTTTTAGGTTTGGAAGGTGGTATTGGTTGTTTTTTCTCAAAAGGTTTCATAATGGTTGCTTTGAAATCCTAAATTTTATTGCTCGACCTTTCTCTGCTTAGAAAAGTCCGCAGAGTTTGACAATAAATAAAATATAAATCAAAAGATACATTGCTCCTTCCCAAATATGGATTCTTCGAGAAATTCCAGAGATGACGAAAAGCAAAGTGGCAACAACCAAAAACGGAAGGCCAATCGAAAAAGTAAGAGTATCAATTGCCAGAGGTCGAATCAGGGCTGGAATTCCAGCTACCACTAAAGCATTAAAAACACTTGAGCCAAAAATATTTCCTAAAGAGATTTCGTATTTTTTTTGAGCAGCCGCTCTGACTGAAACAAAGAGCTCTGGCAAGGAAGTGCCGGCAGCTAAAGCAATGATAGCAATTAAAGAGCTGGAAATTTTGGCAATCTCAGAAATTTTCATCATTGATTCAATCGCATAATCTGCTCCAATAATTAAGCCAATTATTCCTATGATTAAAAATAAAAAAACTTGAAAGCTTAACTTTTCGGGCTCGGCTGGTTTTTTTTCAATTTTTGCTTCTTTTTCTCTTCTCTCAATTCTAGAAGGTAAAATTTCACCAATCTCTGGAGTTTCTTCCTCGGTTCCTCCCCTCTGAAAAACCGAATAGAGAAGATAAACAAAAAAAGTCAATAAAAGCAAAATCCCCTCTCCAAATACAATTTTTCTATCTGCGCAAATAAAAAGTAATAGAGCGGTGCTGGCTGCCAAAAGCGGGGAATCCAAATCAACTAAGCTTCTTTTAACAATAAGACGCCCGGCAACAACGGCTGAAAGACCAACGATAAAAAGGATATTAAAAATATTTGAACCAATAACATTTGCCGCTATCACCTCGGTTTCTCCTTTTAGAGTGGCGGCCAGAGAAGAAGCTAATTCTGGAAAAGAAGTGCCAATACCAACAATAATTACACCAATGATAAAAGGTGAAATCTTCAAAGCCAGGGCAATTTTCTCTGAACTTTCAACAAGCCAATCAGCCGATTTTACCAATAAAGCCAAACTCAAAATAAAAACTAAAATCCAGAATATCAACATAGTTTAAATTTTTTTAATTGCCAACCACAAATTTTCTTTTTCGACCTTTATCTCTTTTTCAAAATCAAATTTCCCTTTCTCTTTTATTTTGAAATCTTTAATTTTCCCCTCTTTCATAATTTTTTCCCTATTTTTGAATAAAATTTCATTTAAATTTTGCGGGCCGAAATAAAAACCGAAAATTTTATCCTTTGGTTTTAATCCTATTTTTTTCCTCATCTCCTGAATATGGCGAATCACTTCACGAATTATTCCTTCTTCTTTTAATTGAGGAGTGATTTTTGTATCTAATTGAAAATTTTTGCCAAAGCTGATGTTTTTCACATTAACTTCCTCTTTAATCAAATCCAAAAGTTCTTTCTCTCGTTGTAAGTTGTAAGTTGTAAGTTGTAAGTTATTTAAAGGTTGTCTCACTTTTATTCCCAATTTAGCCCTTTCGGTCAAAGCCAGAGCAACTATTTCTCTGACTCTTTCTATTTTTTTATTTAATTTTTTATCAATCAATTTTTTATTTGCCTTCGGCCAATCTTCTAAATGGACACTCGGTTGTAAGTTGTAAGTTGTAAGTTGTAAGTTTTTATATATTTCTTCACTTAAAAATGGAATGAATGGAGCAGTTAATTTACTTAAGGTAAGTAATACATAATTCAAAGTAACTGAAGCTTCTTGAAGTTCTTTTTTATTTTCCGGTCTTTGAAACCTCCGTCGTGACCTCCGGATATACCAAAGAGAAAGATCTCCAATAATAAAATTCTCAATTGCTCTGGCGGCTCCAGTCACATCATACTTATCTAACTTTTGAGTCACTTCTTTAATAAGATTATTTAATCTCGAAATAATCCATCTATCCAAAATATGTTGACTTTTGACCTTTGACTTTTGACTTTTGACTTTTTCTTTGTATGTTTTAAAAAAAGTAAAGCAATTCCATAAAGTTAAAATAAATTTCCTTAAACTCTCCTCAACATCCTTTTCCGAAAAGAGTTTTGAGTCTCCTGGCTGATTAACAGTGTAAAAATACCATCTTGTTGCATCGGCTCCGTATTTTTCAACAATATACCAGGGATCAACCACGTTTCCTTTTGATTTTGACATCTTTTCCCTCTTTTCATCTAAAACATGACCTAAAGAAATCACGTTTTTATAAGAGGGACCAAAACCCAAAAGAGTTGAGATTGCCAAAAGAGTATAAAACCAACCTCGAGTTTGATCGACTCCCTCACAAATATAATCTGCCGGAAATAGTTTTGGCAGCCTTGACTTTTGATTTTGCTTGCCCGCCGTAGCTTTAGCGAAGGCGGGAGCGAAGGGCCAATGACCCTGAGCGAATGGCATCGAACCCGAATCGAACCAACAATCAATCACTTCGGGAACCCTCTCCATTATTCCTCCGCATTTTTGGCAATAGAATTTCACCTCATCAATATAAGGCTTGTGAAAATCCAATTCCATCCTTTCATTAAATGGTAAATTACAAAATTTAACTTTTCGGAATTCTCCGGTCTCAAGTTTTTTTACTTTCTTTCTTTTTCTTAATTCCAAAATTTCTTTTAATGAAATTCCCTTTAAGGTCCTTTCCAAAATTGTCAATGGAAATTCATGGGAGACAATGACAATATTTTTGTTTTGATATTTTTCATCAATCCCTTCTTTCATAAAATTATACATTCTTTTTGCTACTTCTCTTATACTTTCCCCTTTTGGCAATTTTGTCGAAATGATATCTCTTCGCTTTACTAAATAATCCCAAACTAATTTCGCTTCCTTTCCATTAAAAATTCCAACATTATATTCTCTTAATCTTTTATCGAAAATGATTTTAGTACCAGTAATTTTAGAGATAATTTGAGCTGTTTGTTTTGTCCTTAAAAGATCAGAAGAAAAAATAAAATCAATTTTTTTATTTTTCAATTTTTGGGCTGAAAGCTCCACCTCCTTTTCCCCCGCTTTTGTCAAGGGACAAAAAATCTTTTCTGGCCAACACATTGCCAAGTTTTTCACCTGTCTCAAGGAATAGCCGTGGCGAAAAAGATAGTAATTATTTGTACTAAACTTTTGGGAAAGTAAATCTTTTAATGAACCAATAACAACAATATTGTTACATGACTTTTGACTTTTGACTTTTGACTTTTGACTTTTACCAATTTGGCAACGCCAAATCGGTAATGGTGTCCCCCAATATCTTTCTCTTGATAGTGCCCAATCCTTAACTTCTTTTAGCCATTCACCAAATCTTCCTTCTTTAATATAACTTGGAATCCAGTTAATCTTTTGATTGTTTTTAATTAAATCTCTTTTCACTTTTGTCATTTTTATAAACCAACTTTTTTTTGCATAGTAAAGCAAAGGGGTGTGGCATCTCCAACAAAACGGATAATCGTGCTCGTACAATTCTTCTTTAAAAAGTAATCCTCGATTTTTTAAATCCTCACAAATTTTTGGGTCTGCCTCTTTGAAAAACATTCTCGCCCACTTTTTTACCTCCAACTTAAATTTCCCTTCTTCATCAATAGTCAATAAAATTGGAAACTGTTCATTTGGCATTTGGATTTTGGCATTTGTTATTTTTATCAATTCCATGTCGTCTGCACCAAATGCCGGAGCAATGTGAACCAACCCTGTTCCTTCCTCTAAAGAAACAAAATCGGCTGGCAAAACTTGATAGGCAAATTTTAAAGCCTCCTCTTTTGGATAAAGAGCCTGATATCTCAAACCAACCAAATCTTTTCCTTTGAACTCTTTGACAGATTTATAATTTCCAGTTAAAATACCCAATCTATCTTTGGCTAAAATTAAATATTCATTTACCGAAGGTGAAGAAGAGAATAATTTCTCTTCGCCCTCAATTTTAACTTTGGCATAAATAAATTTAGGATTCACTGCAATAGCCACATTTCCCGGCAACGTCCATGGAGTAGTTGTCCAAACTAAAAGAGAGGTGTTTTTAAATTCCGGATTTAAAATTTTAAATTTAATATAGATGGCTGGTTCTTTTATTTTTTGGTAACCTTGAGCTACTTCATGGCTTGACAAACTTGTACCGCAGCGAGGGCAATAAGGCACCACTTTGAAATCTTGATACAATAATCCCTTTTTCCAAATTTCCTTCAAAATCCACCAGACTGTCTCCATATAATCGGGGTTATAGGTAATATAGGGATTTTTAAGGTCTAACCAATATCCAATTCTCTCGGTCAATTTTTCCCAATCTTTTTTGTATTCCCAGACCGATTTTTTACAAAGCCTATTAAATTTTTTTATTCCGAATTTTTCAATTTCTTTTTTCGATTTTATTCCAAGTTTTTTTTCAATCTCCAATTCAACTGGCAAACCATGGGTATCCCAGCCAGCCGTTCTTAAAACCTTAAATCCTCTCATTGTTTTATAACGGCAAATGATGTCTTTAAAAACTCTCGATAAAACATGATGAATTCCAGTTTTGGCATTGGCAGTTGGCGGGCCTTCGTAAAATACAAAATTTTTGGCTCTTTTTCGCCTCGCAATGCTCTTTTTGAAAATCTCATTTTCTCTCCAAAATTTTAATATCCTTTTTTCAATTTTGGGAAAACCAACTTCCATATAAATTAAAAATAGCATTTTAATCTGCTTTTTTCAAATAGCACTTGACAAAATTTAAATTCGCTACAAAATAAAAGTAGTTCACAAAGGAGGTGAACAAGATGTTCAAACGATTATTATTTAGAATCAGAAGGAAAAAGGAAAAACCTTTAAAACCTTCAG
>Ga0210031_1001961_pt1 | contig 12445 bp, 11 predicted proteins | sample CryGeyCG2014_080_FD_185455 | JGI IMG/M metagenome (GOLD analysis project Ga0210031, IMG submission 185455) | Groundwater microbial communities from aquifer - Crystal Geyser CG03_land_8/20/14_0.80 (SPAdes) (version 2) | ecosystem: Environmental > Aquatic > Deep subsurface > Groundwater | place... | reverse complement strand
AATAAAAATCTTCAGGCGGTTTGCGGCTGTTATGGTAATGCTCATAAAATTTATTTAGCTCAAATAATTCTTGGTACTCGGGCAAAACGACGAAATATCTTTCTAATTTCAGCGCATGCCGGCTCTCTTCTTTGCTGATGAGTATTTCATGAATTTTTTCACCCGGGCGAATGCCGATAATTTCTCTGCTGATATTTGGAGCCAGGGCGTTAAAAAGATCAACTAATTTCATGCTGGGTATTTTGGGGACAAAGATTTCCCCGCCTTGCATATTTTCTAAGGCAAAAAGAACGAGCTCAAAACTTTGGCGCAGAGTGATCCAAAATCTTGTCATGCGCTCGTCAGTGATTTTAATATTCCCATTAAATTTCTTTTTTATTAAAGTCTCAACGATACTGCCGCGGCTGCCGAGAACGTTGCCATATCTGACGCAACTAAATCTGGTTTTGCCAGTTGAATATAGATTGCCGTTGATAAATAATTTCTCGGCGCATAATTTAGTTGAGCCATAAAGATTAGCTGGCTGGCAGGCTTTGTCTGTGGAAATCAAAATGGCACACTTCACGCCCTGATTAATCGCGGCATTAATCACATTTTTGCTACCGAGAATATTGGTTTTAACCGCTTCAAACGGATTATATTCCAAGATGGGAATTTGTTTTAAGGCGGCGGCATGAATGACAATGTCAACGCCATTGAAAGCGCGCTCCAGTCTTTCCTGGTCGCGCACATCGCCAACAAAAAAACGGAGGATGCCTTTTGAATCAGAAAAACATTGGGCCATTCTGAATTGTTTATTTTCATCGCGGCTGAAAATTATAATTTTTTTAGGGTTGTAATTATTATAGATGAATTTAGTAAAATTACGGCCGAATGAGCCGGTGCCTCCTGTAATTAAGACTGTTTTGTTGGTAAACATAGGCGCGAGTTACTTTCTTAAATTATAAACTTTAGAGAAATAAGAGCCCTGATCTTCAAGTAACTTAGCCGGCGGACCTTGCTCAACAATGCGGCCATCTTCAAGAACAATCAGCCTGCCAGAATCAATGACCGTTGAAAGACGATGAGCCACGACTAACACGGTAATTTTACCTTTAAGTTTTTTGATTACTTCTTGAATTTTTATTTCTGATTCATTGTCCAGGGCGCTAGTGGCTTCATCAAGGATTAATAATTCCGGCTGACGCGCCAAAATTCTAGCGATAACAATTCTTTGGCGCTGGCCGACGGAAAGCATAATGCCACGCTCCCCGATAATGGTGTTGAATTTATCTGGCAGATTGATAATCTGCTCATAAATATTGGCCATCTTGGCGACTGCAATAATTTCATTTTTAGTCAGAGTTTTATTATAAAATCTAATATTATTTTCAACGGTATCGTTCATTAAAAAAATATCCTGTGAGACATAACCAATTTTCTGGCGCCAGTCTTTAAGGGTAATCTCCTTAATGTTCTGTTGATCAAGCAAAATCTGTCCTTGAGTGGGAGTTAACAAACGCAAGATAAGATCAACTAAAGTTGTCTTGCCAACGCCAGATGGCCCGATTAAACCAACTAACTCGCCTTTGGCGATGTTAAAATCAATGTCAGTTAAAATCTGTCTGTCGTCGTTATAGGCAAAACTGACATGATTAAATTGCAGCTGTTTGTTAAAAACAAATTTCTTTTTGCCCCGATCCATTTCTTCGTAATCTTTAGCCTTTTTTTCGTAATTAAGCACACTGCGCAAATGCGGCACATATTCGTTGATGGTGTGAAGATTGTTCTGCACTTGCTGGATATAGGTAAAAATTTTTTCAATTAAATAAACAATGGCCACCAGGGCGGCAAAATTAAAATTCGGAGAGTGATAAGTAAAGTAAAAAATGGCGCAGATGAAAATTAAACTGACTGGTTGGATAAACGAACGGGTGATGCTTTTGATCAGAGAAATGTCCACTCGTAATTTTTTAAGCTGGGCAAAATAATCCTTGCCCTTGCCTTCAACCCCCTTTTCCGCAAAAGCCGCCTTGACTGTTTTAATTCCCATGATATTTTCATTGGCATGATGGGCCAGCTCTTTGTTGAGCGCCGTTATTTTATAAGAAAGCTGTTTCATTTTATAAATAAATGGTTTAAAAGTTAGCAGCAGCACAGCACCGACAATTAAAGTAGTAAGAGTGACAGTCGGTGAGATATTGAGAGCGACTAAAATATAAATTATCAAACTGGTACCGATCATAATGGCGTTGCTAATCTCACTTAGAAGAACTGCGCCAGCCGGCACATCGACAATTAAGACAGTTTCTAAATAACCAAGTTTCTGTTTTAATAAGTAAGGCCAGTTGGCCATAAGAATTGTTTTAAAAACGTTCTGTCTTGTTTTTTCTTCATAATCCGCTTCAATTCTCATTTTGATATAATTTAGAATGACAGAGATCACCGCCCGACCGATAAACAAAATGATGATAAAAATTAAGAGCGTATTGACGTTTGCCTCCAAACTTAAACTTGTAAAAAATTTTTCAATTGAGCGCGAGATAAAATCTGTCGCCGCCTTGTCCTTATTAATGGCATAAGAAAATAATGGGATAAGCGCGTTAACGCCAATGCCCTCTAAAATACCGCTCAAAAAACCAAGGATCGTTAAAACAATAATCTGCAGCTTATATTTTCCAAAAGCTTGCCGTGAAAGATTGATAATAGAATTAATCCGTTTGTCTTTGATAAAAATCATAGATTACCATTTATTTATCTTATCCACAACTTTCTTTTTAAGATTAAGATAGGTTCTGACAGCTTTTTTTTCAACTGCTGGCGAAACAAGGCGCAATATTTCTATGCCTAAAATACGGTATTGTTTGCCGACTTTATTGGCTTTAATTAGCCCGTGTTTGAGCATGCGCTTTATAGTACTATTTGAAACTTTTAACAGCTCCTGTGTTTCTTGAACAGTATAAACTGCGTTGGGCTTTATTTCATCATTGTTGTTCATACTTATATTGTATCTTATGGTGTCAATAGGTGTCAATAGGTGTCAAGATAATAAAAAATAGCTAATATGAGCTATTTTATTAAGTTTGTGTATATCTAAATTTTTCTCACCTTTCAAATATATAACTATCCGGCCCAAAATTTTTAATGCGGAAAAAATCAAGGTCAAAATAGTTGGCCATATGGCCGTCAAGATTAAAACTTGATGCGGTAGGATTAGTAAAGCTGGATATTAGCTGGCCATCCCCTGTTTGGCAATCCAGATAATAAATTTCTTTATCTTGAGGCATTTTAATATCATCCCTAACTTCCAGCTGGCTCCATAGTCCGACCCCGCGGACGCGGGGGAGGCTGTGGAGCCCCAATGTTAAACCAAAAAACATTTCTAAAGCATTAAGGCTCCACAGTCCTGATGGAGCTGCGCTTCATCAGGAACTATGGAGCCAGCAGAAAATTACCTCGGCTTTATTTTAAGAATTTTTTTATTGCCAAATGTATATATCCGGACCGAAATTTTTGATGCAAAAAAGGCGAAATCAAAATAATTGACCATATGGCCGACTGAATTAAAACTACCTTGCGGATTAAAATTTATCCCATAACTCTAGATCTCTGATGCTCTGAAAATGTTTCTTATTGAGCGTGGCTAAAAGAGCTCCGTTAATAATGGCAGTGGCGGCAATGGCGGCATCAGTAAATTCAATGGGTTGCTTTAAATCACGGGCAATTTCGCCAGCTAGTTGAGCTGTTTCATAAGTATAGGGTAGTATTTTAAGTGGCGTGACAGTGGACAGTAGAGATGTTTCCTTGTCCTTATGTTTTGTACTTTGGCCTTCGTATAATTCTTGAATAGTAATGGTTGAAATTGCCAAATTCTCTTTAGCAATTTGGCTGGCAAGAGACATGAGATTAGTCTTTTTGCCTTGGGATCGTCTAAGATGATCAATGATAATACTAGTATCTAAAATTACCATGCTTTTTTTCTTAACTGCGAGGCTTTAAGTTCAATTTTTCTTCTTTTAATTCTGGTTTTATCCCAATTATCATTTGCCCATGTGCCTTGAGTCTTGGCTAAAATTTCAGAATACGAATTCTCACTCTCTAGATTGCCAACAACTTCTTTAATTGGATAGATATAAAGACCCCCTCCTCTGGGAATAAGATTAAGTGGCATATTCAAACCAATGCCTAAATCATCCCTCATTTCTTTGGGGATTACGATTTGGCCTTTATTATTTGTTTTAGTTATTGTTCCTACTTTCATACTAGTTGTATTTTATTACTATTTGTGAATTTTGTCAATGTGGAAAAGTATTATTTTTTATAAATATATATATCCGGGCCGAAATTTTTGATACGGAAAAAAGCGAAGTCAAAATAGTTAGCCATACGGCCGTCAAGATTAAAACTTGATTCAGTGGGATTGGTAAAACTGGACATCAGTTGGCCATCCCCTGTTTGGTAATCCAGATAATAAATTTCTTTACCTGCAGGCATTTTAATATCATCCCTAACATATTTGTCTGTGGCGATATATTTATATTCTTGGTTTAAGTCATGCTCAATGACATTTTGGCATTTGCTGGCGCAATAATAGTCAGTCAACAGCTCATAAGATGCTTTATTTTTAGGTAATTCAAGATGGTTGATATTGTTGACAATAATGATATTTTCCTGGTTAAGGTTTTTGATAATCCAATTTCTTGCTTGGTTAAAAGTGGTGGGCGCAGAGAGAAAATAAAGAGTAGGGATAAAATAGATAAGAGAAATAAGAGCGATAAAATAAAATATTTTTTTAAATTTAATATTAAAACTTGAAATAATTAAAATTAAAAAGAAAGCCAGGGGAAAAGAATATCTAATATAGCTATCAAGACTAGTTGACCAAGTGCCGAGAATGGAAAGAGAAATATAATAAGCTAAAAAATATAAACCAGCCATGATAAATAATGGCTTGTTTTTAATTTTATTTTTTATAATAATTAAAAGTGTGATAAGCAGCAACGGGAAAAAGGCTAATATTTTTTTGAAATTAAGCCAAAACGAGGCAGGGACGCTTAAATTGTCTGAAATAATAGTTTCACCAAGAATGGGATTATAATTTGTCAGCTGATTGATAATTAGAGTTTTGGTTGAGGAAAAATTTAAAGCCAAAATTATGGTAAAAATTACTAACGAGATGAAGGTATAATAAATAATTCTTTTTCTTAATTTTTTGTGATAGAAAAATAAAATAGGCAAATTGATAAAAGCAAATCCAAAAAATGGCAGATTGGCAACTGCCAAAAAAGCAAAAAAAATAGACAAAAAAATATATTTGTTTTTGGGCGCATCTAGCGAGCGGTATAAATAATAAAAAGAAAGCAAGGCTAAAAACACGCTCGCCACCCAAACTTTACCCGTGTGAAGAATTAGGGTAGTGAGCATGTTAGTAAAAAGCAGGAGGAGCAAAAAAATTCTGATGCGGCTGTCTGGAAACTCTTTTTTGAGGATTTTATTAAAAATAAACAACAGGCCTATACTGACAAAAGCGCTTAAAATTCTGGGAATAAGATAAACTATTTCCGGCTGCATAACTAGCGATAATTTAAGACTAGCCAGGCTAAAGCCATAAACTGGGCATAAAATTATTAAAAAAATGCCAATCAAAAAATAATTGGCAAAATAAGTCAGGATGCCGTAAGGCACATCGCCCATTGCCGGCAAAATTGTATGATTTTCCATGGCGCGCAAAACTCCGCCGACAAAATACATCTCGTCGCCAACCACTGTGAGCATCGGCAAGGCATGCCGCAGGCCGATAAAAAAAGAAACGGCCAGCAGAATATAAATGATATTTTCAGGGGTAAATTTAAAATTTTTAATTTGCATATTAAACGCGCGCGCGCCAGTAATTGAGCATATCAGCGAGCGTTTGATTTAAATAATCAATTTTGGGCTGCCAGCCGGTAGCCGCTCTGAATTTGGAGCTGTCACCTTGAAGAATTGGAACATCTGAAGGCCGCAAGCGAGTCTGATCCTTGACTACCTTGATATCTTTTATAGTAGAAAGTGAAATGAGCTTATCTAAAACTTCTTGGATACTGTAACAATTGCCGGCGGAAATATTATAGACATCGCCTGGTTGACATTTTTCAGTGGCTAACCAATATGCTCTTACAATGTCTCTGACATCTGTAAAATCTCTCTTGGCCTCTAAATTGCCGACTTTAATCAGCGGCGGCTGCAATCCTTTTTCAATTTTAGCAATTTGTTTAGCAAAATTTGAATCAACAAAAACTTCGGCTCTCCGCGGGCCGCTGTGATTAAAAGCGCGGCTTCTAATTGATTTTATTTTAAATGAATTCCAATATTGAAAACCTAGAAAATCCTGACAAACCTTGCTAATGGCATAGGGCGATAAAGGCCTTAGCTGGTTTGTTTCTTTAATTGGCAGTTCATTCGGTCTGACCAAACCATATTCTTCAGAAGAGCCGGCAATTAATATGATCGGATCATAGACTGGTTCTCTGTGCCTAATGCTTTTTACGGCTTCCAAAATATTTGTTTGACCAGAGATGTTTAATAAAAGAGTTTCATTCGGCGCCTCCCATGATGCTGGCACATAACTCTGAGCGGCTAAATGAAAAATTTTTTCAGGCCTGATTTCATTAATGACCTCATAGATGTTGTGCGGATCTTTTATGTCGCAATCATAAAATTTAACAGCGTCAGTAAGATGTTCAATATTTTCCATTTTACTGCGCCATCGCTTAATGCCATAAACTTCAACCTCGCTAAAATTAGCTAAAAGATAATCGGCCAAATGACTGCCGACAAATCCCGTGATGCCCGTGATTAATATTTTCATAGTTTTGTAGTTTAAATATTCTCTTGATAATTTTTTATCCCATTCCTCTTTTGAAGAATTTTTTAGTTGCCTGATTAATATTCAATATCATTTTTAGCGCTAATTAGATCAACATCATCAACGCCCTCAAGACTGTTGAATTTGGCAATAAATTTTTCCATGTCAGAAGCGGCGATGAATTTTACGTTAAAACTGTAATCTAGAACTTGACCGCCTGCGCGAGACGTAACATTAAGCAAATTGTCATACTTTAAATATTCTTTAAAAAGTTCGCGCATCTTATCATTGGAAAATGTACCGCTCTGGGCTGAAAAGTTTAAGATAAAATCATATTTGCGGATGGAGCCAAAATTGATTTTGGCCAGTCCATAAACAATGGCACTGGCGGCGATGGTGGTTAAGACGGCAATTAAATAATTGCCGGTCCCAACGGCTAGGCCAACGGTGACAGCCAGCAGAATAAAAGCAATGTCGCGGGTGTCTTTGATGGCTGTTCTAAAACGAATTAATGAAAAAGCGCCAAAAGCGCCAAAGGCGAGAGCCAAACTATTACCAATGACCATCATCACCACACTGATTAACAGGCCAATAAAAATAAGGGTAAAAGTAAATGATTGCGAATAAGACAGGCCTTTATGAGTATTTTTGTAAACTATGGCAATAATCAAAGACAGGACAAAAGCTAAAACAAGGTTAAAAACGACTGATGCCGTTGTTAGCTGGGTGGAAATTGAGGCGACATTAATAAAATTTTCAAACATAGATTTGCAATTATTTAGTTATTAATGATTAATTTGGCGAATAATTGTGATCATCAAGCCAGGGCACGAGTTGCCGTAAGGCATTGCAATATTTTGAATAAGCAATGCGCTCAAGATTGAATTTTTGAATAATTTTATGAAACCAGCTGGGCAGGATGTTATTATATTTTAGCTCTAGCACCGCCCCCGCTGGATAAATATCTTTCCATTTTTTAGAATTAGGTTTGATGCTGTTTGAAGATTGGGTTTGGATGTCATAATCAAAGGTGATTCTGAACTTGGGATCAAGTTTGCCAACCAGCGCTTTTCTCTTATAGCGGACAAAAAGTTTTGGCTTCATTAAATTGCGGCGTTTAAACCAAATAAGTTCCGACAAAAAATCATTATCAGGGTTTCCCTTTTTTATACGGTAGAGAGTTTTATCCAGTTCATTGTTACATTCACTGGCAGTCAAATTGATGCGGTCTTTTATGACTAGGGCATCGCGCTTTCTTTTTATCTCAAGAAAAACTGGACTAGCGGCCATTAGATCGTTGTAAAACCGATAACGGAGTTTTTTTCTGTCTCTGACCCCGGCCTCCTTATCCCAAAAGCAACCGTGGCCAGGTGAATCAAAATAAAGGCTGTTGACTTGATAATAATCTTTGTCCGAAGCGGCGATATACGGATCCCAGTTCATGTGATTAAGCAAAGCCGGGATTAATTTATCAGCTTTGTTTTTGGGCAAATAATACTTGAATTCAAATCTTTGAAAATGTAGATTTATCTTGGGCATAAAATTGAAGTTGATAAAATTTTAGCATCTTTTCAGCTAATTGTAAACAAACAAATTTTCTGTGTTAATGAATTGCGTATTTTGGATAGCAACCTCCTCATTGGTAACCGCGTTGGCAAAATGCAATTCAGGGTTTGACGCTGAAGAAGGGGTGGACGGCAATTTGATGAAAAAAGTGTAATTTTGGGGGGTCAACTGGCTTTGCTGATTTTCCAGGTTGTACTGCCGATGGCTGAACAAGAATTGATTTAACGGCGCTAAGTCAATTATAGTATCGTTCTTGCTAATTGTTCGGCTGATAAGTAGACTGTCAGATGCGGTTAGCAGATTATCGTGATCGTCGTCGCGATAGATTCGTAATGCGCCGGAAAAATTTCCCGACGTAAAAGTAATGGCTTTAAACATCAAACCGGCAAAGTTATCAACATTAATGCCCGATATTATCAATCTATCTTTAGGGACATAAAGATAGACAACTGCAGAATTGTCAGTCATAAATAATTCCTTGGTAGTATTATAGATATTAATGTATTCTTCGCGGATGCGGGCCACTTCCTGATCAAACCGAATATTATTGTGGTATTTTTTAAACTCGCGATAAAAAGCTGGTTTAAGCTGATTATATATCTGATCATAAACTTGCAAATCGTCCTGAAGATTATTGCCCACGGCAAGATAGTTCCACAGAAGGCGGTTGCGCTCAAACTCGCGCTGTGGATCACTCAATATCTTACTGGTCAGCAAATTGTCTACCACAACATCGTTAACCGGCTCGCCTATCCCCAGGTCCCAAGGGACAAATTCAAATTTACCGCTGGTGTTATTGAAATAAAGCCGTGAATTGCCGCGACCGCCTTGATGCTGGCTGCCGGCGAGAATAGAAAGTATATTCCAACGATAAAAACTGTCAAGGTTAATGATATCGGGAGCAACATCTGAAAAATTTTCTTGTTGCAAAAGCTTAAGTAAAAAATCCATTTCACTAAAGTTGTCATAGGGATAACGTCTGGCTGACAGCTTTTTTCTCCAAAAAACGGGTGAATTAAAGGCTGAAAAATTATCGTCTAAATTAATCACGTCGTCGTCGGTGACATAAAAATTGGAATTTGCCGGCAACCTGTTTTTTTCTAAAAATCCCTCCGACCAATCTTCAAACTGGTAATAAACCCCGTAACTTTGACTGTTTATTTTAAATTTGACAAATTGCGCCTCGGTCAGAATAACGCCGAGCTTCTTTGCCCGATATGAATTTAAGTATTCCGAAAAATAACCACGGTCGTAAGGAAGAATGAGTTTGATAGTTTCAATGCCGAAAAATAAATTTTCTTTGTCAAATTCTATCTGCCATGATTTTTTAATGTCAGTCCAATGATTTTCATAATCGCCGCGCAGACTGACTTTGACCTTGTATTTCTTGTTTTGATAGGTAAAAACGGCAGGTACGGAAATTTGATATTCTTCGTTGAGTTCACTGTGGCCGACAAAAACTCCGTTAACCACGGCCGGAGGTATATTTTCTTCAAGTTTTCTTAAATCTTCCGGATTAATCTCTAACTGATATTCAGGTATGTCTACCCGGCCGAACATTTTAGGCAGATAAAGGAGATTGGGCATTTTATAAATAAATCTAGAAAAAGAATGGTAAAGCGGCAAAAGTGCCTGAACGACCTTGTTGTAAATATATTTATTATGAATCAACGTCAATTTATGTTTATTAACATACCACAAAGACAGCAGACAGAGAACAGCCAGAACGATGATGATAGTTATCAATTTTTTCCATCTTTTGATAAATCAGCGAAGGCTAATAGCAATTGCTCTAATAATCATAAATTCAATATGGCGTTTTATTTTTTTTGATTTTAGCCATTATCGGGCGCAATGACGGCTATTTGTTGAGCCCGACTGGCGCGTTATCAAGCTGAATATGCAATTCATTAAAAATAATATTTTTATCGCCAGCGGTGTTGAATAAGTCGCCAGCAAGCGGCTGGGGGGTGTAATCTCTTGAACGCTGATTTTTAAACAGCGGTTCAAGGCTGAAATTTTTATTATTATCTTGGCTGGCGATATCACTGTTAAAAATGCGTATTTCTGATTGCTGATCAAAAGTGATATCAGCCTCATTGTTCCAGATGATAGAATTATAAACCACGGCCTTGCCGCCGCCGAAAACTGCTTTTTTCTGATAGGCGTTAAGACCTGTTTTATTGTTAATTATGACATTATTAATTATTTTAATATCTGACAGGTCCTTAATTTCTATCCCTATATTACAGCTATTTAAAACATTATTATAAATAATTGTCTCTAAAGTTTTTTCGCCGATGCTGATACCTTTATCACCTGATTTTTCTATGTAATTACCCTCAATCAAAACTGAAGATCCGCTCAAATCTATGGCGTCGTTGCCGTTGCCAAAAAAGTAAGAATTGGCTATGCGGCCCTGGCTGATAAAATCAAAATCAATGCCGTCGGCTGAATTATTCGCAAAACTTGAATCCAGAACCTCGGCGGAGGTTGATTTGATATTGAGGGCATCGTCAGCGCGCGCATAACTGAATGTACAATGCTCTACTTTGACGGGCGTATGATAAACGGCAAGCATGCCGGAAAAATAAACGCCATTGATGTAATCATCCCGGCCGTTGGAAAAATTGACATAACTGAAATGATTGGCGACGCCGGCATTAAGCACGCCAAAAGACCCCCAGGGACTATCGGGATTTTGCGCGGAAACAATGATGGGTTCATGGGCGCTGCCTACGGCAGTCACCGGACTATAGCTAATAATAGAAACGTCCGGAGCGAGCAACAGCCTCACGCCCGGTTTAATCGTCAGCTGATAACCGCTAGGGATGATAATTGTCTGGTTGATATAATATGATCCTGGCGCGAGAGTAATTTGCTTGGTAGCCATCTCCACCTTAAAAATCGGGTTCAGAGCAATAAATTTTTTAATATCAGAGATATAGGAAAAATATTTAAATACTCTGTCATTAATGATCTTCGCGCTAATTTCTTTATTTTTAATTTCTTTGCCGGTGATGGCATTCTCTAAAGTAAACTTAAATTTCTGCAGACTGTCGGAAAAAGCTTCGGCGCCGAGAATGCGGCTCGTAAGATAAAAGCGGTGCACGGCAAAAGAATAGTCCTCTTTGTTCGTCTCCGGATTATATTGGCGCGCGGTGTATAGGGCAATGTCACGGAAATCCTTGACTAAAATATCATTTTTATCCAAAAGATTATTTTGATTTTTATCATAATACATAAAGTAGTTTTCCAATAGCTGGTCATTAAGCAAACTGACATCAAGTTTTTTAAGGTATAAAGGAGCGCGGCTCTTAACATTAAAATCAAAATAAGCTAATATGTTTTGATTGTTGAATTTCAAAGAATCGTCATCGCTCACGTGTACGTCCATGAAAACAATCGCCGCGTCAAAAGCTTTTTTAATATTATCAAAATTATCAATTGTCTTTTGCCTGAACTCCCGATAAATGCCGTCGGCAGAGTAATTGGTATATATTTTTAGCCTGTCCTGGTAAAGAGCTGTTTTAATATTTTGATAGGTGGCGTCATAAAAATCCAGGTCGTCTTTACCGTTATCCTTATTTTGAGCGTAATCATAAAGCAATTTGTTCTTCTCAAAAGCAAAAGCGGGATTTTTGAAAATTCTGCCGGTCAGCTTGCCGTATAAACCAAGATGGTCAACGGCTTCGCCTTCGCGCCCCCCCTCAACATCCCAGGGAATAAAATAAAATTTGCCGCTGGTATTATTGAAATAAAGCCGCATGTTATCAGATAAATGATGGTTGGCATTGCCTAGCTCCTGCAAAATCTGCCAGCCATAGAGGCTGTCTTTATCAATGATGTTCCAAATATTTTGATAAAATTCCTCATCGCTTGCATCATTTAAAAGATAAAGCAGTTTAAAAAGCTCACTGTAGTGTTTATAGTTATAGCGCGAGTCACCGACATATTCCCGCCAGTGGTCTAAATTATCCCAAAGGATATCGCTGCGCTCAATGCCGTCAGCCTGGGTGGGTAAATCATTACCATAAAAATTACTCCCATCGGGCA
>Ga0210031_1001959_pt1 | contig 12447 bp, 16 predicted proteins | sample CryGeyCG2014_080_FD_185455 | JGI IMG/M metagenome (GOLD analysis project Ga0210031, IMG submission 185455) | Groundwater microbial communities from aquifer - Crystal Geyser CG03_land_8/20/14_0.80 (SPAdes) (version 2) | ecosystem: Environmental > Aquatic > Deep subsurface > Groundwater | place... | reverse complement strand
TGATTATCCGCAATACGCTTTCGCAGTTGTACTCGAGCGCGGCCCCTCCGGTACCGGCGAACAGGCGGTAAACGTCATGCGAAATCTCTTCGATTCTCTGTATGCCGACAACTCTCCGTACGTCGGCGGCACAGCAACAAATACAAATTTACTTGCGCTTTAGTGGTACTCGCGTATAATGCACGCACGTACGTATGCTTGATGTACAAAACAACGACAGTGTCGTCTCGCAAGAGAAGTTTGACGAGATAGTGAAAGAGCTCGAGCATTTGAAAACAGTGCGCCGTACCGAGATTGCGAAGAATCTCGAGTATGCTCGTTCGCTCGGTGACCTTTCAGAAAATGCCGAATATCAGGATGCGCGCGATCTGCAGGCTGCGACCGAAGAGCGCATCAAGAAGCTCGAAGAACTCGTAAAGCACACGAAGATTCTCACTGATGGAAAGAAAAAAAACGAAGTCGGTTTCAGTTCGAAAGTGTCGATAAAGAAAGAAGGAAGCACGGAAGTGCATGAATACACCATTGTCGGAAGCGAAGAGGCTGACATGCGCGTAAAGAAGCTCTCACACAACTCCCCGCTCGGCGCGGCGCTCATGGGGAAAAAGAAAGGCGATGTCTTTACCTTCGAAACCCCCTCCGGCAAACAGACATACACGATAGAGAGAGTGGTCTAAAGAATATAATGGTACGATTCCACGAGCTTAAAACAGAAATACCAATCGCGTGGTTCCTCGCGGGCCTCCCGCGCGAGTTCGTCATGACACGGCTCAAAGAAGCTACTCAATAGTCCAGAAAAACCGAGTTTCGATCTTGGTATGCAAGGTCGAGCCTTGTTTTCTCGTCTGTGGATAACTTTGTTAGGAGAAGTGGGGGAGAGTGGCATATAATCCACTGATGGTTAGTGAAGTGGGAAGTGGAGTCATGGTCGCTTCTCGCTCTATAGCCATCCCCCATTATGTTCCTCGGAGAATATCTGCACACCTTTGACTCTAAGAATAGAATTTCGGTCCCTTCAAAATTTCGTAAGGACCTTGGTCGCGTGGTGGTGGTAACACGCGGTCTCGATCATTGTCTCTATGTCTATTCTCGTAAGGCGTGGGAGAAGGAGGCGCGCGCCTATGCCGATGAAGTGAATGGGAACGCCGCACGCCGCGGCCTCGCGCGGCTCTTCCTCGCCGGCTCTGCCGAAGCTGAGGTCGATCGGTCGGGCCGCGTGCTGATCCCAGAACATCTGAAGTCTTTTGCATCCATAGGGGAGAAAGCGGTTATCGCCGGCGTCGCCGACCGGGTCGAAATCTGGGAAGAAAGCGCATGGAAGGAGTACATGTCCGCTATCGAACGCAACGCCGACACGTTTGCAGAGACGCTCGGGAAGAGTGCCAGTGATAGAAACTGATATGGAGACCAGTCACACCAGCGTATTGGTAGAGGAAGTGCTTGAAGCGCTCGACATACAGCCTGGAGATGCGGTCGTCGACGCGACTATCGGCGGGGCTGGGCACTTCTCCGCACTCCTTGCCACGCTCGGCGAAGGGGGCGTTATCGTTGGCATTGACGCCGATAGCGCAGCGGTCGAACGCGGGCGCGAAGCATACGCACGCGATCGCCGGCCGGAGCGCCCGATTGCACATCTCGTGAATGACAACTTCCGTAATCTTGCGCGAATCCTCGAACGTCTCGGTATCGCTCCGGCCAATGCCATTCTCTTCGATCTCGGCTGGAGCGTGTACCAGCTTGCCGCGCCACGTGGCTTCTCGTTCTCCGTCGAGGAAGGAAACGATCAACCGCTTCTTATGAGTTATGGCGAAAACGGTGAGATGGCCGCCGTCATTGTCAACACGTATCCTGAAGAAGCGCTAGCTGATCTTATTTTCGCCTATGGCGAAGAACATTTTGCTCGTAGCATCGCGCGCTCGATTGTCGCGGCGCGCGCTCGGGATCGGATTTTTACGACCAGCGCGCTCGTTCAAGCAATTCTCGCAGGCACGCCGAGCTGGTATCACGATCGGAAGATCCATCCGGCGACGAGGACGTTCCAGGCGCTTCGTATTGCGGTGAATGATGAAATCGGCGCATTGCGCGAAGGGCTTGCGGCGGCTCTGCACGCACTCGCTCCGGGCGGAAGAGTGGCGGTTATTTCATTTCACAGCATCGAAGATCGTTGCGTAAAAAATATATTGCGCGATGCGGCGCACGAGGGGATCGGGACAATGAATCCAAAAAAACCGATCGTGCCATCACGCGCGGAGATCCTTGCGAATCGCCACGCGCGGAGCGCGAAATTGCGCATATTCGAACGAGCCGCCACCGTGCGCGCAGATTTTGCCGATTCACCGGCACCACTACTTTCCTATGCGTAACAAGCGATTCAACTTTTCGTTTTCCCTCTTGCCGTTTTGTTCCGGCATTGTCGCAATTCTATTAGTCTCGTATATCGGCCTCATCGCCGTCGTGATGAGTTATGCGGCGCTAACGGTGGAGTTTTCGCAGTCAGTGAGAAATGATGAATCGAAAGTTGCTACACTCGAATCGGAGTATCTCGCCAGTGTGGCGCGCACAGCGAATACCAATTACGCCACGGCGGGCTACGCCAAACCGCTCACTAAGCTATTTGTGCGGGTGCAGAGCGCAACCGCACTACGCTGATAGGATATGCGCGCCCAGTTCCGCTCGCGCATTCGTCTCATCCTTTCACTTATCGTTTGCGCGGCATTTTTTATCCTTTTGCGGCTTTATTTCATCCAGGTTGTGCAGGGGCATGAGTATGTGCAAAAAGCTGATCGACAGTTCGCTTCCGGTGGAAATGGAGTATTCGATCGCGGTTCAATCTATGTAGTCCGTAAAGATGGCGCGCTCATTTCTGCGGCAGCGCTCTCGACCGGATTTCTTGTCGCTATAAACCCTCAAACACTTACCGATCCAGAGGCCGCGTATGCCGCGATAGCCGTCGTCGCCTCTTCAACGCTTCTTTCGCACGACGCATTCCTTGCCGTGACGACAAAGAAAAATCAGGTCTATATCGAAGTCGCCCATCGCCTCACGGACGAAGACGGGCGTGCGCTCGCCGCCCGCGCCATCTCCGGCGTACATGTGTTGCACGAGAACTGGCGTTATTACCCCGGAGGGTCGCTCGCCGCACAATCGATAGGTATCGTTTCTTACGGTTCGGGCGATGTGCTTGCCGGCCAGACCGGTCTTGAAGCGAAGTATGATGGGACGCTTTCGCGTTCAGGGGATTTACTCTACAAGAATTTTTTTGCAGAGCTCTTTTCTAATGTTGGGAATTTGCTCGTGAATGCAAAAGATGCGCGAGAAGGCAATATCGAAACGACAATCGAACCCGAAATTCAGACACGGCTTGAGAATGATCTCGCGAAAGTGAATGAACGCTACTCAAGTAAGGAGTCGGGAGGTATCATCATGGATCCTTCAACCGGAGCGATTGTCGCGTTAGCGTCGTATCCGTTCTACAACGAGAATGATTTGCAAAATGTCGATCCGACTTTGTTCGGGAATCCGCTCGTGGAACATGTGTATGAATTCGGTTCCATCATGAAGCCGATCACCATGACTTCAGCACTCGATGCGGGTGTCATTACGCCAGAGACGACATACACTGATACTGGCTGCATCACGGTAGACACAAAAAGTATCTGCAATTGGGACTCAAAAGCTCGTGGCGTCATACCTATGCAGCAAATCATTGTGCAATCACTCAATGTCGGGGCATCGTGGATTGCAACACGGCTCGGACAGGATACATTCCGCGAATATTTCACTAGACTTTTCGGACAAAAAACAGGCATCGATCTGCCGAACGAGGGTCACGCGCTTCTTGGCAATCTCTCGAAGCCCCAACAGGTTGGCTATGACACGGCGGCTTTCGGGCAGGGTATTGCCATCACTCCAATTCAGATGATCCGGGCTCTCGGGGCGATAGCAAACGGTGGTATGATGGTACAACCGCATCTCGTGAGTGCCGTGCGTCTTGATTCCGGCATTGTACGGAAACTCGATTGGAGCAAGAAAACGCCCGTTTTTTCGGCAACCGCCGCGCGCGAGACGACGCAGATGATGACAGCGCTAGTTGATCAAAAGCTCGAAGGCGGGAAAGCGATGATTCCTACTATGTCGGTCGCGGCGAAGACTGGCACGGCACAGCTTATCGATGGGCACGGCGGCTATTTTTCTGATCACTTTTTCCACTCGTTTGTCGGTTTCTTCCCCTCCTACAATCCTCGCTTTATTATTCTGCTCTACACGAATGATCCGCAGCATGTCGAGTACGCATCGGAGACGCTCGATACGACCTTCCTCGGCCTCGTACATTTTCTCATCGACTATTACCAAATACCGCCCGATCGCGGATTTGCCACGACAACTCCCGCATGAAAAACTTCTTAAAATCATTTATCGTATTCTTGCTTGCGTTCCTCGCGCGGGTAGTCGTGCGCCGCTATCGACCGAGCATTGTGATGATAAGCGGATCAGTGGGGAAGACTTCGACGAAAGATGCTGTCGCCGCAGTGCTCTCCGCCCGTTTCCTTGTGCGTTCGAGTGATAAAAGCTTCAATAGTGAATTTGGCGTCCCATTCACGATTCTCAATGTGGAGAATCCATGGGGTAATCCGTATGCATGGTTCTTGGTTGTGAAGAATGCGCTCGCGCTTCTTCTGTTACCGAATCATTATCCGAATATGCTGGTGCTCGAAGTGGGGGCAGATCGGCCTGGCGACATTGCCAGGATACTGCGCATAGCGACGCCGGACGTCGTTGTTATAACGCGACTGCCGGAGATCCCGGTACATGTCGAGGCGTATACGTCGCCAGAAGCTGTTCATGAAGAAGAATTTTCACCTGCGTATGCGCTTAATGCTACCGCCCCGCTTATTATTCCAGATGATGATCCCTATGTGCTTATTTGTACAAAACGCACTCCCGCGCGCTGTATCTCCTATGGTATGACGGATGGTGCTTCAGTACGCATCACCGACGTTGATTTTTACGAGGTTGCAGGAAAGGTTGCGGGAATGCAAGCGAACGTGAGTATAAAAGGCGGACAGTGGAGTCTGGTGGTGAAAGGTTCGGTCGGGAAGACCCAGCTTCTCCCTTGCGCCGCTGCACTCGCAACTGCGCTTGCATTCGAGGTATCGCTTCCTGAAGCACTGAAAGCGCTTGAGAAATATAAGCCACCACCCGGCCGCGGGCAGCTCCTTTCAGGCAAGAACAATTCAATCATCATCGATGATTCATATAATGCCTCGCCTGCGGCTGTTGAAGAGGCGCTCGCAACTCTGAAGATATCCCCGCGTGCGAAACGACGCATCGCAGTTCTCGGCGATATGTTAGAACTCGGGCGCTATTCAGTAATGGAACACAAACGTATTGGTGCGCTCGCTCGTGATTCGGCCGATCTCGTCGTCGCAGTCGGAATCCGCGCTCGTGCATTCGCTTCTGTATCTGGGAATGCTGAGGTTATGTTGTTTGATAATTCACAAGTCGCCGCAGAAGCGCTTTCAGATCTCGTACGCGCCGACGATGTCATTTTGGTAAAAGGCTCTCAATCAATCCGCACCGAGCGGATAGTTGAAGCGCTCCTCGCCGACCCGTCCGACACCTCGCGCCTTGTCCGCCAAGAGAAAGAATGGAAACGAAAGATGTGACTCTATACTACCAAGCTCGAACCTATTTCGCCCAACATTCCTAACTCTCTCGCCCGCCCTTCGTACAACCCTCGTTTTCACTTTTGCGTTTATTTTATCGCTTCCGCTTTTAGATTTCGTGCCTTCGACTGGGGAGAAGTTCATCCAAGCGCATGGACGCTCCTAGCGGAAATAGCCCGAGGCTCAAAATACCTTATGTGCTTACCCCAACCCACCCTGTGCGCGCACATCCCGCCCGCGAAGGACAAGAGGGACCGCGGGCGGGACTCCCTGAAATCAATTATTAAAATCTTTAATATATTTCCTCACCCTTGTATCGTTATAAATCTTTACAGGTTGTTGAATTTCAAAAAACACTTCTTTTTTCAATAATCGTTCTATATACAAATCAAGGAAATTACCAATACTTTCAATTTGTCCCACGAGTATCTTTTCTTTCTCGAGATATTCCAGTTTTATGTCATCTTCTCTAATCACAGAAATTATTTTCTGAACAACTGCAAGTTTAATAAAGATAATGGATAATCTATCTATTATTATTCCAGGACTTTCACTATAAAAAGACTCTTTCACTCCACGGGAGACATCCAGAAGCCTGCGTAACACGGTATCGATTTCTCTAATCAAGTCATTTCTCTGTTGGTTATAAATATCGATATTCTTTTTTACCTCCGCAACATGCTTATCTCCCAACTCAGATAATCTCGCTGAGTCTTCTAAATTCCAAAGGGTCTTGTTGATTTTAATAATTAGGTAAACCAACTTTTGCACATTATCATATGTACTGTCTACTTTAGGATTTTTAATAAAGTTAGAAAATATTGCTGAGATTTTAGAAAAAGTGATTGTCATAATTTAATTTATTTATCAACGGATGTCTTAAAAGAAATGTTTGTAAAGTTTCTCAAGGAATAATCAAATACGGCCTCGTTTTTATAATATGAATTTGGGAATAAATTAACCTTCTTACCAAGCAAAGTAGCACAAATTGCAATATGTAATCTGTCAGTATTTATCTCCTCATATTGTTTTAGGGAATCAATAAGCTCATCCAGGGGCTTTGTTGCATAACCATTGTAGGAAAGATCATTATTGGCGTTCGGGACGTTATTAAAAATCGACTCCTTGTCTTTACGAAAAGTATTTAATGCCCCTATTCCATCGGGAGACTTTGGGAAAGCATTATAAAATGCACAATCGTGCCAAAGATAGACATTCCCTTTAAGTAATTTCTCCTTAACGAAGTTGTAAGAAACTTTCTCCCGACAAAAAACTGTGATATTACCAGATAAATTATTTAAAGTATTAATCTGTTCATCTCCAAAAATAGTATGAGGAAGGATAACTATCTCTTTGTAAAAATCACGATTTTTTGTTAAAAAATCTCTTACATCTGAATAATAATCAACAAAGTTACCACCTCCATCTATGAATAAAACATCATTGATTTTTGGTGAATCTATTTCGACATAATTCTCACTAATATTTAGTTCGTTTAATACTATCTTTGTTCCGTGCCAAATAAGCGAGTCTCCGTAATTGCCAGGAAAACGATAGAAATCGACTTTAGTATCTCTGTATTTTTCTAAAAATTTCTTTAGGTCAACTTCCTCCATATATTATTTAAATTCACACACGATAATCTTTGGCCTCAAATACGCATCAACATTGGTTATAAACCTCAATTGTAATGATTGGACAATCTTAAATTGTGATTTAAGCAAAATTGGTTCGATAAGCTCGTATTCACTAGTGTAGATAACTAACCTTCCACCGTTATTTAATATATCTTCGCAATATTGAATAAAATTCGTGTAGAGTTTCTCCAAGTTTTCATTTTTTGAGATCGACATGCCGAATGGCAAATCAGACACAATCGCATCAAACGTACCAAAGTTTGGCTTATCAAAAATATCAGCTTCTTTTACTTGCACCCTATTTATGAGTCCTGCTTTTTAATATTTTTGATAGATAGGGACAAATGTTTCTTATTGTTATCAAATCCTATCAACTTCTCTAAATTTGAGTAACACTCTGCTGCCTCGATCAGTAATGTTGCACTACCAGAAAAAACATTTAAGTACGAACAGGCTGAATCAAGATTGCAAAAAGAATTAACAGCATATGCTATGGTCGGATCCATTGCGCCGCTCATATTAACAACTTTATAATCTCTGACAGAAAGTGGGCGTGGCGTTATTTGAATACCAATCTCCCAAATATCCTCTGGTTTGATAATGTGTATTTTTAAATCTGCCTCATCGCTTTCTTCAATTCTGTAAGTGTCTTGAATATATTTCGCGATATTCCTCACCTCTAGCGAATCAGATCCTGCGCAACTAATTTTAAATGTTTTGAAGCTATCATACTTAACAACAATATCAATAAGATTCCCTAAAATGGACTTATGGTTTGAAATATATGTTGGATGATAAATATTGTTCTGTAAGATAAGATATGCGCGAGATACACTTCTAAGTTTTTTTACCTTTGAAATAATTTCTTCTGAAAATTCAATGAACATTGAGTCCTCACCCTCATCAAGCATCTTAAAGTTGAATCTTTTTAATTCATCTAAAACCACAGGCCTTAGGCCGGTTATGTAAGATAATTTTAGTTGTAATACTTTATCGTTCATATATTGTTTACAATTTCTTTAAACACATCTTTGACTTTTATTCTCTCCATACAAAATTCCTCACAACAATCAATTTCTTCTTGCCTCGTCTTATGATCACACAACCTATGCCTCTTATCATCATAAATAGGCGTTGCGTTATCCGACAGATGTAGGTACTTAGGAGAAGTTGCACCGAATACAATAAAAGATTTTTTAGAAAAACTTTGTGCTATCACTGCTGGAGCAGAGTCATTGCCAACAAAAAATTTACAGTGCCGAATGAGTGACATCATCTCTTGAAATGAATACTGGTTTTCAAGGAAAATGCACTTTACCCCAAATTTCTCTTCTAGTAAAGATTGAAGTTCTCTATATTTCGCGTAGCTCCAACTTCTCTTTCGTTCTTCCCAAGTGCTTGTATGCGGAGCAAGTAAAATATATTCTCCATCTATTATCTTTTCCCGCTCCTGATTTATTTCAGGAATATCATTATTCACAACCCCGCCAAAACCTATCGAATCCATATACCCTTGGATATAAGATTTTTTATTATCGCTTAATTCGTATATTAGTTTAATTTTTGCGTCGCAGTTAATATCATATGAGTTTATATCTTTATATTTGTAAATGCCATCGTATGTATTAAAAATTGAATCCGCTTCTTTTATATCAGTGGCTAAATATACCTTATCAACATATTTTGATAAGAATCTGGCGACAGGCTCTGTCATAACAACATCTCCAAGATTACGATCTCTAACTAAACATACAGAATTTATTTCTTTATTTTCAATTTTATTTCTAAAATATCTTCTATACCATATTGACAATGTCGTGTCATAAACTATGCGGTTATCTGGAATTAACGTTCCCCAAAAAGTTCGATGTTCTTTAAACCATCTTTCATTAATCGTCTTTATATTGTCTTTAAATTCTTCCACGTAACTTCTTATAGTATTTATTCTCTCCATCCACGGAGCATTTTTGTCTGAAGTAGAATCATTTTCATAATCAGCTAGCTTCTTCCATTTAGCATAAATGTCCTCAGCTTTACCTCTAAATTCAAAATGAAGAATTTTTGCTTCTTCATACGGCACAATAAAAGGGTTCCAGTGATACTTTCCAAAGAAATCTATATTGTTTCCTGACTCGACAAAATGGCCTCCAACAACAACTTCCATGTTGTCATGATTTCTCACTATCGCTTTCCTAAAGTGCCCTCCTTCTTGCCATTTTTTCTCTGACCACGGTAAATAGTACTTTGTCGTATCAATTGGCGTAATCGGAGAACAAGTATAGTCGGACATTGTGTAGTCAAACAACGCATTAACCCAACCGATAGTAGCGTAGGGAATATTATGAACATCTAATCTTTCCACAAATCTATGAATCGTTTCGTCTTTTATGGACAGAAATTCATCTGCGTCTAAAAATATAAACCAATCTATTTCATAATTCTCTTTTGCTTGAGCGAGTAATTTATTTGTGATTTTCGCATGGTCAAACACTGGATCTTTTTCGTCGATCACGACAACTCTTTTATCGACTTTATATTGATCTAGTACTTCGCTTGTGCCATCAGTTGAACAATGATTAGCAATAAAAATATAATCAAAACCAAGATCGAGATGGTAAGAGATATTAAAATCAATATATGACTCCTCGTTTCGTACCGACATTAGAATTGCAGTTGTATTTTTCTTACTCATATAAAATTTTGTCTAGAACACCCTTGAATTTATAAAAAGCAGGATGTTCAGGATAAACTGCATGGAACATTGTTACATTTTCTAGACTCTCAATATCTTTATTTTCATTTAGACCAATTAACATATATTTATTCTTTGGAAAAACATATAGCTCACCATCTTTTAAATATTTTGTTAAAGCAACAGCTAGGCAACCTTGTTCATCGTGATGCTTTTGTTCCTCTTTTGAGATATTTTCTTTCCACCATTCTTTCTCTCTGAGTAAATCATCAGAAATGCTGTGACCGGCTTTTTGAATAAAAAAACCGGCATTTACAAAGGGTGCTTCTTTAACTCCTTTTTTCTGCATCGCGCCATGTTGCCAAGGCTGTCCATTAAATTCATCCAGAATCCCAAATTTTAATTGAGGATTTTTGATGAACTCATCTACTTCTTCAGGGTATTTAAGCAAGAACACATCAGAATCAATATAAAATTCCGTCTTAGAAATATTAATTCTTGCAGTGGGACACCACTTTCTCCAAGTAGTAATCGAATCAATGTCGTACTCATTATTAGAGCCGTTAAAGTCCGCCACCTCTGCAATATTTCCTAATTTGTCTACTAACTCATGCGGTGAATCTGTGTAAATGATATATCTATGATTTTTACCGAATTGTTTCTTAAATGAAAGAACGCTATATTCCAATAGCTCTAAATTTTTTTCTTTATTTTGACCCCAAATTGACCACCTAAAAATCATATTATTGTAAGTTATCCTCAATAAATTTTTTAAGAATTTTAGGGAAATTAAACATTGCAATCGTCCCTTGATTTCTATCTATAATTTTTCTCCTACTTTCAGTATCCATCGTGGCAGCTTCGATAAGTATTTTAGAAAATTCTTCTGGATTCCTAGGATCAACATATAGAGCCTCTCCCGTATTAAAAGCATCAGTTGCCCCATCAACATCACTGATAATTGTTAAAAAATTCATATCTTTAGAAAACAACTTTGCTTCAATTGAAGTATGAGGAAATGGATCCATTAAAGACGGGATGCAAACCACACTTGTATTTTCTGTTCTTAACACCATCTTCCATATTTCTGGATTAAAATCATCAATGACTAAATATCTAGAGGTATTTTTTAAGATATCCTGAACTTCTTTAAAGTATTCTGGTTCACCAGAATTGTTGGGAATTTGTAGAATCAGATAATGATCCGGTAAAATCTAAAATCATCGTGCGCGCGTTTGGTGAATATGTAAAAGGAACACATACCCTCATTTCGCTGTCGCAATTTTTAGCTGACCACGGTGTTGCTCAAAAGTCCGGAACGCCACTTGGCAAAGCTTCCGTGAAAAGAATTTTAACTAATCGTGCGTATCTGGGATTTACCAAACATCGTGAGGAATATTTTCCCGGAAGCTTCGCGCCAATTCTTTCTCCGACACTGTTTGAAGCTGTGCAGAAACAACTTCTCGTGCGAGCGCATCCGAGGCATAGCAAAATATCTCACAATTTTCCTTTCACTGGACTTTTTCGTTGTGGGGAGTGTGGCTCGATGATAACCGCGCAGTGGTGTACTGGGGAAATGGGTGGTCGCTATCGTTATTATCGCTGTACGAAAAAGAAAGGAAAATGTGGTCAAGGATATTTGCAGGAAGATGCGCTCGCTCTCCAAGTTAAGGAACAGCTTCAATCAGTGTCGCTTCCCGAAGCGTGGGCAGATTATATGCTCAAAAAAGTTGGAGTTTTTGAGCATGACGAAATCCACGCTTCGGGGAATCGTCTCGGACAGATGAAGGAAGATTTAAAAACACTTGAAGCGAAGTTCGACGCACTCGTGTATTTATACTTAAACCACGATATTAAGCGCGACATATATCTGACTAAAAAGGACGCGCTCATGCGTCAAAGGAGCTCGCTTCAAGCAAAATCTTCATCTGCCCAAGCCGAGAGAAAGAATTGGGTCGAACCCCTGCGGAAATGGATTTTGGATTCAAAACGCGCGGGGTTTCTGGCGACCAGTGAAAATCTCCATGAGATGCGAGATTTTCTTCGTTCTTTTGGAACGAACCCCGCGCTGAAAGACAAAACTATTTCGATCTCATTTTGCCCGCCCTCCGAATTCGCCCGCGCCCGCAAGACGGATTTCATACCCTCGCCATACAGCGCGCCTTCAGCGCGCCCAGATTTTGCGCTCACTTCCGACCAAGTTTCAATCTGTGACCCTACAGAGAATCGAACTCTGATTACCGCCTTGAGAAGGCGATGTCCTAACCGTTAGACGATAGGGCCGTGTCAAAGAACACCTCCTTTCACATTTTTACAATTAAAGAACACTAGTTTACATTATAGCATAGTTATCTTAAAAAAGCAAGCTATCCACAACCGCTTTCACATCACCGCCATCGGCTTTGCCTTTCAGCTCTTTCATCAAGGCGCCCGTGAACTTGCCGGCGTCTGCTTT
>Ga0210031_1001948_pt1 | contig 12472 bp, 13 predicted proteins | sample CryGeyCG2014_080_FD_185455 | JGI IMG/M metagenome (GOLD analysis project Ga0210031, IMG submission 185455) | Groundwater microbial communities from aquifer - Crystal Geyser CG03_land_8/20/14_0.80 (SPAdes) (version 2) | ecosystem: Environmental > Aquatic > Deep subsurface > Groundwater | place... | reverse complement strand
AGTAGCTTCTAAATTATCCCCCGTTTCTTGCCTGCCCTCCATAGCTTTAGCGACGGAGGGTTCTTTTTTCGCTGGAGTTTTAGTCATATTTTTTAATAGTTTACCAGTTTTTTAATAAATTTCAATAAGAACCTGTCTCTCCGCCAACTGGCGGATCGACAGAACCTTTTTTCTCGCTTTGCTCGAAATAAGAACCTGTCTCGCTCTGCTCGACAGAACCTTTTTTCTCGCTTTGCTCGAAATAAGAACCTGTCTCGCTCTGCTCGACAGAACCTTTTTTCTCGCTTTGCTCGAAATAGATCGAGAGAACAATGTTTTGTTGCAAAATTGTTTCCCTGCCTAAAGAATTGGCTGCTTTTAATTCTAAGGTATTTAATCCAGGATTTAAAGTCATCTGTTCTCTAAAAAGTCCCTTCTCGTCAAAGTTTATTTCTTTTTCTTGGAGATAAAGAATTTTACTTCTAATTACCTTACCGGAAATTTCTAAATTGGGATTGGAAGTCATTAAATCTTTAGGAGGGTAGTAAAGAATAATTTGAGCTGGCAGTAAAAATTGAGACAATTCAAACAGAAAATATCCTAAAATCAAGATAAGAATTGAAAATTTTATTAATTGGCGGGAAATTAATGAGAAAACTTGACTGAGTCGAGGCCGAGAAACTGCAAATCGATTTTGAGGCAAAAAATCTTCTGTCCCAGAAGAAATTTTTCGACCATTACTTTTTTGATAAAAATCTAAAATTCTCTCTTCGTCTAAGTGAAGATAGTGAGCATATTTTTTAATCATTCCTTTCAAAAAAACTGGAGGTGGTAATTTTTGATAATTATCCTGTTCTATGGCTTCAAGTAGCGTCCTAACAATTTTTGAATCCTGGCTAGCTTTTTCTAAAGTAATACCTTTTTGTTCTCTAACGTTTTTTAAATAAGCGCCACAGGAAATATCTTCTTTGTTTTTGGCTGAAGTTTTGGCATCCATTTTTTTGTTTAATAATTTTGTTAGGGAGTGTTTTTGTCTTTGACGAAAACTTCTCTCGGTTTTGCTCCTTCTCCTTTTCCAATTACTCCTCTAGCTTCTAATAAATCCAGTAATCTGGCAGCTCGAGCATAGCCAATTCTTAATCTTCTTTGCAATAAAGAGGCAGAGGCTTTACCGGCTTTTACTACCACCTCATAAGCCTCAGGATATAAGATATCCTCCTCTTCTTCTAAAGTTTCCAAGCTAATCTGTTCTTGAGATGATGATTCTGCTATAAATCCTTCTAAAGCATCTGCTAAACCATTAGTTTCCATGGTTTGGGAACTTTTATTAATCCACTCCACCAATCTATCGATTTCATTTTCTGAAATATAAGCTCCTTGAATGCGGCGCGGCTTTGAAGATTCTGGAGAAAGATAAAGCATATCACCGTGACCTAATAATTTATCCGCTCCTGCTATATCAAGAATTGTCCGAGAATCAACTTGAGAAGCTACCTGAAAAGCAATACGAGCAGTGATATTAGCCTTGATTAAACCAGTGATAACTTCCACAGATGGTCTTTGAGTAGAAACTATAAGATGAATGCCTGTGGCTCTCGCCATTTGGGCAATCCGAATAATAAAAGTTTCTAAATCCCGACCATAATACATCATCAAATCAGCCAATTCATCTATGATCAACACAATGTAGGGCAAGGGCTCTTCTTTTTTGTTAAGGGTTTTAAGATTATAACCTTCGATATCTCGAGCCTGATAAGCTGAAAGCAAATCATACCGTCTATTCATTTCATTAATAATCCAACGTAAAACCGGTAAAACTTTTTTGTGATCAGTAATCACTGGGGTCAAAAGATGAGGAATGCCATTATAGCGAGCCAATTCTACTCTCTTGGGATCAATCAAAACTAACCTTAAACTAGCTGGAGAATTTTTTAAAAGAAAGGAACTGATAATTGAATGAATACAAACGCTTTTGCCTGAACCAGTCGCTCCGGCAATAAGTAAATGGGGCATCTTACTTAAATCAGCTAACGTAACTTTCCCTTCTACATTTCTGCCTAAGGCAAAAGCTAAAGCCGGTGTTTCTTTTTGAAAATTTATTTCTTTTAAAATATTGCCTAACCTTACCAAAGCCACTGCTTTATTAGGCACCTCAATACCGACTAAAGATTTTCCAGGAATAGGGGCTTCAATTCTTAAAGGATGAGCAGCCAAGGCTAAGGCTAAATCATTCTGTAAGGCAGTAATGCTGGCTAGTTTTACTCCTTCGGTTGGTTTTAAAGTATATTGAGTTACGGTTGGTCCAACATTCACTTCGCCCATTTCCACAATAATGCCAAAACTTTCTAAGGTCCTTTTGATAATATTAGCATTAGCCCTGATATCACCAACAGTGGGTTTAGCGCTTCCGCTTTCTAATAAATCTAAGGAAGGAATAATATAATTACCTTTAACTTTAATAGGGAAATGATTTTTTCTCTTTTCTTCTTCTTGAATCACTTCTTTTTCTTCCCTGCCCTCCATAGCTTTAGCGAAGGAGGGTTTTTCTGCCTTTTCCTCAATTACTGACGGTGCTTCTGGAGGATTAATGACTAATCCTTCTTTTCGTTTGAACAAAAATTGAGGAATTTTTAAGGGGGTATTAAAAGTTAGAAGCAAGCCAGAAATTAAAATAGCAAGATAAATAATTAAGGAAGCCCAGAGGCCTAAAAAGTTTTGCAAAAATGCCCCTGTTTCTCCAATTAATCCTCCAGTAGCTGGAGAAAAAAGTTCTAAGATGGAAAGACTAGAAAACAAAACTACTAAGGCGCCAATCAGAGTAATTTTATTGAAATTAATTTTCTCTGTCCAAGAGCGAAAAAAATTAAAAGAAATAGTTAAAAGAAGTACTGGTAAAAGAAAATAGCCCCAGCCTAAGAGATAGTCAAATATTTTAAAAATAAACTTTCCTAAAGAACCAGAGAGGTTAAAGAAACTCAACATTAAAATCAGGGCTAAAGCTAAAAACAGGATAGCCAAAATACTGTTTTTGATTTCTGGCGCTAATTGCGCTTGTGTCTCTATCTTCTCCTCAGAAATCTCTTCTAATTTGTTTCTTTTTTCTTTCCTTCTTTTTCGCATTATTATGTTTTTTAGATACATCGGCGGAGCCGATACATCTCATAAAAAATTTGCCCTGATACCCCTTTTGACATAGTCAAAAGGGGGTCAAATTTATTAATATTTTATCACAAAAAAGGACTCTTTTCCATCTTCAAGAGCCCTCCGTTTAATTTTGACCCTTCGACTTCGCTCAGGGCAAGCTTTTGAATTTATTATTACGTATACCTATCTGCTACTTTGGAAGCACCATAGGATTCTGGCTTAGTTTTGACTTCAAAACCAGATCCTCTCACCATACCAATGATTTCTTGAAGCATTGTTCTCGTTTCGCCTTGAGAACCAATATCAACATGCACTTCAAAATCAAATTTTAAATTTTTATCTTGCGATAAATTGAATAAAACTTCACTGGCTAATTTTAAAGACATCATTACTTCTTTATAAATTCTATTCCTTAAATTAATTATTTTATTCTTAGTGGTTATTCGGCGCCAAAAAAATCTTCCGCCATGACCAACTCGATAAATAACAATAGCGCTGACAAAATCAGTCGTCCCGTGATTAGCAGAATCAGTACCAATAATTATTTTATAGTGCTTTTCTGGATCTTTTTTAATAAATAAAATAACTTCTTTGAGAAGCTGTTCATAAGTAAACGATTTTCCCTGTGGAGAATAGAATTTATCCATATAATTAAGAAGCAATGAAAGGCAAAAGGCCGGCAATTCTCGCCCGTTTAATGGCATGTTTTAATTGTCTCTGATGTTTAGCGCAAAGATTAGTCTTTCTTCTAGGATAAATTTTCATCTGTCCGGAAATAAAGCGCTTTAAAGCATCTATGTCTTTATAATCTATTTGTTCTATATTTTGCGAACAAAAATAACATTGAATCATAATTTATAAATTTTAAATTTTATCTCACTGCCACTTGTTTTAAAGTAGCAATATCCTGCTCATACCTGTCAGCAATCGCCATGACGCTATCTCCATAGAAACGATAGCGAGTATTAGTAGAACCAGAAAAATAAATCATGGCTGCTCGCCATTCTGCATCTCTAGTCTGTTTTGTTGCTCCCCAGTTAGCCAAATAGAGAGCAGCAGCAGTAAATGAATCCCTCACATCCCAGGGATTGGGAGGATTGTGACCAGTAGTCTGAGAGACTTTATCTTTGTAAGCCAACCAAGTCCTAGGCATAAATTGCGCTGGCCCCATCGCTCCTCCCCAACTGTTTTTACCGGCAATCAACCCTCGAGAGGGAGAATTTATGGGGCAAGAAATAGGAGTGGTATTAGGATCTAAACCCAATTCTTTAGTAATTTGTAAAAAAGCATCTCGGCTGTCTGGTTTCATTACTACTTGCCAAGATTTTTCATAAGGATCACCAGGCCGATTGCAGGTACCTACATTTTTTCCTAAATTAGATTCCTGGGTTAAAATCGCTAAAAGAAAAGCTGGACGAATATTGAGGCGCGAACTAACCCAATTAGCAATATCCAGGGCTTCCCCAAAAGTTACCTGGGTTTTAACCCCAATTAAATCATAAATTCTACTTCTGATTTCATTAGCTTTTTGCCTTGATTCAGCGAGCATCTGCTGATATTTAGCTTCATTACCTTTAGTAATATCCAACAAAGTTGATTTTTCTTTTTGGGTTTTGTCTAAATCGTCTTTCTGCAGAAGCTGCATGGCTAAAAGTGTTTGGGTTTCTTCTTTACTAGCGCCTAATTCCTGATTTTGATTATCTAAAGTGATTCGTAAATCTTTTAATTCGTCGATATTCTCTTGAATTCTTTCCTGGATACTATTTAAAGCATTAGTATAATCAAAAAACTCGCTTAATTCGTCAGTACCTAAAAGAATTTCTACCAAAGAAGTCTGCTTTAACTGATAAAGAGTTTGAAGCAAATTAGCTAAATTTTCTTTGGTCTGGCTGATTTTATCGGTTGTTTTAACGATAGACACAGTAGTCTCATCTATCTGAACATTTAAGTAATTTAAATTAACATTAGTAGATTTAATCTGTAAATTTATTTTGGCTGCTTTTTGTTTTAGTTCATTGATTTTATTCTGTAAGGTCTGTTTCTCTTGCTGGGTAGTAGCTAATATTTTTTCTTGCTGAGCAATCTCTTTTTCTATTTCTTCTAATTCTTTTTCTAACTTAGCTTTTTCTTCATCATATAAAGCTTCTACCTCATGAGGATAGAAAAAAATAAGACCCTGCCTCCCTTCGCTCGGCAGAACCTTGTTTCTCGCTCCGCTCGAAATAGGCGCTGAAACATTCATCCAGCCCAGGCTAAAAAAAGAAAAAATTAAAATTAGAGATAAAAGAGAAATGCGGGAAAGACTTTTGTTCTTTCTAAAAAAACCAAGGAAAAACTTTAAATTAGACTGAGACGAAATAATCACTTTTGATAAAGCTGGGGAATGGATATCGACGATTTTTTTTCGAGGAAAAGATTTTATTGACATATTACTTTTTAACTTTTTTTGCTTCCTTGCCCTCCGTAGCTTTAGCGAAGGAGGGAGTTTTTTCTTCTGGTTTTTCCTCGGCCAATACTTCCTTAGCTTCTTCTTCCACTTCGCCTTCCTTCTTCTCTCCTTCTACTACAACTTCCTCAACTGCCTTGGCTTTTCCTAACTCAGCTTCTAATTCCTCTTCTGTGATAGGAGCGCTAACAGTGATAACTGGTGTATTTTCTTTCACTAAAAATTTTACTCCTGCCGGTGGTTTGATATCGTGAACGTAAAGAGTTTTATCAAATTCATCCAATGAAGAAATATCTACTTCAAGAGAGTGAGGTAAATTCTTAGGCAAAGCCTCAATTTCTATTTCATCCATTGATTTAATCAAAACTCCTCCCATTTTTGTAGCTGGAGCTTCATTAACAAAGATTAAAGGAATATGAGCAGTCACTGGCTTATCCATTTCCACTTCGTAAAAATCAACGTGCAAGGGTTGACTAGAAACGTAATCTCGGGCTACGGCTTGAACTAAAACTTGTTTTGTTCGCTCTTTGTCACCTTCTTCAATAACCAAATCAATTAAATCAGTATCTCCGGTTTGCTGGTAAATATTCAGAAAATTTTTAAAATCAATTTTTAAGGCTAAGGGTTTAGTCTTCCTGCCATAAACTATACCAGGAATCAAGCCTTGTTTTCTTAAAGCTTGATTCTTTTTGCCAAAAACATCTCTGATTTGTGTTTTGAGAATGAATTTTCCCATAAAAGTAATATTTTTATATTACAGAAAGAATTATTTAAAATCAAGGCGGTTTACAGCCTTGATTTTAAAACTTAAAATTTGAATTTTATCTATACCTCAAAAAGAATCTTTTTTATTTTTTCTGTAATTTCTAAAGCATTGTCTCTTTGCCAGACATTTCTGCCCACTGCCACGCCAATTGCTCCCGCCTTAATAATTTTTTTAACTTCATCTAAAAATTCTTCTTCGTTTATTTGAGGTCCTCCGGAGAGAACTACTTTGGTCTTACCAGCTAATTTTACTGCTTCCCTCATCGCTTCTTCTGAACCAGGATATTTAATTTTTATTAAATCGGCTCCTAATTCTAAACCAATCCGCGCTGCGTATTTAATTATTTCTGGACCAAATTCATTGTTAATTGCTTTTCCTCTCGGATAAATCCAGGCAATAGCTGCCATATTTAATCGGTGAGCTTCTTCTTGAATTCTGCCAAAATCTTCAAACATTTTTCCTTCCCATTCACTTCCTAAATAAATCGTATAACCCACTGCTTGAGCGCCTAATTTCTTAGCATATTCCACCCTGCAATTAATGGCTGAGTATGGTTCTTCTTGGGGCCTGAGATTGGTTTTTCCGTTCATTTTCAAAATCAAAGGAATTTGCCTTTGATATTTGGTATTAGTGTAATATGTTTCTGCGATTCCTTTTTGTAAAATAATGCCAGTGTAGCCGCCTTTAACTGCCAAATCTAAAATATATTCTGGCTCAAGGCTTTTCCCTCTTAAATCTTTTGGCCCATGCTCAAAACCATGGTCATAAGCCAAAAACATAGCTTTGCTATTTTTTAAAAAAGGGTTTAAATAATCCTTCGTCATAGTTTCATTTTTTTAATTGGAAACTTTTTAGTTATTAATCGTTTTATTTCTTTTAAAGTGAGAATTCCCTGTTTGGCTCCGATATATTGTATCACAGAAAAGGCATTAAGAGAACCATTTTTAATTGCTTCTTCAATAGTTTTTTCGTCAAATCTGTTTTTCCTCACAAAAACTGAAATAAAGCCAGAAGTAAAAGCATCGCCAGCTCCAGTCAAATCTTTTGGTTTTTGACTGATTTTTTTATCAAAAGGTCCTGCTCGAAACAAATATTTTCCATTAGATACGCTGACTCCATTTTTACTCTTAGTCATGACGACAATTCCTTTAATCCAATTATCCAATTTTTGAAAAATTTCCCTCTCTTTTTGATAAGGAATCCCGGTAAAATAAGCAGCTTCTTCTTGATTCACCACAAAAATCTCAAAATTATTCAGCCATTTTTTATTTTTCTTTAACCACTCTATTTCTCGCCATCCTGGATTAATCGCTAAATGGATTTTTTTCTCTTTCGCCCACAAAATTAAATTTTTTAAAATATTTTTTTCTTTGCCTAAAGAACCAAGGAGTAACCATTTAGTTTTGAGTTGAGTAAGAGGAATTTCCCAAAGAGTTAATTTTCCCGCTGCTCCTTTATAAGATAAAATTGTTCTTTCACCGCTTTTAATTAAAAAAATCACTGAATAAGCTGTGGGTGTAGCATAATCAATTTGAGAAAAACTGATATTCACGCTTTCTTCTTTTAATTCTCTTAAAATTGTCTCTCCAGAAACATCTTTTCCCACCCGAAAAATTGCAGCAGTTTTTAACCCCTGTCGAGTAAAAGTTGTGGCAGTATTAGAAGCGCTTCCGCCAGTGGTAAAAATCACCTCTGGCACAGTGATTTTTGAACCTAAGTCCAAACAAATTCCTTCTCCAGTCAAAAACTGTTTACCTTGACAAGTTTTAAAATCAATTCCTTGAAAAAATCCATCGCGAGTGGCAGAACCAATGGTAATGATATCAAACATAATAAAAAATCAAAATTCAAAAGTCAAAAATCAAAATTTAAAGTTAAAAGTTATAAAGTTTTTATTATTTTCTTTACTGTTTGTTTTATTGCTTCCTTGCCAAGGCCATATTTTTGAATTAGTTCTTCTGCCTCGCCTGATTCGCCAAAAGTATCATTAATTCCCATAAAATGAATCGGAATGGGATAGTTTTCACTTAAAAATTCTGCTATGGTCGATCCCATGCCGCCAGCAATTTGATGCTCTTCTAAAGTGATAATGGTTCTGGATTTTTTTGCCCATGCTAAAATTAATTCTTTATCTAAGGGTTTTATCGCTGAATTATTAATGACAGTAATATCTATTCCTTCTTTCTCTAGTTCTTGAGCTGCCTCTAAAGCCTCAAATACTAAATAACCGCAGGCAAAAATCGTAATGAGATTGCCACCCGCCACGCTTCGCTCGCGGCTAAAGGCTTTGGGCTCGCTCGCAATGACAGAAGGAAGCCAGAAAACTTGAGATTTGCCAATTTCAAAAGAAGTTTCTTCGGTAGTAAGGATAGGAGATTTTTCTCTGGCTAGGCGAATATAAACCGAAGTCGGATAATCAAGGGCTTTTAAAATAGCTTTTCTAGCTTCGAAAGCATCAGCTGGCACTATGACTGCTAAATGGGGCAACACTCTGGTTAAAGCCAGATCTTCTAAAGCTTGGTGAGTCGCGCCATCAGGCCCAACATTTAATCCAGCATGCGAACCAACAATAATGACTTTCTGCTGATTGTAGCAAATCGCGGTTCTAATCTGTTCCCAATTTCTGCCCGGAGAAAAAACCGCATAAGTACCCATCACTGGAATTTTTCCAGTAGCTGCTAAACCCGAAGCTACCCCAGCCATATTTTGTTCAGCTATTCCCATTTCAATGAATCTTTCTGGAAATCTATCTTTAAATAAATTCATTCTGATTGATTCAGTCACATCAGCGCATAAAGCCACGACATTTTTATTTAATTCTCCAGCTAAAACTAAACCTTCACCAAAACCATCGCGAGAAGATTTTCGTTTGGCTTTCGGAGAAAAAAATTCTGAATTTAATTTTAATTCAGGATTAAGCATATTATTCTAATTCAATTTTACCTTTCAGAGTTCTTAATTGTTTTAAGGCTTCTTCTGCTTCTTGAGAATTGGGAACCTTACCGTGCCACTCATATTCCCATTCCATAAAATTCACTCCTTTGCCGGGTATAGTATGAGCAATAATCGCTACTGGTTTGACAAAAATTGACTTGGTTTTATTTAAAGCCCTGATTAATTCTTCAAGATTATGCCCGTCCACTTCTAAAACCTTCCAATTAAAAGCTTCGTATTTTTCTTTTAAGGGCTCTAAGGGCATAACTTTCTCCGTAAAACCATCTATCTGAATATTATTTCTATCAATGATAACTGTCAAATTATCTAATTGGTGTTTTCCTGCTAACATAACTGCCTCCCAAGTATTACCGCAATCATGTTCGCCATCACCCATTAAACAATAAACCTGAGACTTTATGCCATCCATTTTCAAGCCAATTGCCATCCCAACAGCCTGGGCTAAACCCTCGCCTACTGGTCCGGAAGAAGTTTCAATACCAGGCAAAGATAAGCGGTGGGGATGCCCTTGTAAACGAGAATTTAATTTTCTTAAAGTTCTTAATTCTTCTTTTTTAAAATATCCAGCCTGAGCTAAAACTGCGTATAATAAAGGCGCATAATGGCCATTGGATACCACTACCCTATCTCTTTCTGGCCAATCAGGATTTTGGGCGTCATATTTTAAAATTCCGCCAAAATATAGCGCCACATATTGCTCTACTGCTCCCAAAGGTCCAGCACAATGACCGGATTTGGCTTCCAGAAGCATTTTAATAATTTCTTCACGAATTTCTTGAGATACTTGTTCTAATTTTTTTAAATTATCTATTTTCTTTGTTTTCATAAAGCATTTTTTGAAAAGCTGAGATTTTTTCTTTAGGATTTTTACTCTCAAAAATAGCTGAACCGATAGCCAAATAATTAGCTCCTGCTTTTAAAACCTCTGCCAAAGTTTCTTCATTAATACCGCCATCGACTTCAATGTTTAATTGCGGATATTTTTTCCTTAAATCTTGAACTTTATCTAAAACATACCATTGAAATTTTTGGCCAGAAGGCCCAGGAGCAACACTTAAAAAAACAATAAAATTAATTTTCTTCAGGTAGTCTCTAATAACATCGAGAGGGGTACTGGGATTTAAAGCTAAAGCCAATTCTACTCTGCCTCTTTGGCACATTTTAGAAACAGCATCAAAATTTCTTAAAACTTCTTGATGAATAATTATTCTTTTGGGTCTCGTTTCCAACCAAAGAGGTACAACAATTTCAGGATTTTTGACCATTAAATGCAATTCAAATTTATCGCGAATGCCTTTAATAGTTTTTAATTCTTGAGGCTCATTCCAGTTCTTCCAGGAAGTAAACTTACCGTCAGCAACATCAATTTGAAAGAGGCCAGAAAATTTAGCCAGCTGGTGCAGTCGTTCTTCGAACTTTTGTTTAGTTTTCACATTAATAACTGGAACAATCTCCTTCTTTAAAGACTTAGAAAAAAAAGGTAAGAACATTAATTTATTTTTTGTCCGCCAGCCGGCGGATTACTTTTTGAGTTGTTTTTCTATTTGAGTTATTTTCTTTAACCTTCTTTGGTAACGTTTATCTTGAGAATTCTCGGTTTTTAAAAATGTTTTAATAATCCTAAAGGCGGTTTGAGGATCTGTTACATCAGCTGCTAAACATAAAACATTAATATCATCATCCTGGCGAGCTTTTTGAGCCATCCAGCTGGATAGACATAAAGCTGCCCTCACCTGCGAATATTTATTGGCTACGATACAAACTCCTTGACCAGAACCGCAAATTAAAATCCCAAAATTAACTTTCGGTTTTTGAGAAATTTTTTTAGCAACCAACTTTGCAAAATCAGGATAATCATCATTTTTATCGTAAACAAAATTACCCAAATCCTGAAATTTAATCTTTTTAGAATTTAAGAATTCTTTAATGTTTTCTTTTAAGTAATAACCCCGATGATCAGCGCCTAAGTAAAGCATAAATAATTATTTTAAACACATGATGTATCTGGAACAAGTCCAGAGATCCTTCGGCTATCGCCTCAGGATGACAACTTCGTTGTCATTTTAATCTTTTTAATTGCTCCACCAAAGTCCAGGCATAACCCCATTCGTTATCATACCAAACCAAGACTTTGACTAAATCTTTATCTACCACTTTAGTAAAGGTTAAATCTACTATTGCCGGTCGCAAATCTTTAATAATATCGGAAGAAACTAATGGCTCTTCGCTCACGCCTAAAATATTTTCCCATTTGTCTTCTTGGCTGGCTTTTCTTAGAATCTCGTTGATTTCTTCTGGAGTGGTTTCCTTTTGAGAAATAAAAGTAAGATCAGCAATGGAACCACAAACTACCGGCACCCGAATGGCTAAACCATCAAACTTATTTTCCAAATCTTTAATAGCTTTAGTAACAGCAATCGCCGCACCAGTGGTTGAAGGCACAATATTTTGAGCTGCTGCTCTGCCTCGAAGATAGTCTTTTCCTTTAGTAGGACTATCAACTAAATTCTGAGTAGCAGTATAGGCATGAACAGTATTTAAGATAGCTTTTTTGATTCCTATTTTTTCATTTAACGCTTTTAAAACCGGACTAACCGCATTAGTAGTGCAAGAGCCATTAGAAATTACTTCGAAATTCTTTGCTTCGTCTTCATTGACTCCTAACAAAACAATTTGGCCTTCTTTTCCTTCTTCACCTTTAGCTGGAGCAGTGATAATGACCTTTTTTGCTCCGGCTGAAAGATGGGCTTTGGCTTTATTATAATCCTCAAAAGCTCCTGTAGCTTCTATCACCACCTCGATTTTTAAATCTTTCCAGGATAATTTAGCTGGGTCTTTTTCCTGAAGAAAAACAATTTCTTGTTTATCAACAATTAATTTATTGGGTAACAGGGTTTGAATATCTTTTTGATAAGTACCGTAAACTGTATCGTGTTTTAAAAGATAGGCCAGATTTTCCAAATCACCTAAATCATTAATAGCCACTATTTCTAAATTGGCTTCTTTAAAAGCCAGGCGAAAAAAAGCTCGACCTATTCTTCCAAAACCATTAATCGCAATGCGCATACATTTAAAAATTAAAATTTAAAAATCAAAAATCAAAATTACAATTCAAAATTCAAAATTTTTAAAGGCTAAGCTGATTCACAATTGTTTCTCCAAATTGCGAAGCGGCGTCGGGA
>Ga0210031_1001945_pt1 | contig 12480 bp, 10 predicted proteins | sample CryGeyCG2014_080_FD_185455 | JGI IMG/M metagenome (GOLD analysis project Ga0210031, IMG submission 185455) | Groundwater microbial communities from aquifer - Crystal Geyser CG03_land_8/20/14_0.80 (SPAdes) (version 2) | ecosystem: Environmental > Aquatic > Deep subsurface > Groundwater | place... | reverse complement strand
GGAATAATAGTTTAATTAGAGAATATACTAATTTAGAAAACAATGTTTTAATCGGCGCTTTTGCTGAAGTTACGCGTTCAATTTTTCAAGAAGACGTTCATACCCATTCCGGCTATTTTGGCGATTCGATATTGGGAAAGGGTTGCCGGCTTGGAGCAGGAAACATAACTGCTAATGTCAGAATTGATAGAGGAGAAATAAAGTCGGTTGTTAAGGGGGAAAAAATCGGAACAGGATTGGATTCTTTAGGTTGCATTATGGGAGAAAATACAAAAAGCGGAATCCATTGCTCCTTAATGCCCGGAGTTTTAATTGGCTGTGATTGCCTAATTGGTCCCAATTCTCTTATTTTTGGAAACATCGAAGATAATACCAATTTTTATACCGAATTCAAAGGAATTAAAAAATCGGCTTGACAAAAAATTTAGAATTGCTAAAATAGTTTTAGTTCGGAGGGTAAAAGCCCTCTTCTTAAATCCATAATAAGGAGGCGAAAAATAGGATAGAAAAGTAGCAGATAGTAGAAACAAAACAAAAAAATAAAAGGAGGGAAACTGATGAATATCGAGACGTTGATTCCTGATTTATTGAACAGACAAGAGACTCTGATTCTTCAAGGGGTGGTTCGACCTTACTCTGATTACGAGGAAGAAGCCCGGATTCGGGCCGAGGCCTTTAGCGCCGATGGTATCTTTATCAAACCATCGGAGACAGCTATGGCCTATGGCAATTATACCCGCCAGCAAGTTCTGGAAGAATGGAAGAAAAGACCAGAAAGGTGGGTTCATCTCTATGGCGGCTGGAATAACGGTATGACCTTGGAGATAAATTTTTGTGCTGCTTTGCCTGGCGATGTGCCCTTTGCCGAGAGAAAAGTGAAACATTGGAAAGAGGGTTTGGCTACTCCTCATCGGCCGAGAATTTGGTATAACTATCCGGCTGGTTGGCAGGATATGTTGAAACAAAAAGGGATTCAGAAAAGCCCTGAGGAGCTTGAAAAAATGGCCATTGGAGATCTTCTCCTAAAGGTTGGTGGGGCACCAACCCGGTGGGACTTGATGGTTACTTTCCCTGATGGGAAAGGGGAATATCTGGCACCACCGACAACTAGCGTACCTTTCCCGGGCTGCGAGTATGGTAATGGGTTTGTTGTTGTCTATCTTGAGCCAGAATTTCCGGAAGGGAAGATCAGGCAGGCGATTTGCAACAACACTGGATCGCGAGGGCCAGATAGCATTGCCCTTACCGTTCTCTTAGTTTTTCTTAAGCACGGCGAAGAGAGGGCGACGCAAATTTATATTGAAGATGCTATGTTTCGGGCTGAACAGATAGAGAAAAAAGGAGGTAAGCCTCCATACACTTTGGCAGATGTGGAAAGATATGCTAAGGCTTTCGTTGGCACACTGGATTCTGTGGCGATAGATATGGTTCGTGCCCTTTCTAGATACGAAAAAAGAGATATCAGAGGTTTCCAGTATGCGGTAAATATCTTTATTGATAAACTGTTGGGTGCAGCGATGTACAAGTTCCCATGCTCTAAGCCCTATTGCTGGGTAAAAACCAGTAAGGGTTGGGAGGTATCAGTATAAAGAGTGATGTTTGTTTATCGGCTGGAGAGAGCTCGACTCGCTCCAGCCATTTTTATTTCTTAAAAATTAAGATAAAATAAAAAAGTAAAAACATATGAGAGATAACCAAAACTATATTATTGGAGTCGATGGTGGCGGGGCAAAAACAGTAGCTGCTTTAGCTAATATTGAAGGTAAAATTTTAGCTAAAGCTAAAACTGATTCCTCCCATCCGAGAAATGTTGGAATAAAAGAAGCAATAACTAATCTTGCTCAGGCAATTCATAAAGTTTTAAGGAAAAATAAAAATATTTCCTCAGTTTTTTTAGGATTGCCAGCGATGGAAGAAGAATTTAAGTATAAAAAAGATGTTATAAAAAGAGAACTTTTAAAACACAAAGAAATTTCCCCAATTTTTAAGGGAAAATTAATAATTGGGTCAGATCAACTGGTTGGTTTTAGATCAGGGACAGAAGAAAAAGATGGGGTGGTTTTAATTGCTGGTTCAGGTTGCGTTGCCCATGGCTGGCGAGGAAATCGAGAAGTAAAGGTTTGTGGCTGGGGTTATTTAAGTGAAATGGGTTCAGCTTTTTGGGTTGGTCAAAAAGGGCTTCAGGCAATCTTCAAGGATTTAGATGGAAGAGGTAAAAGAACCTTAATGACAAAATTAATTTTTAAAAATTTTAAAGTGAAAGATAAAAAAAGTCTTATCGAAAAAATTTATTCAAAAAATCCAACAAAAATTATTCCTTTATTTTCAATTTTGGTTAACGAGGCTGCTAAAAAAGGAGATAGAATTGCTAAAAATATCTTGATTGAAGCTGGGAAAGAACTGGCTCTATCTACAAATACCGTAATAAAAAAAATAACCCCGCCCCTTGCGAGACAAAGGGCGGGGTTCCCTTTAGTTTTAATTGGCAGTGTATTTAAATCAAAAGTTGTTTTAGAGGCGGTCAAAAAAGAAATCAAAAAAGTTGCCCCCAAAGTTAAGTTTATTCAACCAGAACAAGAACCAGTCATTGGCGCAGTAAAGTTAGCCATTGAACAATTAAAATGAAGATTTTAAAAATTAGAGGGAAAAATTTTAAGGAAATATCAAAGATAGTAGCAAAATCTACTCGAGAAGGAAAAGTTGTAGTTTGTCCAACTGATACAGTTTATGGATTAATTTGCGATGCCACTAATAAAAAAGCAGTTGAAAAACTTTTTAAAATTAAAAAGAGAACGAAAAGAAAACCAATTCCTATTTTTATAAAAGACCTAAAAATGGCAAAAAAATTTGCTGACATTGATAAAAATCAGGAAAAATTTCTAAAAAAAGTCTGGCCAGGAAAAGTAACGACAGTTCTAAAAAGAAAAAATGGTCTCCCGCTGGTTTTATTTGGGAAAGAAAAAACTATTGGATTGCGGATTCCCGATTACAGATTAATAAACGAACTTTTTAAAAATCTAAGCCGTCCCTTAGCAGAAACCTCGGCAAATATTTCTGGTAGGCCCACTTTAACGAAAATTAAGGAAATAATAAAACAGTTCAAAAGCCAAAAATATCAGCCGGATTTAATAATCGATGCTGGAAATTTACCAAAAAGTAAACCTTCAATAATAATTGATTTAACGGAATTTCCTCCAAAAATCCTGCCCCGTAGTTAACAAGCGAAGCGAGTTATACTTCGGGGTTTAAGACCATGATAATTTTAGGTATTGATACTTCCTGCGACGACACTTGTGTTGCTTTATTAAAAATTAGAAATTCGACCACAGCCCATTTTCAATGGGCTGGGTCGCCCAGCCCTTATTCAAGGGCTGTGGCGAAATTCGAAATTCGAAGTAATATTGTTTCGTCGCAGGCGAAACTTCATGCTAAATATGGCGGAGTTTATCCTTCCTTGGCTAAAAGAGAGCATCAAAAAAATCTGCCAATTGTTTTTAAAAAAGCCCTTCGGCAAGCTCAGGGCAAGCTCCTTCGTAAAACTCAGGGCAAGCTAATAGATTTAATTGGGGTTACAGTTGGGCCGGGATTGGAACCTTGTTTGTGGCAGGGAGTGAATTTCGCCAAGGATTTAGCTCGAAAATTGAATTCACCAATTATCCCAGTAAATCATATTGAAGCTCATATACTCGTCAATATAATTAGCAATCAACAATTAGCAATTAGCAATTTCCCCGCAGTTTGCTTAGTAGTTTCTGGTGGGCATACCCAATTGATTTTAATGAGAGGCATTAGACAATATAAGTTAATAGGCGAAACGCGTGATGATGCGGCTGGAGAGTGTTTTGATAAGGTAGCCAGAATTTTAGGATTAGGTTATCCCGGCGGCCCAATCGTCGCGGCTGAAGCCGCGAGGTGTAAGGTTAAAGGTTTAAGGTTTAGGGTTCGCCTACCTCGGCCAATGATTTATCAGAAAAATTATGATTTCAGCTTTTCTGGATTAAAAACCGCAGTTTTGTATTTGGTTAAACAATTGACAATTAACAATAAACAATTAACAATTAGACAAAAAAGAGAGATTTGCCACGAGGTTCAACAGGCAATTATTGATGTTTTAATCCACAAAACCTTGCGGGCTGCCAAAGATTTTAAAGTAAAATCAATAATTCTCGGCGGCGGCGTTGTCGCTAACAATGAATTAAGAAAACAATTCCAATCAACAATTAACAATCAACAATTAGCAATGAATTTTTTAGTTCCGCCAAAAATTTTTTGTACTGATAATGCGGCAATGGTAGCTGTGACAGCTTATTTCAATCAAGAAAAGGCAATAAAAAATTGGAAAAAAATAAAAGTTAATGCTAATCTTAAAATATAGATATGCCCCGTAGAGGAATTTCGAAACACCCCTACGGGGTAACTGAAAATTTCGAAGAAATTTTTCATTCGAAATTCTCCTACGGGGTATGTTTGTAGAAAAAATCGATTCACAAATTGCAAAATTAATTAAAAAAGAGGAAAGGCGCCAGGCAGAAACCCTCAATTTAATTGCTTCGGAAAATTATCCCTCAAGAGCAGTCAGAGAAGCCCTGGGTTCAATTTTTGTGGCGAGATATGCCGAAGGAAGGCCTTATAAAAGATATTATGCCGGCCAGGAATTTATTGATAAATTGGAAACCTTAGTTGAAGAAAGAGTAAGAAAAATTTTTGGTTTAAATTCTAAAAAATGGGCAGTCAATGTTCAGCCTTATTCTGGGAGTCCAGCAAATTATGCCGTGCTTCGCGCTCTTTTAAAACCGGGTGAAAAAATTTTAAGTTTAGCTCTGCCCCACGGCGGTCATTTAAGTCATGGTTCGCCCGTTTCTCTTTCAGGAAAAGATTTTAAAATTATTAATTATTTTTTAGATAAAAATGGCTTTCTCAATTACAAAGAAATTGGGAAATTAGCCGAAAAAGAAAAGCCAAAACTCATTATTGCCGGATACTCCGCCTATCCCAGAAAAGTTGATTTTAAAAAATTCAAAAAAATTGCTTTCGGTGTCGAGGCTTATCTTTTAGCAGATATCGCCCATATTGCTGGTTTAATCGCAGCAAAAATACATCCTAGTCCTTTTCCCTGGGCAGATGTTGTTACCACTACCACTCATAAAACTTTGCGAGGACCGAGGGGAGCGATTATTATTTGCAAAAAAGCATTAGAGAATAAAATTTTCCCCAAAGTTTTTCCTGGATTGCAAGGCGGGCCTCACGAGCACACCATTTGCGCTCTTGGAGTAGCTTTAAAAGAAGCAATGAGCCCAAAATTTAAAAGATATGCTCGACAAATTGTTAGAAACGCTAAAACATTAGCTAACGAACTCAAAAAATACAATTTTATTTTAATTTCTGGAGGAACTGATAACCACTTGGTTTTAGTTGATTTAAGAAATAAAGGGCTGGGCGGTAAAGAAGCTCAGAAATTTCTTGAAAAAGCAGGCATCGTTGTTAATAAAAATACCATTCCTTATGATCCTCGGCCTCCCTATGATCCCTCGGGAATTCGACTCGGAACTCCGGCCTTAACCAGCCGGGGAATGAAAGAAAAAGAAATGAAAAAGATTACCTTCTGGATTAATGAAGTTGTTTCTAACCCAAAATCAGTTCAAAAAATACGAAAAGAAGTCAAAAAATTCTGTCTTAAATTTCCTATACCATGAAACTTCTTGATGGAAAAAAGTTATCAGAGAAAATTTTAGGAAACATTAAAGGAGAGATCAAAAAGAGAAAATTAAAATTAACTTTAGCTGTAATTCAAGTTGGCGAAAATCCGGTTTCCCAAATTTTTATTAATCAAAAGAAAAAAGCCTGCGAAAAGACAGGCATTAATTTTAAATTGTTTAAATTTCCAGCAAAAATCAGCGTTTTAGAATTAAAAAAAGAAATTGATAAAATCGTCCAAAATCCAGCCAATTCAGGAATAATTATTCAACTACCCGTGCCAAAGAAATTTTTACCCGAAGAATTTTTAAATTTAATTCCCGAAGAAAAAGATATTGATGTTCTTTCTGAGCGAAGTTTGGGAAAATTTTATCAAAGGTGTCTCAAAATTTTACCCCCCACTGTCAATGGAATTTTAAAGCTTTTGAAAAATTACAAAATTGGGTCAATCGGAAAAAATGTTGTCATCGTTGGGGCAGGAAGATTGGTTGGTTTTCCTTTAGCCACCCAACTTCTAAAAGAAAAAGCTACCCTTTCAGTGTTAAACGAATGGACCCGAGATGCCTCTTCTTTCACTAAAAAAGCTGATATTTTAATTTCCGGCGTTGGCAAACCAAATCTAATCAAAGGCAATCTGGTTAAAAAACGGGTAGTGGTAATTGATGCTGGGACAAGCATGAAAAAAGGAAAATTAGTGGGCGATGTAGATTTTAAATCGGTTTCAAAAAAAGCAAGCTATATCACCCCGGTTCCTGGCGGCGTAGGGCCCCTGACCGTCGCCTGTTTACTCGAAAATTTGGTAAAGCTCAATAAATAATAGTTCGAGAACATTTCTTGGATTATTAACGAAATCAAAAAATCCGCTCTCGCGGATTTTTTGTGTGCCTGGGGTGGGAGTCGAACCCACACGAGATTGCTCTCATGCGATTTTGAGTCGCACGCGTAAACCAGTTCCGCCACCCAGGCAAATTCTCATTCAAATTTAGCAATTTTTAAGCTAATTGTCAATTTGACTTTTTTGATTGAATATTTTATTATAATTAGAACCTTTAAGTTTTTTAGAAAGGAGACGAAAGATAATGCTAGTAACATGCTCAGAGTGTGGAGCGAGAATCAGCGATTGGGCCGATCTGTGTCCTCGGTGTGGTCTACCTTCCCCAGGACATTATTCCAAAAAGGTTAACGAAGAGATTGTCCGAAAAATTAATGAAGGTCGGCTAGTGGGGGAACTTACTCCATATAGAAGGTGTAGTAACCCTAATTGTGATTACTTTGGCGGTGACATTTCTAAAGGAGTTAAAGCAGAATTGGTGAAAGAAAAAAGCGGGTATGATACTCATTGTTGGTTTAAATGTCCTAAATGCGGAACTTGGACAGAAGGAGGTCGCCCGAGTTATCTCAGTTATTTCGTTTAAATCAGTTCTTTCCTCAAAAATAAAGTAGGAAGTGGAAGCTAACTACTTTTATATTCAAAAGAAAGAAAAAGGGGGATGTATACTATTTTTGCTTTTAGAGATACGCCCCCTTTTTATTTTTAATAAAATTATTTCTTAAAATTACACTCTTTATTTGAACATTTTATCTGTTTTCTTTTTGTTTCAACTAAAAGTGAGCCGCATTTTGGACATTTTTCTCCGGTTGGTTTATCCCACAAGGCAAAATCGCATTTCGGCCAATTTGAACAGCCGTAAAAAATTTTTCTTTTTTTAGTTCTTTTTTCAACTATTTTTCCATTTTTACATTTTGGGCATTTAATTCCTAAGCTATTTTCTTCTAATGATTCGGTATATCTACATTTTGGAAATTTAGAGCAGGCATAAAATTTTCCATATTTTCCAAGCCGGATTAAAAGGGGAGCGCCGCATTTCGGACAAGTTTTTTCAGTTGGTTTCTCAGTGATGTCCTTTTTGGAAACCTCCTGATATTTCTTCTGAAGGTTTTCTTCAAAAGGTTCATAAAATTCTCTAATGACTGGCGTCCATTTTCTTTTACCTTCGGCAATCTTATCTAAATTCTCTTCCATTTCAGCAGTAAACCCAATATCAACGATTTCAGGAAAATGATTTACCAAAAGGTCATTAACCACCGTTCCTATCTCAGTTGGCCGGAATCTTTTTTGTTCATCTTTCTCAATGTAATTTCTCTCTTGAATCGTTGATAAAATCGGAGCATATGTTGAAGGTCGACCAATTCCATTTTCTTCCAAAACCTTAATTAAGGTAGCCTCAGTGTATCTTGCCGGCGGCTGAGTGAAATGTTGAGAGGGAATCAATTTAATTAATTTCAACATTTCCTCTTTTTCCAGGGGTGGCAGTTCATTTTCTTCATATTTAATCGGATAGACCTTTAAGAATCCATCAAATTTTAAAATTTGACCAGTAGCTCGAAAGGTATAATTCTTAGCTTGAATATCAACTGTGGTCGAATCAAAAATAGCTTGGGCCATCTGGCAGGCAATAAATCTCCGCCAGATAAGGTCGTAAAGCTTAAATTGATTATTTTCAAGTTTTGATTTTAAGATTTCAGGAGTTCTATCAGGATAAGTGGGTCTAATTGCTTCATGAGCTTCCTGAACCCTCCCTTTAGCTTTATATTTTCTTAAAAATCCTGCCCAATAATTTTTACCATATTCATTAATAATAAATTTTTTAGCAGCAAATAAAGATAAATCAGAGAGATTTAAAGAATCCGTTCTATGGTAAGTGATTTTTCCAGTTTCATAAAGTTGCTGAGCAATCCGCATTGTAAATTTCGCCGGCCATTTAAATCTTCGCCAAGCCTCCTGTTGTAACATGCTAGTCGTGAAAGGCGGTAGGGGGTTCCTTTTTATTTCTTTCTTCTCAATATTTATTACTTTGTATTCCGCTCCCTTTAAATCCTTCACAATTTTTTCTGCCTCTTTTTTATTTTTAATTCCCAATTTTGGAATAACATTCCCATCTTTCTTTAGCAAAATAGTCTGAAATTCAGTTGGTAGAGACCCGGTCTCTACCAACTTTTTGAGGTGAGCGACGATTGTCCAATATTCTTGAGGGATGAAGTTTTGAATTTCTTTTCCTCGCTCTACAACAAGCCTTACTGCTACCGATTGAACTCTTCCAGCTGATAATCCTCGAGCTACTTTTTTCCATAAAAAGGGAGAAAGTTTGTAGCCGACAATTCTGTCTAAAACTCTTCTCGTTTGTTGGGCGTCAACCAAATTCATATCAATTTTTCTTGGATTCTTTAACGCTTCCTCAATTGCTGATTTTGTAATTTCATGAAAGACAATTCTTTGATAGGGTTTTTGACCATTTAATTTCAAAAGAAAAGACAAATGATAAGCAATCGCCTCTCCTTCTCGGTCAGGGTCTGTTGAAATGAGGATAAGACTGGCTTTTCCAACCTCGTTCTTTAAAATCTGAATAGTTTTTTTTGCCTTTGGGATAACAACATATTCCGGTTTAAAGTCATTTTTTACATCAATGCCAAATTTATTTTCTGGCAGATCCCGGATATGACCATAAGAAGCCAAAACCCGATATTCAGGGCCTAAAAACCTTTTGATAGTATTCCCTTTTGTGGGACTTTCAACGATAACTAATTGCATATACGTTATTCCCTAAATTTCTTACTTTACCTTTTATTTCTAAGATTGAAAGAGTGCTGGCAACCGTAGCTGCCGGTAACCTTGTTTTCTCAATAATTTTATCAACATATAAAGCCTCTTCTTCCAGGGCTTTTAAAATCAAATTTTCTTCTAGAGTTTCACCAATTATTCCTTTTTGGTAAACCTGCCTGCCGGCAGGCAGGTTTAATTCTTTCAAAATATCGTTGGCATTTTCAACTAATTTCGCTCCATTTTTGATTAAATAATGAGGCCCTTTTGAATTTAAAGAATGGATTAGTCCGGGAATGGCGAAGATTTTTCTTCCTTGTTTTTTGGCCCAATTGGCTGTAATTAAAGCCCCAGATTTTTCTTTCGCCTCTACAACTAAAACTCCTAAAGACAATCCAGAAATTATTCTATTTCTTTGAGGAAAAGTGAATTTTGACCCAGGAGTTCCCGGAGGATATTCCGAAATTAAGCATCCGCCGGTTTCTAAAATTCTTTGAGCCAATTTCAAATTCGATTGAGGATAAATAGTTTTTTCATCAATTCCTGTTCCCAAAACCGCAATTGTTCTTTTTTTTCTTTCAACTGTGGCGGTATGAGCGAAAGTATCAATTCCTGGAGCCAACCCTGAAACAATTATCAAACCAGCTTCAGCTAAATCTCCAGCCATTTCCAAAGCAACTTGTTTCCCATAATCTGAACAGCGCCGCGTTCCCACAATAGCAAAACATTGGTCGCCGGGATTGAGTTCTCCTCTATAATAAAGAACTTTCGGCGGCTCTTTGATCTCTTTTAAAAGCTTTGGATAATTTTTATCTTCAATTTTTAGTATTCTTATAGGGGCCCATTCCGAGCGAAGCGAGGAATGGGAGGATGTGGTGGGTGGGTTGTAGTCTTCGAGCATTTTTCTACTCTATCATTTAGTTCTTAATTTTTCTATACTTTCTGAAAGTATTTGGCAGTAAAGGTTAAGACCGATCGAGTTTATGTTTCCTGATTGTTCTTTGCCTAAAATGTTGCCTGCGCCACGGATTTCTAAATCTTTTAGAGCGATTCGGTATCCCGAACCCAGGGCTTCGGCTTCTTTCAGAGCATCTAATCTCATTTTTGCCCCATTAGAAAGTCTTCGACTTCTAACGGGGTAAACTTTTTCTGTTAAATGACTTCCATATAAAAAATAAGCAAAAGCCTGAATATGGGAACGGCCAATTCGACCCCTGATTTGATAAGCTTCAGCTAAACCAAGCCGAGTTGAATCAGCCACAATCAAAGTATTGACATTAGGTAAATCTAAACCATTTTCAATAATCGTTGTTGCCACCAAAACATCAATTTTTTTCCTTTGGAAATCTTCCATTACTTTTACTAATTCTTTTTCCTTAAGTCTGCCATGAGCAATGCCAATTTTTACTCGTTGTTCAAAACCCGACATTGAACATTCGAGGAAATTTTTGGCGGTTTCAATTGTTTCTACTCGATTGTGCAAATAATAAACTTGACCTCCTCGAGAAATTTCATTTTCAATTGCTTCTTTAATAATTTTTTCCTTAAAAGACAAAATAAAGGTTTTCACTGGTAATCTTCCAACTGGTGGGGTTTGAATTAAGCTGATATTTTTTAAAGAAGATAAAGCCAAATAAAGAGTTCTTGGAATGGGAGTAGCTGATAGAGATAAAACGTCGAGAGATGTCCTTATTTTTTTCAATTTTTCTTTTTGCCTAACTCCAAATCTTTGCTCATCATCGATAATTAATAATCCTGACCCATAACCTTTTTCAAAAAGGTGGGGGGCGACATCGGAAGATAAAATTCTATGAGTTCCAACAACGATATCAATTTGCCCTTTTTTTAATTTATCGATTATTTCTTTTTGCTCTTTTTTTGATTGCAGTCGGGATAAGATTGCAATTTTAATTGGAAATTTTTCTAATCTTGACTTGAAATTTTGAAAGTGCTGGTTAGCTAAAATGGTGGTAGGACAAATCATCGCCACCTGGTAACCCGAACCGACCGTTTTTACCATCGCCCTTAAGGCAACTTCGGTTTTTCCAAAACCGACATCACCGCAGACAATCCTATCCATTGGTCGATCATTTTCTAAATCTTTTTTAATATCTTCAATTGTCTCAATTTGATCTGGAGTTTCCTCGTATTGAAAACTGGAAGCCAATTTTGAATCCATTTCATCTTCTGGTAAATATGGCGGCCGAGCGGCAATTTCCCTTTTGGCATAAATTTCTAAAAGTTCCTTGGCTATTTTTTCCGCTTCTTCTTTAACTTTTCTCTTTGTTCTTTGCCAGAGCGAAGAGCCTAATCTCGAAATTTTTGGCTCAACAAAACCAATATATCTCGACAACTTTCTCTCTAAACCAAAAGGTACATAAAGTTTGTCGCCCTGGGCATACTCTAATACATAATATTGTTCACTGTTCATTGTTCGCTGCTCATTATAAATACCTACACCATGATCTAAATGAACTAAATAATCTCCAGATTTCATTCCTTTTAAATCGGAAAATAGTTTTTGGGATTTTAATTTCTTTTTTAAAATTTCTTTGGCTTCCTGTATGTTTTCTATTTTTATTTTTATATCGAGCAATTCAATACTTTCAATTTTGTTTCCAAAAAACTCAATGCGAATCGCATAATTTAAACCCGCCCCGTAGTGAGCTTGCTCTACTACGGGGTTTATCGGGAAAACGTCAATAATTCCGCCTCTTTGAGAAAATTCACCAAGTTCAGAGACCCGGAGCACTTTTTCATAACCCATTTCGTCCAATTTTCTTAAAAATTGAGAGAAATTGTAATTTTGATTTTTTTGGCAATAAAGAATATTGTCTTCAAAAAAAGACTGAGTTTTTCTAGCCTCTAAAATTTTATTAATATTCTGTCCAAACCAAACATTATTTTTCTCCAGAAAATAAGGCGTAATGCTAACTATTAATATTTTGTGAAGAGTATTCATAATGTATTTTTCTCAAACCCCGTAGTGAATTTTCGACTTGCTTCGCAAATATTACCCCGCCATTTTCAATGGCGGGGTTGTCGAAAATCTACTACGGGGCAAACCAAAAGTTCCCCTTTTCCAAAAAATAGGGGGTAATACTACAAATTAAGATCTTATCAGTAGGGCTTGACAATTCCATCTATTTTAGTATAATATATTATATAGTGAAGATTGTCAAAGTTAT
>Ga0210031_1001936_pt1 | contig 12492 bp, 11 predicted proteins | sample CryGeyCG2014_080_FD_185455 | JGI IMG/M metagenome (GOLD analysis project Ga0210031, IMG submission 185455) | Groundwater microbial communities from aquifer - Crystal Geyser CG03_land_8/20/14_0.80 (SPAdes) (version 2) | ecosystem: Environmental > Aquatic > Deep subsurface > Groundwater | place... | reverse complement strand
TGTCAACACCTCTTTAAGAGATTTTTGGTTTTAGTGAAATCCATTTTTCAGTTTAGCAAAAATTCTTTTCCTCATATATAAGACTCTCAAACTCCAAAAAAGTTCCATAATTTTCAAAGAATTTTTAAAAAAGTTTTCTAACTTACCAAATTTCGTAGTGTTCTCTAAATTTTTAGGCTGTAGGCTTACACAAAGTTTTGCCATGTTTTAGACCTGTTTTTCCATTTCTCATCTACGCGAATGCCCCTTAAAATCAACAAGTCAAAGTGGGGAGGTATTTTTTCTACTCACCCACAATTCGCTCAATTTGAGGGGGTTTGAAGAGACGATTTTTGACATTGGTGGAACTTTCGCGTTTTTTCCGAAAAGCACTTCGATTTTATTGAGTGATATTCCGTAGAAAGAAGCGTAGAATATAAAGAAGGATTCGCAAGAAAGAATCAGCGAATACAGAGGAAAAAAATCGGCCAGGTTAGGGTAAACAAAAATTTGCAGTGACAAAATGTCAGTTTCCAAAATTAAATCACAGGATTCATGCGGAGCGGTTCGAGGTCAGCTAATGAAGTCGGGACAAAAATTGTTTTAAATTAATCGTCGATTTATTGTTTAAACTTCTATGGCACGTTTCTTTCTAAAATTAGCATATCTCCAATATTCCTTATAATACCTCCAGTGCCTGGATAAACAGACATATTTAAGCTAAGTTTTATTGAAATTGTCTTAAGGGAATAAAAAGTAATAGGTGCATAGTCGTAAATTATGCAAGAAGGAGCGCTTTTAGAATCCTCAAAAGTTTTACTTGCCACAAAATGTCTGCTAACAATTTGCGGTACATCGCTTGCATAATATCCATAAGGTAAGTTCACAAAAAGAAACAAAGCATTTATATAAGAGATGCAAGAGCTTTCACTTATTCGATAGTTTTGGGTAGGTCCTACGTAAACAAAACCAACAACTGGATATAATGTCGCCTTATGAAAAACGTGCTGATTATTCGATACCAAAATTGAAGAAGATAACATTGCATAATTCTCATCATAAGAAATCCTTGATCCTTCTAATAAAATACTATCATTAATATTGCTCTTCTTGAATGAAAGTTCTTTTAAAATCTTATTAGAGAACTCAACGCGTCTTTCTAATGGCCAATTATCTGGAAAATCAATGCGTATGGCAACAGCAGAGGGAGTGAATGATGTATAAAGAGAAATGTTAACCTTGTCTTCAGAAGTAACTTTGTCGAGTATCGTCTTATCTTTTATCAACTGTTCGTTAAGTATTGCACCAGTATCACTTGTATTTAGATGTTCTGTAAAAGTAAAAAAACTCAAAACAGCCAGCAAGAGTATAATTGCCAAAAAGATTCTCAATAGTTTATGCAATACCATCCACTGCCTCCTTAAACCTTTTTATCTTAATTTAATATTCGTAAAGCCATCTTGGAACATATATATGATAAGGGTCTACAAAACCTGAATTATCTACCCAGACTGTATTGTCAACACCAAGTTTAGTTGCATTCACCGCATAAGCAATAAGTTGTCCCCAATCAAGAATGACATATGGGCCTTGTCTTGACCATTCTCTATGAAACTCAGCTACAACGCCAGGGCTTATAGAAAGACTGAAACCACCAGAGCTAGATACATCACCTCCAACAACCAAACCCCATAGATGTACGGTAGTATCTACTTTCAAACCACTGTAATGGCTGCTTGTATTTGAAACAACTCCTGCAGAAGTTCCAGTAATAACTATATAATACCAAGCAGGAAACCTTGTCGAAGAAAGTTGGCCATAAGTAGAATTGTAAATTTGCTCTCCATATCTTCCAGTAAAATATTGACTACCTGAAAAATAATATGTTGTAGTCCCTCCTATCACTGTATCCGGTGATAGATTAGTGTCCAATTGAACGTCATTTGACTTATCCTTAGCTATTGCTACCTGCACTCTTGTAATAACATCGACTATTAGCTTCTGGCTATAATTTTCTGGAAAATCAAAATCAATAGCTACAGTACCGTCATCAAGCTTGGTTAGATTGTATTGCACTTCTTTGGGTAATTTCAAATTGGCAAGCACTATTTGATCTTTTTTTAATCTTTGTGCTGCAAAAGATAAAGATTCACTACCACTTAAAGCGCTTACTTCGTAAGGATAAACAAAAGTGAAAAGTATTGCTATTATCATCACAACCAAAAGAAATTTCTTCATCTTAACCTCCTAGTTAAAATTTTATGATTATTCTTCTCTTTTCAAAGTTTACTTTTTTTGTTTCTCTTTTCTTATTTTTTCTCCTTTTTTTCTCCCTTTACTCTCGGAGCCTTGCCCTCGTATAAACATTCATCACCCTCCCTTCCGAGGGAGATTTCGCTCCCGCTTTTACATTACTCTTTTGTATTCTGCGATATTTTCCGCACAATATATTTTATACTCTCTCTCTCTTGTCAATACCTCTTTAAGAGATTTTTGGTTTTAGTGAAATCCATTTTTCAGTTTAGCAAAAATTCTTTTCCTCATATATAAGACTCTCAAACTCCAAAAAAGTTCCATAATTTTTAGGAGAATTTTTAGCTTTACTAAAGAGAACCATACTGGTATCTTTAACAAATCCTTTACTTTCCATCACAGATTGTTGTAGCCTGAACATCCTTGGAAGTGAAAGTCGGATTAATATTTTCAATCTTAACAGACCATCTTTCCTTTACTCCAATACTTTCAGTTACATCTCTTACAGTTGTCTCTATATTTTTCATAGAAATTTCATATTCCCTAAAATAATCACAACTCAAACCTAAATCTCCGTTTGAATTAATTTTAATAATACCACTATAACAAATGGATTTATACTTACTCCGATAAGAAGGGGAAATGGTAGCTAACAAACAATTATCTTTTGTTTCACAAATTAAGCTTGTATTGTATTCGTCATCCCATTCTTCTCCATAAAACCTCTTTGCCCATTGTTCATTTCCTGCTCTATCAATTTTCAGAATAAAAGCATCATGCTTATTTCCAAAATCATTAGACTCAGTCCCCCCTATAAGATACCCGCTATTTGTTTGAAGAATAGAATAAGCTCCACTATAATCCTTTGTGCTTTTAGAAAGCACCCTCGCCCATTCTTTCTGTCCGTCTTTATTTATTTTAATAATAATGGCGTTATCTTGATCAGGAGAATGAGCAACAGACCTCCTACCTACAATAATATAACCTCCGTCATCGGTATTTTCAACAGAGCGAGCAATGTAATCATAGCTACCTTCAATTCCCCATATCATTTTCGCCCACTGTTTATTGCCATCTTTATCAAGCTTTAAAATAAGTATTCCCCCCACGTTCATTCCAAATGAGAGCGAAGACATCCCTACACAAACATAGCCACCTTCCCTCGATTCACAAACTGATGTAGAATTTACCATATGAGTTGCCCATTCTAAATTTGCTTTTGAATCAAGTTTAATAATAAGAGAACGATCCAGGACAATAAATCCTCCGTCACTTGTTTGTCTGAAGGAAAAATATCCCATATTTTGCGGATAACGGTCCTTGTAGTCACATAATAATTTTACCCATTGTTTATTTCCATTTTTGTCAAGTTTTGCAACTATAACTCCATAGTAGCCGTTCGAAAAAGAGAAACTTTCTCCAGCTACAATGCACCCTCCATCATTCGTCTGAATTGCGATGGAAGAACCGTCAAATAAGTTTCCACCAAGAACCTTAATCCATTCTTCCCTTCCATCTGAATTAATTTTCATCACAAAAATATCAGCTGCAAGCAATCCACCGAATCCAGCAGTAGGTTCAGTCTCTCCTACTCCTCCATCCCCTGTTGCATGTATTGAGGTATCACCTGCTATAATGTATCCTCCATCCTCTGTTTGAGTAATTGAGTTTACAAATGCTACTCCACTATACATCTTTATCCACCCTTTTTGTAAATTTTCAGGTTGTTGTGTCTTACTCTTCATACTGCATCCAGAAAGGACAAGAAAGAAAATTAGGGATAAAGTTAAGTAAACTAAACTTTTCTTTTTGCTCAAAATAACCTCCTTTTCTACAAAAACCCAAGAGTAACCAAAATGCATAACACAGACTGCAGTCAAGCTCTAAAGGGCAGGCGGTAACCTCTCCTGCCCTTAATATCAGCTTCCTTAAACTAATTATGGATTAATGTTTGTAAGATCTTCTATCGCTTTTTTGTCAACAATTTCTATCTTTGCACTTCTTCTAAGATCTGCTTTGAGTTGTCCGATTTTTTCATCAACAGCATTTCTGAGTTTATCTTGTTTAATCTTAGAAACAGCTTCATCATGAGTCACAGGCATTGAAATTTTCATAAAGTAAATGAGATAGTACTTCCCTTTTTCCTCAGAAATCCCAAAATAAAATCCTTGTTTAGAATTATCCATTGCATTCTTTAAGTAGGAAGGTAATTCACTCAATGTGTTAAACTTTATACTTTTATAAGGATTTTCATTGTTGTGGAGCGTAAGTATCTTTTCGAGCATCTCGCTTTCAGGATGTGGAGAACTTTCAAACAGTTCCTTATCCTTCCCCAATTCTTCTCTTGTATCATAAACAATCTGCTCAAAGAGAATGTTACCAGGGTATTTTTGCAGGTAGCTTCTAATCTCTTCAGGTGAGGACACAACATTTATGCTATCCATTATATCCTTCTTAAGAGTTTGTAGCCTTGCACTTTCCTCAAGTCCAGGTACCACAATCTTATTAAAGCATTCCTCATACGAAAGACCTGTTTGGATAATAATGTCCTTTGCAATGGGCATAAATTTTTCAGATTCTTCTTTTGAAAGTGGATCAAGATTCTCATCAGGAGAGAATTTACCGCTTACAATTGAATTAAAGCTGTCTTTCGCACTTTTTAATAACTCTTCATAGTAGGCTTTGTCTACTTCGTATCCTTTCTCTTTTGCATATTGAAAAAGTAGTATTGAGTCAATATGTTCATTAAGGACATTCATTGGATCAGAATTCTCCAAGAGCGAATCAGGAAGGTATTTTTTCTCAATTTCATAACCAGCCTTTTTAAACAAGTACCAAGTTGCTATTTCTGAATAATAAATAGGCTTACCATTTACTTTTGCTATGATCTTATCATTACTTTTTATCTCGCTTATTTTACTTCCAATAGGACTAAGAAACCCTATTCCCTTTGCAGATGTGTACGCAATCAAAGCCAGGGAAACTCCTAATACAAGTAATACAATAGATACCACTAATTTCTTCTTCATATCGCCCTCCTAAAACGGAATCGTAGTCGTAGCAAGAAAAACCTGAATGCTGATGGGATAGCCAGGAGGATCCTTAAACCTGCCGTTGACAGAACCTGTGACATGTCCCCCAGTTGGTGCTGTTATAAGTAGGTTCGCATAACTTGAGCAGAGGCGGATCCAATCAGGCTGTAACCAAACTGAGTAAGTGGTACGCTGGTAAAAATAAACTTTACATATTGAATTGCCGTATGAATCAAAATATTCGGTATCCTCTGGATAATAAGTAGCATATGGATCTACATTTGCAGTACCCTCAGTAACAATTACACGCCAATCATCATAATAAAAATTAATTAATGTACTGTTAACATAACTACCTGCCGCTCTTAGTGTATTGCTTGTGGTACATTGCCAGAAGGAAGGGATTATTGAATCATCAACAAAATACCAAAATCTATGCAGTTGATACTCACTCTTACTTAAATCTACACTATAAGCTTTACAATTATTAACTTTCATCAGGAGAAATACAGTAAAAGCGACTAAAGCAATTACAATAAACAAGCTAATAAAAGGTTTAAATTTATTAATCATTTGTCCTCCTTAAATTGTATATTTTTATTTTTTTTCGCAAACTACAAAATTTAATCTTCTGTAATCTACACTCTTCCCAGTAGATTACTTTCTTTTCCTCGTAATTTTATAATTTTCACCTCCTATCTCAACCTTGAGGAACTATTCCCTCTTGCACAACCATCGCTTCCTTTCAAAGAGTTAAATTTGTTCATTCTTCTAACAGTGTAATCATTTTTTTTTTGCAAAAGGTTTTTTAAATTTTCCTCTCATATATAAGACTCTCAAACTCCAGAAAAGTTCCATATTTTTAAGAGAATTTTTAAGGCCAGTATAAAATTGCAAAGGTTGTAGTAGCAAATAGCGAAGTGTATGCAAATTTGCATACACTTCGCTCAATACCTAACTAAGTTTGTCTAACTATGGTGTGTTTAGTTTAGTGTTTATATAATCTATTAATTCTTCACTTGTAGGAGGCCTTCCAAGTTTTTTCTCCAGTGTGTACGTAAATGGTCCTTCTTCTGCTACTATTTTATAATCTTGTGGTGTTATATTATTTTCAAAAAAGAATGCTTCAGTATCTTCTGAAGAGAATGTTTTTCCTGATGGAGAAGCCTGCATAAGCGGGATAATATTTACCCAGCGGTGGTCTGCTATTTGCTGATAAGAAGAAAAACCATAGTTTACATTCGCGTTCGTTAAGAAATTTGCAAAGGACAAGTTGGATGCTACTTCAAAGAAATAGTTTCCAATGATTTCTTTTCCATTTTCAATATTGAAGCAACGCCCTATAAAAGGTCTTGTCACCCAAATTGGCATAAGTTCTCCTTCAGTTGGTTTAAACTCTGTTTCTCCTCTATTTTTAAGATATGGCCCTGTTCCATTGAAGTGAAATGAAATTGTTTTATTATCAACATTTATGGTTACATCGCAGTCAAGTACAGAAAAAAGAGAGGGCTGTGTTGTGTTTTCCTTTACTGTTTCATTTGGAAGTCCTTGAATTTTTATATTTTTTATCGTAAGAGAGGCATTGTGCATCACACTAAGGTCTTTATCATACTGGAAGCCTGTTAGTTCAACAGCAGTAGGAGTTTCTAACACTCCACCTGAATAAATATTTTTAATAATAATACCAGTGATGCATGCCAAAATTGAGGCAAGTACAATTGCAATTTTTATCTTTTTGCTCATCTCAATCCCCCCTTTCACCAAGTAGGAGTAATTTCTTGAAAAATAATTTCACAATGAGAATCATCTGTAAAAGTTTCCCAAGTTATTTGATAGTAGTAACCTTTATCGCCCACAAGAGGAAAGATACTGGCCCCAACTCTTGCAAAAAGGGGAATTTCGCTTAATGATAATGACCCATAAGGACCTACAGGTAAGTGGGCGGGATCATATTGTGGCCCAAGTGCTGCCATTTGGAATGTACCACCTGGAGACCAGGCAAATATATTATACCCTACTATAGAATAATAAGAAGAATTGTTATAGGAGTATCCAGAAAATGTATGAAGTTGCCAATACGGATGATAATAATACTCAGGGGTCCAATGGGTCTGAGATCTATTGATTAAAGAACCATAGCATTTATAAAATGTATTCCAGACATATGGATATTGGTTGGCTGTTAAATAGTAATGATCCACTTCTCCGTCGCTATCATAACAGGAAGACATAGCTTTTGGAGAAAAACTAGGAAACAATAAAAGAATCCCTGCAATTACTATTAAACTTAAGATCTTTTTCATTATTTTCTCCTTTCTTATTTAATTTTTAATTAACTTTTGCCTTTCTTCATGCAATTAATTTAATTAAGTTAAGACTCTCGTTTTTGCTTCTGCTTTTTACCGGTTCCATGTTTATATTTTGCCTCGTTCAATTCTTTTAACCAATTTCAGGTTCCAATGTTAACCAGCTCTACTTCAAGAAGTTTTCACCACCTTTTGTTCACCAGTTTTTTACAATCATAGGCATCTCCTTCTTTCAATAAGTTTTTCCTTTTCTTCATTTCTTTCCATTGCACCTTCTAAAAATTTCTCCTCTCATATAGAATCCGCTGATAAGGAGCACGGATAAATTGCAAAGGCGGCAATTACAAAAGAGTAAGAAAGGAGTAAAGACTTCAAAACCCATAAAAAAGTTCCACAAATTTCAAAAGAATTTTTAAAAAATTTTCTTCTCTCATATTGAATTGCTAAAAAACAGCAATTCAATCTCCTGTAACCTGCGCTCTTTTTCAGTAATTTACGGAAACTCTTAGTTTATTAAAGGACTTTCCTCCATCTACTGTTTTGTAAAGCGCGCCATTAGTTATTGCCCATCCTACTTTGCTGTTAACAAAGTCAATCTGAGAGATATCCTTAAGATCTGTATTGTAATTAGTCCATTTTTTACCTCCATCTATTGTGGTGTAAAGTGTTGATGATGTTCCATCAACCACCCAACCTGTTTTTGAATCGATAAAGTCATATACAATTGGGGTGCTAGTAAATAATGGAGAACTAACCAGCCAGTTCATTCCACCGTCGCTTGTATGATAAAAAACATTGAATATGCCAGGCTGAGGTTGATCAACGTCAAATGTAACAGGAAGAACGCCATCTTTATCATTGAAGAATATAGGAGCTTTAATTGTAATCAGACTGTGCTGGTATTCTTCAGGAATTGGCAGGTCTTGATAGTTCCAGGTTCTGCCTCCGTCATTGGTGATATAAAGCATAGCATAACCATTTGCTCGAGGTTGACCTGTTACCCAACCCCTCGAATCATTTAAAAAACAAAATCCCTCTTTAAGTGGGCTTAATGGAATACTATCAGGTTCATTTGTAACCGTACCTGTGCTTGCCACTTCTACCCAACTTTTTCCACCATCTTTCGTATGATAAATATCCCAAGGTTGCTGTGCAAGACCACCACTATAGTCCAATTCTACCCAACCAATTTCTTTGTTGATGAAATCGAGCTTTGCTCCTAAATATTGGCCTGGAATATCCGCTTTTTCCCAGTTTTTTCCACCATTATAAGTTGTGCATATTGTTACAGATGAATTACTGGTTAAATGCTGATAGTCTTCTCCCAATGCAACCCAGCCAATATCTGATGTAAGAAAAAACTTCCCTAAAACTGTCTTTTTTGCTTTGCCAATATCAGGAGTTGCCTCTATCCAATTTTTCCCTCCATCAATTGTCCGTAAAATTTTACTATTGCACAGCGCCCATCCATCTCTTTCATCAACCATTTGAATTGAAGAAAAAGATAACATCTGTTGAGTATTCTCAGTATTACTGCAACCTGTGACGAAGTAAATAATACAAACCATAAAAAATATTAAATATATCAACTTTCTGTGCATCATTAGCCCCCTCTACAAAATATTTTACAATTCATAATCAATACACCGAAGGATCTTTAGAGGTAGCAATATCTAAATCAACGCTTTTAGTATAACCACCATAAGTTTTATTACATTGAGTATCGCTATAACCAGTACAGCTAATACCACTTGGTTTTGGCGATTGAGCATACTGCCAGGCACGAGCATATGATACACCGCTCCCTGATGGATCAGGAACTGTAGAATTTAAGTTACAGCCTTGCGATGGAGGACAATTTACATTCCATACCCAAAATTTTGTTATTGATCCAAGGGAACTTCCTATATAATTTTTTATTTGATCAGCAGTTTGATAGTATGAACAGTAAACTCCTGGATAAAATTCGGCAGTTTTATAATAGATTTCATCAATCCATCCCTTGATATAATTCAAAAAATTATTAGGCAATGTCCCACCAGTTTCGATATCTAAATAAATCACAGTATTGTATGAAAATCCAGCATTTCTTGCAAGAGTTGCTGCATTTTGTGCATCCGTTCTCCCTTGTTGCTCAGTCAAATTTGAATCACTAATTTGTCTACCACTATATATAGGGAGAAATCCCCACCCCTGACTTTTTAAAGTTGCTCTCTTATTCATCCAGCTGTTATCTGGATGGTTTGGGGCAGGAGCAAGGTAAAAACCCACGAAGTAAAATGGAGAATTTGTCCACCATGCTTGCATTACGTCATCTCCTGGATAATCACTTTTATCAAATCCATAATAACTCATAAATTTTCACCTCTTAAAATTCTTTTCTTTTCGGAACAATAAAAGTAACCTTTGCTTTTCACTTTTTTTACACATTCTCACCTTCTTTCTAAAATTTTTTCTACATATATTAGACTCTCAAACTTCAAAAAAGTTCCATATTTTTAAAAGATTTTTGAAAAAAGATTTTTCAAGTGAGACTACTGACAATACATTCAAAATGCAATATGAATATTGTTTTTAATTTAGTTAATTCTCTGCCAATTTTAGGTTAGGTAATACAAAGAATTAAAAAGAGCCTCCCCTACTAATGAGTAAAGGAGGCAACATTGCTATAACTTATGCGATCTATAAAAGTACTCTGTTGTTGTCGCTGCAGGCTCAAATCTTTGAATATGGAGACCATCTGTCATATAGACCATCCTATAGAAATAGCTGTCCTGACCTAAAACAAAGTCTACCCTGTAAGCAAAAGGTGGTGGGAGCATGTTCTCTCTATCCTCATTTCCAACAACCATTACATAATTTTCCTCTTTCCTTGGAAAGAGCGTAAAAGTTGAAATATGGGTTGTTATGGAGTTGTTTTCTTTGTTATATGCATTAGCATCCTGATATATGAATGCAATCTTATTTCCATCAAAATGCAATCCCAATGAGTATGTGATAGGTTTACCATTGTCTATGAGACCTGAAGTAAAAATAACTCTGTTTGTTTTAGGATCTTTTACTTGGATTCTTGTATTGAGGTAAGAGGAGTTCTCCTTGTCTTCATCAAAAATAAGTGTAGCAAATGGTGTAGAACCATCAAAACTCCCATTTACTAATCCCTTAATACTTTGTGTTTCGCCATTGCAATTTACTATAACTGCCTTTGGACCCTTCCATGTAGGTAAGTCTTCTGGAGGTACGCTTGGAGCCAAAACTACTCTATCTCCACTTAATCTCTCCATATACACATCAACTGGATAGCCTAAGAGTTTTAGCGCATCAATCTTAATAATATTATCCTTTGTGACTATGGAAATATACTTTGAATAAATTACTGGTGGTGCAGGATATGTCGCAGTCCACGTAGGATCGAGGAAACTATAGTGATACAACAGGAACATGCATTTATCAGTAGTAATTAACTTAATTGGACTGTATTTAGCATTTGGGTCATCTTTTGAGGTAATTTTTGAGATATCAATACTATCAACAACTGTGCTGTTTTTATCAACTTTTATTATCCTATTGTTCATGTAGTCAACTACGTAAACATTTCCTTCTTTGTCAACATCGAAGGTTGCAGGTCCATCATACCAAGAGTTTTCATAAGGACCTTTTATTCCAACCTCACTTTGACTGCTCCCCCATTTGATAATTACATAGTCTGTGGGTTGAACTTTTCCTGCAATCATTACCGAAAAGTTATTATAAAAGTCAACAACAAAAACTGCAATTAAAAGGAATACGAAAAATACGATAATTTTCTTTTTCATTTTAACCTCCTTAATTGACGCTGCCAATGAAATCCCAGTAATACACGGAAGGAGTAGCAAAAGTAGTACTATACCAAGACGGAGTCACTTCTTCTATAACTGCCATGCTATAATGATCATATGAGTATTTACTAGAATGAATGATATGCCATCCATACGAGTCTTGGTATGTTGCTATTGTCACATGTTCATAGCTACTACTTGGTTTCTTCCAGGCAAGAATGTATGATTGTTTAACTACCTGATTGCTTGGAAAAATCAGATGACTGACACTGTTAATTCCACTTGCAGGAAAATTTCCGTAATAGGGACTGTATCCCATTTCCCAAATTACTGATGTTACAAAACCCGTACAATTAGAACCTTTACCTATATCCCTTGAAACGGTTGGACCAACACTTTCGTCATCATAGTACGGGTAAGCGCCATACCATGTTCTTGCCTGTCTTATATATGCAATATAATTAGAATTCCATTGTGTAATTGTGACAGGCTTATAAATTGTATACTGAGGGCTGTTTTCTGGTATTACAACAAAATAGTAAGTCCCTTTCTGACATAAGTTATATGTTGCTCCTATATCGGAACGGCCTCTGTCAGAAGTTCCATCCCATGGGACTGGATACGTTTGTCCAGCAGTTGCATATATTCTTGCAACTTGGCCTCTTATTATTTCTTGTCCATATCTTACTGCACCTGTTCCACCATAAATATTTGTATAAAAATATCTCCACTCTGTAGAAGTTGAGCTGTTGTTTACAATGGAAGATCGACAATTTACAATTTTAACTGTGACATACTGGGTATTATCAACAGAAAATGAGATAGTTGTGCTTTGGCCAGAACCAGGGTTAAAAGGGTTAGGAGACGGGTTGGTTACCGTAATTGCATAAGTTCTTTGTGAAATCAACAGAGAAAATAAAAACATAACAAACATTAAACCTATCAAGTAGAAAAGGCGTATAAGCTTTTTCTACATTTTAACCTCCTTGTTTTGAATTTTACCTAATTTTTGCAACTTTTAAAACTACTTTTCTCAAATCTTTATTCGATCTTTTTTACTTTTCAATTGTTTTTCCAACTTGCACCTCTTTTTTTTCGGAGACT
>Ga0210031_1001934_pt1 | contig 12501 bp, 11 predicted proteins | sample CryGeyCG2014_080_FD_185455 | JGI IMG/M metagenome (GOLD analysis project Ga0210031, IMG submission 185455) | Groundwater microbial communities from aquifer - Crystal Geyser CG03_land_8/20/14_0.80 (SPAdes) (version 2) | ecosystem: Environmental > Aquatic > Deep subsurface > Groundwater | place... | reverse complement strand
GATGTTGATATTGCTGAAGTTAAGCGTCTATATGGAGATAAGGTTTGCTTGATTGGCAATGTTAATTGTGGATTACTACAAACCGGCACTGACGCTGAAGTAATAAAATCAGCCCGCTATGCACTTTTCAATGGAATGCCGAAAGGTGGTTACATTTTTTCCACGAGCAACTGTATCTATACCGGGATGAGTCTTTCTCGTTATGAATTGATGCTGGATGTCTGGCGAAAAAATGGGAATTATGACTAAACAAGAGATAAATTTGAGGATATTTGAAAAAAAGCAAATTCCCGAGGTTCTTTTTCAACCAAGAATTCATTACTGGTATAATTGGCATAAAATGCGTGGGACCCTACCAAAGGAATACAGGAAAATGAGTATGCTGGAGGTTTATGATGATTTAGGGATTTCTCCCCGATACTTTCCCGAAACAACCGGCTTAGGTGCTATTAAAGTAAAATATACAAAAGAGGTAAAGACAGAAGAGAAAACAGAAGGGGAGAAAAAATTTATCATTACTACTACTCCGAAAGGTGAATTAATCAGGGAGGATAAGCAATCTTCTGTGGAAGGAGGTTGGCGCATTACCAAATATCCCATTAAAAATGTGGAAGATATAGAAAAGGCAATCTGGCTCTTTGAGAATACTACCTATTCCTTCATCAAGGAAAATTTTGAAAAAGGAAGTAGGTTTTTTGCCGATAGAGGGGAGCCCCAGTTTTATGTTCCCCGTAGTGGCTACCAACATCTCGCTTTATATGGAATGGGGCTGGAAAACCTTATCTATGCTTTAGCCGATTTTCCGGAAAAGGTAGAAAGATTAATGCAGGCAATTGAGAATTCCTATGATGCCCTTTATGATGAAATAATCTCCTATGGAAAAGCAAAAATAATAAATTTTGGGGAGAATATCGATGGCAATATCGTTTCTCCTGCCTATTTTGAGAAATACTGTATTCCTTTTTATGAGAAGAGAGCAAACCAATTGCAGAAAGCAGGCATTCATACCCATATCCATATTGACGGAAGTTTTAAACCTTTATTAAAATATCTTAAAGATTTACCATTTGATGGTTTAGAATCTCTTACTCCTTTTCCCCAGGGAGATGTAACCATAGAGGAGATGAAGGAGGCAATCGGAGAGAAGATATTGCTTGATGGGATTCCGGCGATTTTATTTCTTCCTAACTACCCGATGAAAGAACTTCAAGAATGTGTGGAAAAATTGATAAAATTATTTCATCCGCGTTTGATTCTGGGAGCATCCGATGAAGTTCCGCCTCCGGCTGATATAGAAAGGGTAAGAGATATTTCCCAATATTGCCAAAATTGGTATAAAAAGGAGCAAAAATGAAGCAGGAAGCAGTATTGAAAGGGGTCTTTTTGAAACAGAAAGAGTATGGAATAAATTGGCCTGGTGCATGTTATGACATAAACACTCACATTAAAGAATATTCAGAAAAACTTTCTAAAATGGCAGAAGAACTTAATGTTAGGATAGATTTGGAGAATCCCCTTTGTGATGAAAATGATGTAATAAAATTATCCGACAGTCTTAAAAAGCGACCTCTAGATGGTATTATAATTATAGCCTTAGGTCTGGAGACATGGGAATTGGCCAGAAGAATTGTTGAATTAGGAGTTCCTTCTGTAATCTTTACTCCCTATTTTTGCTTCACAAAGCACATCAAGGAACTATCCTATAAAAAGGGAGTCTGGCTTATTTCTTCTCTTGATTTTGATACGGTAAGATACGGGATAGAGATGATAAAAACCATTCAGCAACTTCGAAGTAGTCGAATTGTTGTGCTTCAGGGAGAAGAAACAACCCCAAAAGATACAGTAATCGCGAAATTGGGCACAAAAGTTCGGACAATAGGTAGTCAAAAATTCGTGGATGAATTTAATTCGGTTAGGGAAACCGAGGAGGTTTTAGCGATAGCCTCTGAATATATAAAAAATGCCAAAAAGGTCGTTGAGCCAACAAGAAAGGAGATTATAAATGCTACAAAAACTTATATTGCTTTGAAAAGGATACTTAAAGAGTTTGAGGGGGATGCTATCAGTATAGATTGTTTGGGGTTACTGCGCCAGCAGCTCATTCCTGTTACGCCTTGTATCGGTCTTTCAAGACTGAATGATGAGGGGATACCAGCGGGTTGCGAAGCAGATATTGACTCAATTCTCACCATGATTATTTTGCGCCATTTATTTAACAAGCCCGGCTTTATTGGTGACCCAACTGTAGATACGGTAAAAAATACCTGGATTAATTCACATTGTACTTCGGCTACGAAACTTGCTGGGATAGGGGAGAGTTCTGAACCTTTTCTTTTGAGAAGATTTGGACATCTGCCTTTAGGTGTTTCTCCTCAAGTTCTTTGGCGCGAGGGACAGGAAGTAACCTTAGTCAAATTTCAAGGACCTGATGAAATGGTGATTGGCTCAGGCAAAGTTATAGGAAATATTGATACTCCTCCTGCCGATATATGCGTAACATCTGTTGAGATAAAAGTAGATGGAGTGAAGGATGTCAGAGAGACAGAAAGAGAGATAAAAGCCCTTCACGTTTTGCTTATCTATGGTAACCACGTGAAAGATCTCAAGGCTTTTTGCCAATTAATAGGGATAAGGACTTCTTTGATTTAGGTAGACATCGGGGGGTTAGGTTTCCACAGTTGCTATAAGATTAACCTGAAGGACTAATTGCGATACATCCTTGATACTCTTGCTATAATATACTCGCCATTGTGTCGCAAGCGAAGAAAAGCAATGGTGGTCATATCAACTTCAAGGGAGAATTCCGACACAATTACGCGTATTTCCACTAAAGCCAGTGTAATCAGTAGGTGGCGGAATTTAACAAAATTGTTTCTAACCCACCCACAAGGTAGGATAGGTTAAATCTAAATGAGAGCTAATTTCTATGAGAAGAATAGGGGCACGCAAAATTATATCAGAGCAATTGAGTTTCAAAGTCCAGAATGGATTCCTTGCGTAGTATCAATTATGTCGGCTACCTGGAGAAAATATGGAGAAAAAATAGAGGAGATAGTTCTTAACCACCCCAAACTCTTCCCTAATTATAAAAAGGGTGATTTTAAAAAGATGAAGTTAAATCGGGCTTACCAAAAAGGCAGATGGAAGGATGTCTGGGGCATAACCTGGGAGAACATTGAGGAGGGATTAGACTCTATTCCGGTTGAGGCAGAAGCGCCTTTGAGAAACTGGGAGGATTTAAAAAACTACTCCGTGCCAGACCCTCTTTTATTTGATTGGTTCGGGGAAAAGATTGATTGGAAGGAAAGAAGAAAAGGATTGGAAAATAGTAAAAAACAGGGAGATTTAGCAAGCGGTAGTTTGGTCCATGGATTTATGTATATGTGGCTTTATTATCTTCGTGGATTTAACAACTTTATGCTGGATATCGGTAGCCGTGAGCCTAAACTAAATCACTTAATTGAGATGGTTTTGGACTATAATCTAAAACTGGTGAATAAATGGATAGAAATTGGGGCTGAAGCAATTTATTTCGGGGATGACTTAGGAACCCAAAAATCCTTACCCATTTCTCCTGCAGATTGGCGCAAATATCTTAAACCCTGTTATCGCAAAATTTTTGGTGTCTGCCGGGATGCCGGAGTATATGTTTATCTACACAGCGATGGCCATATCTTGGAGATTATAGACGACCTTATTGAATGCGGGGTGAATATTATTAATCCTCAAATTCGAGCTAATGGTTTTGAAGAACTCGCAAAATTCAAGGGAAAAATCTGTATCCACCTGGATTTAGATCGACAACTCTTTCCTTTTGCCCGCCCGGAGGAAATTAAATCTCATATTCAGGAAGCAGTGAACAAACTTAACTCCCAAGAAGGAGGTCTGATGCTTCATGCCGAATGCGAACCGGATGTTCCTCTGGAGAATATTGAAGCGATTTGCCAAGTCCTTGAATGAATCTGCCCATGTAGCTCAGCTGGTAGAGCAGAGCATTCGTAATGCTAAGATCGCTGGTTCGAATCCAGCCATGGGCTCTGATCGACGAAGAAAATGGTCCAAAAGATAATTCTTGATACTGATATTGGTGATGATATTGATGATGCCTATGCGCTTGCTTTGGTGCTTGCCTCTCCTGAAGTTGAACTTTTAGGAATAACAACTGTCTTTGCCAATACGTGTGCGCGGGGAAGGCAGGCGCAGACATTACTCAAAATTGCTGGACGAGAGGAAATTCCGGTAGCAGCAGGATGCGGTGCCGTTATCTCACCGCGCATCATCTATGGAGAGAAAAATCTTAATTATAAAAAACGACCGGTTCAATCAGCAACATTCTGGTATCTTAATAATGTAAGACCACACCAGTATGATAGTTGTCTACCAGAGGCAGAATTACCTGCACTCTATAAAGACCACGCCGTCAAATTTCTTATTGATACTCTTCTGGTTGGAGATGGTAAGATCATCCCGGTAACTATAGGGGCTATGACCAACCTGGCAATGGCCTTAATTATAGAACCAAAAATAGCATTAAAAATTCCCCGTATTGTCTCTATGGCCGGAGCATTTGACCGCCACTTATCCGAATGGAATATTCGCTGCGATCCGATTGCTGCTGCTGTTGTATTTAATAGCGGTATCCCAATGACCGTTGTCGGATTGGATGTAACCACAAAGTGTATATTTAACCAGGAACATCTGAATAGGTTAAAAGCATGCAATAGACCGATAGCCGAAAATCTCAGTAAGGCAACAAAACTTTGGTCAGGAAAATATCCGGTACTTCATGACCCCCTTGCCATAGCAACAATTTTTAAACCAGATTTAGTGGAAACTAAAAATGGTACGGTTTCTGTGGAGCTAAACGGCAATAAAACCTATGGTTTTACCATTTTCAAGGAAGCAGAAGAAGAGAAACCCGGTCCACATGATATTTGCGTTGCTGTAAAATCAAAGGAATTTCTTGAATTATGGCTGGGAAGAGTATTGCAGTTGTAAGATTGATTTTAACAGGGATTTGACAGGAGAAATCTATTTATAATACTATCTTTTCCAGAGGAGGGATAAAATGACCGATAGAGAAAAGTTTTTAAAGATCGCAAGATTTGAGCTAGGGGGAGAGGTCTTTCTGCCCTCTTGCTGGCAGTGGTTCTGGAATGGCACGCTGGAAAGATGGAGAGGAGAGGGACTTCCAGGGGATGTTCACATCCAGAACTATTTCGGATTCCAGAGAATGGAATATATTCCGATAAATATGAGTTTGATTCCGGCCTTTGATGTAGAAACTCTAAAAGAGGATGTTACCACTAAGGTTATCATTGATTCAGATGGAGCAAAGAAGAGAATATTTAAGGAGAACCGGGAACTCTCTATGGACCAATGGATAGAGTATCCGGTGAAGGATAGAAAAACCTGGCAGGAATATAAAAAGAGGCTTAATCCACATTCCCCTGCCCGCTATCCCCTCTGGTGGGAGAAAGAAAAGGAAAGGTATAAGGAAAGGGATTATCCATTAGGAATTAGTGTGGGAAGTTTCTTTGGTTGGCTCAGGAACTGGATCGGGATTGAGAATCTCAGTTATTTGTTAGTTGATGATCTATCATTAATTGAAGAAATTGAGGAATATCTTGAATATTTCATCATAGAAATTCTAAAAGGGGTTTTGAAGGACGTGAAGTGTGATTTTGCTCACTTCTGGGAGGATATGGCCTATAATAAAGGTTCTCTGGTCTCGATGGAATTTGTTAAAAAGTATATGATGCCCCATTATAAAAAGGTGACTGATTTATTACACAGCAATGGGATTAATGTGATTACTCTTGATTCCGATGGCAATGTCTGGGAATTGATTCCTTTTTGGTTAGAATGTGGAATAAATGGTATTATACCCAATGAGGTAGCCGCGGGGATGGATGTGGTGGCCATGAGAAAAAAGTTTGGAAAAAATCTTATTATAGAGGGTGGAATTAATAAGCAGGTCCTGAGTAAAGGGAAAAAAGAGATTGAAGAAGAAGTAAATAAGAAGGTTCCCTATCTTCTCCGTGAAGGGGGGTACTTCCCGGGAATTGACCACTCCGTGCCACCGGATGCTCCATTGGAGAATTACCTTTATTATCTGAAGTTAATCAGGGAAATAGGAAGTTAAAAAGCAACCACGAATTTATCGAATTATACGAATTAAAGAGTAAGTCATTCTGAGTGAAACGAAGAATCTCTCTTTTCATAGAAGTGAGAGGTTGCCACGCTCCTTTCAGTCGCTCGCAATGACACGCTGTGTCGGTTTTTAATTAGAGAAATTCGTGTAATTCGTGGTTAAAGAAATAAATAAAAGGAGAATAGAATAATGGCGGATTTAGAGGGAATAAAGGAAAGTTTGATAAAAGGAGATGCGAATAAAGTTAAGGAGTTGGTAGGGACAGCAGTAAAGGAAAATGCGCTGGTTGGGGATATTCTTAATCAAGGTTTGATTGCCGGAATGAATGTGGTAGGGACAAAATTTAAGAATAATGAATTCTATGTCCCGGAAGTGCTGATTGCTGCCCGGGCAATGCATGCGGGAATGGAAATCTTGGAGCCTCTTCTGGAAAAAAGCGGAATAAAGCCGATTGGCAAAATTGCTGTAGGCACGGCAAAAGGAGACCTCCATGACATTGGCAAAAACCTGGTTATTATGATGCTTAAAGGAGGAGGTTTCCAGGTAGAGGATTTGGGGATTGACGTTGCTGAGGAGAAGTTTGTTGAAACTGCCAAAGCCGGGACTCAATTAATCGGTATTTCCGCTCTTTTAACTACCACGATGCCTTCAATGAAAACGGTAGTTGAAGCCTTAAAAGCGGCAGGCTTGAAGGACAGGGTTAAGGTAATGATTGGAGGAGCACCAATCACCCAGGCCTATGCTGATGAGATTGGGGCGGATGGCTATAGTCCTGATGCTGCTTCTGCGGTGGATAAAGCCAAGGAACTGTTAGAAATTAAATGAATTAATGTTGATTCAACTGCTCCTGATTATTTCTGCCTACCTGATTGGTTCAATTCCTTTCGGGTATCTTATCGCCCGTCTCTTTAAAGGGATTGATATCAGGGAGTTTGGCAGTCACAATATTGGTGCTACCAATGTTCTACGAGTGGTTGGACCTTTCCCGGCAGTTCTCACCTTTCTTTTAGATATGGGGAAAGGAACGGCAGTTGTTCTTTTTGCCAAATCTTTTGCCTCTTTCACGCTGTTGCCAATTATTGTTGGTATTTGCGTAATTTGTGGACATAATTTCTCCATTTTTTTAAGAGGGAAGGGCGGTAAAGGGATCGCGACCGGTTCTGGAGTACTGGTCGGTCTTGCTCCTGTGGTTGCCTTTTTTACCTTTTTAATCTGGTTAATTAGCTTTGGTTTTAGCCGTTATGTTTCTCTCTCATCTCTTATTGCCTCTTTGGCTATTCCTCTCCTTTTCTGGTTGAGGAAAGCTGAACCTTCCCTGCTAATTTTAGGTATTCTCATCTTTATCTTAGTGGTAATCAGACACCGGGAAAATATAAAGAGATTGATTAAAGGAACCGAGCCAAAAATACGATTGGGACGCAGATAACATCAAGATAAAACAGAATTCTGATGAAGTGGATAATGAAAGTTTTTAATATTATAGTTTATTAGTCTTTATCTGCGTGTATCTGCGTTAATCTGCGTCCCATTAAATAATGAATATTGCAGTTTTAGGAGCAGGAGGATGGGGGACAACTTTAGCGATCCATCTTGCCCGGAAAAACCATCGGGTAAGATTGTGGGAGGTCTTCCCTGACTACGCTTTAGTCTTACAGGGAAAAAGAAAAAACCTTAAATTTCTCCCTGAGATATCAATTCCCAAAGAAATCTTGATCTCTTCGGATTTGGGAAAAGTCATTTTTAAAGCAGAAGTTATTATTATTGCGGTTCCTTCTTTTGCAATGAGAGAAGTGCTTGAAAAATTGAAGATATTTGACTTTTCGGGAATGATTATCCTTTCCGCCACTAAAGGTCTGGAAATGAATACGAACTACCGAATGAGTGAAGTGATTGAAGAAGAATTGGGCGATAAAATCAAATGGGCGGTGCTCTCCGGACCGACTGTTGCTAAAGAGGTAGCAAGGGGCACTCCTACTACCGCGGTTGTTGCTTCCAATGACGGAAAAGTTGCCGCGATACTTCAGAGAATGTTGATGGGAAACCGACTGCGTCTCTACACCAGTTCTGATACGATTGGCGTAGAATTAGGAGGTTGCTTAAAGAATATTATTGCTATTGCTGCTGGAATTGCCGATGGACTTGGTTTTGGCGCAAATACCAAGGCGGCTCTTCTTACCCGGGGATTAGCTGAGATGCAGAGATTGGGGAAAAAAATGGGGGCAAAAGCAGAGACTTTCATCGGTCTCTCCGGACTTGGTGATTTAGTGACTACCTGCACCAGTAAAAACAGCCGCAACCGGAACTTTGGGGAGGCCATTGGACAGGGGAAGAAAATGGAGCAACTTTTAAAAAAGACCGAGATGGTGATTGAAGGAATTAATACCACCAGTGTAACTTGTCATCTTGCCAAAAAATTTAAGGTTGAAATGCCGATTACCAATGCGGTCTATAAGGTCTTGTTCAAAGATAAAAATCCTTTAACAGCAGTGAATGAATTGATGAACCGAAAAGAGAAAACAGAGTAGAGTAGTTGACAAGTATTTTTCTATTGGAGTAAAATATAACAGATGATTTTAGTTATGAAAATTAAAAAAATTAATGATAGAAAATTGTTGTGGATACTCCTTCCGGTGTTTTTTTTCTGGATATCAGGAAACGTTTATGCTGATAGTATTATTTTAAAGAACGGAAGTATTCTGAAAGGGATAATAGTTAAAGAATATAGCGACCGTGTTATCCTTCGAATTCCTGACGGAGAAGTAGGAGTATATAAAACTCTCATATCCAGGGTTGTATATCTTCGTCCTGAACAAAATTTACTTGAGAAAGGTAATGAATACGCTAAAAAAGGTGAATTTGATGAAGCTCTTGTACAGTACAGGGAGGCTCTAAAAGTAAATCACGATTTTGAAGAAGCAAAGAATGCTATTTCCAGAGTGAGTGAGGCTAAACAAAGCCAAAAAGAGATTTCCGAGGAACAATTAAAGCAATCTCTGGGAATAATCATTAAGAAAGAAGGTGATGAGATAAAAATAGTTTCTGTTGATACTAATTCTCCTGCTTCCAGGGTTGGTATTAAACCCGAAGATATTATAGAAACAATCTGGGATGTTCATCTTAAGTACGAGAAACTGGATAAAGCAATAGCTCTTTTAACCGGAGAAAAGGGTACTTCAGTTTCCTTGGCTATCAGACGGCAAGTCAGCCCCATCCGGAGGGAGATTCGCTGGTATCAAAAGGAATTTGTGGGGATAGGGATTTCTGTGAGTATGGAAGAAAAGGGGTTAACCATCACCGATGTTTCCTCAGGACAACCGGCCGATAAAGCGGGGCTGAAATCAGGGGATTGTATTGCAGCTATTGAAGGGAAATCTATCCGCTATACCAGTTTGTCAGAGGCTATAAAAATGATGGCCGGTCAGCCCGGTACACCCCTTAATCTTATTATTACCAGAAAGATTAATATACTGCGTGGTGACTATAAAAAGATAAAAGCTGCTCTCGCTCTTGTTTTACCGGTGGTTAAAGAGGAGGAGGCAGGGGGTATTGGCGTGCAAATAGTTGGCACTTCTGAAGGTCCCAAGATTGTGAATGTTCTCTATCAATCGCCAGCTCAAATATCCGGTATTAAGACGGGAGATCTATTAGTGGAAATTGATGGAGTGTTAACAAAACATATCTTACTTGAAAAAGCAACTGAGTTACTCCAAGGTGGAGTTGGCACTGTCGTTCCACTAACAATTACACAGGATATTTCTCTCATCCGGCAGAAAATACCGGGGGAAAATTTTGGAGGAATTGGATGTACGCTGAATAAAGGGGAAAACGGGTTTGAAATTAGCAGGCTCCTTCCCAATGGAGCAGCCGAAGAAGCAGGGATGAAGAAAGGGGACATTATTGTTCGGGTAGGGGATAAAGATATTACCGATAAGATTTCGTTCTCTCAATTTGTAGAGGAGATTCGTGGTCAAGTTGGAACAAAACTTAATCTTACCATCAGAAGGAATTTAGCAATCAAGAGAACAAAAATCGGAGTGCAGTGATTAAATAGGAGAAAAAATGGAAAAGAAAAAAAGAATTCATTATTTAGTTAATAAGAGTTTTCAAATGAAACATGCCGGCATGATATTGATTCTTATATGCTTGGTTTTAATCGTTTTTGCCTGGACTGTTTACCAGTCAGGCTGGATTCCTCTGACAGAAAAACTGTCAGATGTCTATCCCCAGGGAAGGCTGGTTACTATCTTGAGAGTTCTTAAATTGCAATTGGCGATTAGGTTGCTTTTGCTGATGCCAATCATAATAATAGTTTCCATGTTCTTATCTCATAAGACGGTTGGACCCTTAACCAGGTTGGAAAGGAATATAAGAGCTGTCTCCGAGGGCAACCTGCAAATGCGATTAAAGGTAAGAAAAGGAGATGCGCTTTTTGGTTTAACCCAGGCAATTAACGAAATGCTGGAAAGCGTGAGCAAATATTAAAAAGAAAGGAAAATAGGGTTTCAGAAAACTCGCTCTTTGAAAACTAAATATTAGGGAGGAAAGATTTAACAAAGCGAATCTTGTCTTTGTTGCCTGTTTTGGCAGCGGCCAAGGCTATCAGAAGAACAGTAATGTGAGCAATGGTGCAGTGGTTGGAGATAGCTTGAAGTCCTCTAACACTTGGGTTTTGCATGCAGAGATTAAGTAGTCTGGAAAATATCCTTTCGCTGCCACTACGAAGATTGTAGATTTTCTTAAACTGGAGGAGAGCCGTAATCAATCTTCTTTCGGATATCTTCATCCAAGACTTGGGTATAAGCAAAACAGCCTTTACCTTTGATAAATTGAGGATGAAACCAGGGACAATAAGGATGTTCTTTCCTAAACTTCTTAGAATGGGTAATCGGGCAGACAAACTTAAGTCTGGTTCTATTTCCCTCTTTGAATTTGCCCCAATATAACATCTCAAAACCGGCAATGCAGAGCCGATTACCGGTTGGAGAAACTTTGAGATTGGGGTCTTTCCCTCTTCTTGGATTTCGGGCGATATATGGTTTAGCTTTGAGATCATTGATAATAAAGAGAAGGACCTTTGCCGAATCAAGTCCTGCATCACCGATTACCCCACGGATATCAAGATTGAATTTAGATTTAGCTGATTTAAGCCGGGGAATAACTACCATACCGTCAACTACATTGGCTGGTTTTGTTTCTTCTGAGATGGGTAACTCAGATAAGGCATCAGAGAGAACAAAGTTCCGGTAGCCCCAGAAGTATTTAATCTCTTTCTGGAAGGGTTTAGGAAAATGGATCATAATACCAAGACGACATTCAGGGTCGCCTTTGGGTATCCTGGTCTTATCAAATCTGGCCTTGACCGAGGTTTTAAGATTGTTCTCTCTAACTTTAACTGGGATATTACAGGAGTCAAAAGAAAGATAAGTTCCTTTGACCTCTTTGAGACTAATTAAGTTGGTTACCAGAGAATCTTTTACTCTCTGAAAGATGCTATTTTCGGTATCTTGCAAGAAGGCGGAAAAGTTCTCAACACAGGGTAGATGGAGCGGATGGAAACCAAGCATTAAAGCTAAATTAGGGTTGTCCTTAAGCTCCCCGACCAGGTCAGAAAGGCAAGATAAAGTTTTGATGTTCTTATAAACAAGAGCCCTGAGTAAAGCCTCATAAGGAATAGGGGCTCTACCAGTAGAAGGATACAGTTGCTGGAGAGGAGAAGTATCAAGAAAGGAGAAAAGAATCTCGTATTTCTCCAAAGGTCTTAAGTTAAAGATAGTTTCAGGTGAGAAAAGAAATTTCTGTTTTGCATTAAATTTAGTCATGGAATTACCTCCTTGTTTTCTGAAAGGTTTAGGTTTTGAAGAAAGGGAAAGCATTGAAAGATTGTATAACAAAAGTAGGTGGAGGTGAAATCAAATTCAGACTGCAAGGAAATCTACTTAAGATAGAAAGGAGAGTTTCAGAAAACTTTAGAGGTTAGGTACGGTTATAAAAAGTTCACCTCCAACCCCTGAAAAATTGATAAAAATTAGTAGAAATTAAGGAACAACCTTCTGAAACCTGCGTCAGATAAGGGTTTCAGGATGGAGGTGAAAAGTAAAATAGAGGTATTAGGAAAGTCTTACAGGACAAGGGTTTCAGAGTTTTCTGAAAGGCTAAAAGGAAAAATAAAAGGAGGTGAGAAGGGATGAATAAGAAAGAGTTGATTGAAAAAATATTATCAGAGACAGATATTTCAAAAGCGCAAGCAACTAAGGCAGTGGACTCTCTGGTTAATAATATCAGGAATTCTCTAAAAAACGGAGAAAAGGTTGTTCTGGCTGGTTTAGGAACATTTTCCGTGAAGAAGA